>ENA-UERK01003066-UERK01003066.1-human-gut-metagenome-genome-assembly--contig:-NODE-3066-length-10422-cov-4.483712_pt1 | contig 10422 bp, 9 predicted proteins | sample MGYA00242957_ERZ507957 | MGnify/ENA primary metagenome ERZ507957 (study PRJEB26167, sample SAMN06115538) | human gut metagenome | host: Homo sapiens | place: China:Heilongjiang | collected 2015-11-06... | reverse complement strand
GCAGCTACCTTGCGAATCCAGGCACTGGTGTCGCGCTTCTTGATCTTTGGCATTTTCACGCCATCTACATTGTATGTAATCATACTTTTTCCTCCTATTTTTATCTGTTATTTCTTAATTGTTTTGTTATTCCTTCATTCTTTATTTTTCCAAGGATTGCACGTCACTTCTCGATTCATACGATGAAGTTAGTAGGTGCTTCATTCCTGTCACACTTTCGCCTTAGGCAGGAATTCATCCACTTCTCTTCCGAAGAATCTCAACTCCCTGACGAGCGTAGAACTGATGCTGCTGTAGCGAGGATCAGAGAATAGCAGGATGGTCTCTACATCACCCAACTGCTTGTTGATGTCAGCCTGCTCACGCTCATACTCGAAATCCTTGGCGCTTCTTACGCCTCTCACTAAGAACTTGGCTCCCAGACGATGCGCCAGGTCGATGGTAAGGTCATCGTAGGAAACCACCTCCAGCCGGAATCCCTTAGAAGCATCACCTGCATCCACCAGTTCTGCACATTCCTTCGGGAAAACAGCCTTGATGTCCTCCACACGCTTCTCTATCTCCTCGTTAGCATGCTTCAGCTTGCTCATTGCCACGGCAATCACAAGCTTGTCAAACATCGGCAGAGCACGCTCCGCAATGTTCTGATGTCCTATCGTAAATGGGTCGAATGTACCCGTAAATATTCCTATCTTCATATTACTCAAATAAGTCTCCCTGCATCACATTCCCTGCATAAGGGTTTCTGCCCAGATGGTCGTAGGCAAGTTTCGTAGCCATTCTACCACGCGAAGTGCGCTTGATAAAACCCTCCATGATGAGGAAAGGCTCATACACTTCCTCTACCGTGCCCGCATCCTCGCCGATGGCTGTGGCTATGGTGCCCACGCCCACAGGTCCGCCACGGAACTTGTCGATGATGGTAGTGAGAATCTTGTTGTCTATCTCGTCCAGACCGTACTGGTCGATGTTCAGCGCCTTGAGCGCCATTTGCGCAATGTCATAAGTGATGGTTCCGTTACCCTTCACCTGGGCGAAATCTCTCACGCGGCGCAAGAGCGAATTGGCAATACGAGGCGTTCCGCGCGAACGGCGGGAGATTTCCACCGCAGCCGCATCCTCGATAGGCACTTTCAGGAGCATTGCACTTCTCCGGATAATCTTCTGCAGCGTCTCCGGATCATAATACTCCAGATGGAGATTGATGCCGAAACGGGCACGGAGAGGGGCTGTGAGCAGTCCGCTTCTGGTTGTAGCGCCCACCAGCGTGAAAGGGTTCAGATCTATCTGGATGCTTCTTGCCGAAGGTCCCTTGTCTATCATGATGTCGATGCGGTAATCCTCCATCGCCGAATAGAGATACTCCTCTACAACTGGCGAGAGACGGTGGATTTCATCGATGAAAAGCACATCATTCGGCTCCAGGGAAGTCAGGATGCCGGCCAAATCGCCCGGCTTGTCGAGCACAGGACCTGAGGTAATCTTGAATCCCACACCCAGTTCATTGGCGATGATGTTGCTCAAAGTAGTCTTACCCAGTCCTGGAGGACCGTGCAGGAGCGTATGATCGAGCGGCTCGCCACGGTATTTGGCAGCCTCAACAAAGATTTCGAGATTGTCCACCACACCGCTCTGTCCGCTGAAGTCAGAGAACTTCAGTGGTCGCAGTGCCTTCTCGAATTCCTTCTCGGCAGGCGTAACCGACTCATTTCTTATGTCAAAATCTTCGTTCATTCTTTGTAATTATCGATAATTATGGTGCAAAGATACAAGTATTTAGGGGAAAGACAAAATAAATAAACCAAAAAGTGAGAATAGGAGGAATACTTTTTTCATTGCTCACTTGCAAGCCTTTTGTGCGAAAACGAAAGGATAGACACATTAATTGCTTATAAATCGCAATTATTTCCAATAATATTTTGTCACATTAGAAGAAATCTGTAATTTTGCACCCGAATTTGAAAGAGAGGAAGCAATGAGAGATCATAAACGAGAGAGAAATATAGGATTTTAAAAGAAATAGAATTATGCTTAAGTTATTTCAAGGACTCAGCCGCTGGCTGGCCAATTATACATCTATTTTTGTAATAGGTGTAGCTGTGTTTACATTTTTCTTCCCACATACCTTCGACTGGGTGCGCGGAACAACCCAAACCGTCATTCTCGGCATTATTATGCTTACGATGGGTCTCACCCTGACTACCAATGATTTCAAGATTCTGGCTCAGCGTCCGCTCGATGTTTTCATCGGTGCCTGTGCCCAGTTTATCATCATGCCTGGTGTGGCCTACACGCTGGTTCATGTATGGCATCTTGACCCTGCGCTGGCGCTCGGCATTCTGCTGGTAGGTTGTTGTCCGGGCGGCGTATCGAGCAACATCATGAGTTATCTCTGTCATGGCGACGTGGCCTTCTCCGTAGGAATGACCTGCGCCTCTACCATTCTGGCTCCAGTAATGACTCCGCTGCTGATGAAGATTACGGCTGGCGAGATTATCCATGTAGATGCAGTGGGAATGTTCATCAACATCCTCATCGTCACGATTATTCCTGTAGCCATCGGCTGCGCCCTCAATTACGTATATGGCAAGAAAGAATACTTCCCTACCATCCAGAGCCTCATGCCGGGTATCAGTGTAACCTGTCTGGCCATTATCGTAGGCGGTGTGATTTCTACGGTTCACGATGATCTCGTAGCCCGTGGTTTGATGCTTTTCCTCTGGACTTTTGCGGTGGTTTTCTGCCACAATACCTTGGGTTATCTTCTGGGTTGGCTGGCAGGCAAATGTGCCGGATTCAATACAGCCAAGAAGCGCACCATCAGTATTGAGGTGGGAATGCAGAACGCTGGTCTTGCCACGGTGCTTGCCGGCAATTTCTTTGCCGCCCAGCCTTTGGCCGTATTGCCTTGCGCCATCAGTTGTGCCTGGCACAGTATTTCCGGCACGATTCTCGCAGGAATCTATCTGAAATGGGATCACATGCATGGGAAGGACTAATTCCTTTCCCACTCCATTCTCATAGAGATTCATTATCCTCTGCTGGAGCTTTCTTCCAGAGATTCCTTACTGGAGGCTTCCATAAAGATTAATTCATCCTTTACTGGAGGCTTCTCCTGAATCTTTACTGGAGTTTTCCATAAAGATCAGATCATTCTTTGCTGGAGGCTTCTTCAGAGATTAAATTATTCCAGAAAACTAAATAAAACAAAAAAGAAAAATATGCTCTCAGAGCTTCTGAATTTAGGGACTCTTTCTCTGCTTTCCTAAGTAACATGTCAGCATGTTCAAACTGTCCTTTATTCAAAAGTTCGTCCACTTTTGACAATTGAGACATTTCCTGCCGATGACAAGAAGTCATAAGCAAGAAATATAAAAACACTCTTTATAACGCTCATAATACTTCTTTCTTGAGTTTAAACAAGATCAGCTCATGTGAAACTAAACAATTTCACATGAGCTGATTTGATTTATTTTCCGGTTTGCAGCAGCTGAACTGCACGCAGAACAATCTCGTTCGTCTCATTCCATACCTGGAAATATTGACTCATATCCCAAATATCGCGCGCTACAAGGGCTTTCAACTGAATAGCTAAGTATTTCTTCGTCTGAGCCAATTCAGCCTCGTCCTTCGCCTCTATTTTCTCTTTCTTGCCATCCTCGATGATCTCATCCACAAGCGACTGAGGAACCTGATAGGTCTTCATGAACTTATTAAAGTCCTTGAACTGAGCTTTCAACTCTTTGCGATGAGCATCGATGAACTTCAGACTGTGATTGATGACAATGCTCTTAGCCGACAACTGACGATGCAATTTGGTGTATTTGGTCGTGTCGAGCGGCACGAAATAATCAGGCATAATGCCACCGCCGCCATAAACCACACGATGCTTGCGCAGGGTGTAATACTTCAGAGAGTCGGACAGGTGAATGCTGTCCTGATTGGTAAACTCACCATGCTTGTATCGCTTGTCAAGATCCATCGCATAATCCTCGCGGTCGCCCTTCTTATAAGGTTTCTGAATGCATCTGCCGCTTGGCGTATAGTAATGGGCAATGGTGAGACGGATTTCACTGCCATCTTCGAAGGTAAGCGGACGCTGCACCAGTCCCTTGCCGAAGGTTCGGCGACCCACCACTACACCTCGGTCCTGATCCTGTATAGCACCGGAAACGATTTCTGCCGCAGAAGCCGTAAACTCATTAGTGAGGACAACAATCTTGCCCTTGCGCCAGCGACCATTGGCCTCAGCACGGAACTCCTGACGGGGAGCCCTGCGACCATTGGTATAGACAATCAGATCACCCTTCTCCAGGAACTCATTAGCTATCTTTGCCGCAGTCTGCAGATAACCTCCACCATTATCCTCCAGGTCGAAGATAAGGTCTTTCATGCCCTTCTTCTTCAGGGAATCCATCGCCTCGGAAACCTCCTTGTGACTCGTCATTCCGAAACTTCCCAGACGAATATAACCGATGCCCGGACGAATCATATAGGCTGCATCCATCGTGGTAACAGGAATCTTATCACGTTTCACCTTGAAGGTAAGCTTATCCTTGATGCCGCGACGCACAATGGTAAGGTTTACAATCGTACCCTTAGGACCACGGAGCCGTTTCATGATTTCCTCCTTGCTCATCTTGACGCCCGCAATGGCAGTATCATTTACCGCCACAATACGGTCGCCGGCGATAATGCCCACCTTCTCGGAAGGACCATTGGTAACCGGCTGGATGACCAGGAGCGTATCATCTACCATATTAAACTGCACGCCGATGCCATCAAAAGAGCCATTCAGAGACTCGTGCATCGACTGGGTTTCCTTGGCAGTGGTATAGGAAGAATGAGGATCCAGCTTTTCGAGCATTCCCCGGATGGCGTCCTCTACCAGTTTATTCTCATCCACACTATCCACATAGAGATTGGCAATGGCAATTTCAGCCCTCCCCAACTTCTCTATCGGGCTATTCTTGCCCATTTTTATGCGCAACTGGGCACTGACAGAAGTTACTGCCAAGAATGCCGCTAATGCAATAAACAGATATTTCTTCATTTCTAAATCTTAAGCTTTATGAAAGAGAGAAATCCTTCAAGAGTCAACAGTCAACAGTTAACAGTTAACAGTTCTATTTTCTATGGTTTCCCCATGTTTCAATGGTTTCCTCATGTTTTAATAGTTCCCCCATGTTTCAATGGTTCCCATGTTTTCAAAGGTTCCCCGTTTCAATGTTTCCCCACAAAAGCACTTGAATTCTTCACTCTTCGTTCTTCATTCTTCACTTCATTTAATCCATCGGTTCAGAATCTTCCTCTGGAATATCCTCCTCAATCACCAGATTGTCGATGATGAAGTTCTGGCGCTCCATGGTATTCTTTCCCATATAGTATTCCAGAAGCTTCTGCACCTGGTCGTTCTTATGCAGCGTAACCTGCTCCAAACGCATATCAGAACCTATGAAATGAGCAAACTCCTCTGGAGAAATCTCGCCGAGACCCTTGAATCGGGTGATTTCCGGGTCTGGTCCGAGTTCACGGATAGCCTGCTGGCGCTCTTCGTCACTATAACAATAGTGGGTAATGAAATCGCCCTTCTTCTCCTTGGGTCCCAACTTGGCATCGGCATCAGCCACTGCCTGCTTATTCTTGATCTTGGTACGCTTGTTGCGCACACGGAACAATGGGGTCTGCAATACATAAACATGGCCCTTCTTGATGAGGTCTGGGAAAAACTGTAGGAAAAACGTGATGATGAGCAGGCGGATGTGCATTCCATCGACATCGGCATCCGTGGCCACAATCACCTTGTTGTAGCGCAATGAATCCAAACCATCCTCTATATCAAGCGCAGCCTGCAGGAGGTTGAATTCCTCATTCTCATACACCACCTTCTTGGTCAGTCCGAAGCAATTCAGTGGCTTACCACGCAGAGAGAAAACCGCCTGGGTATTTACATCACGACTCTTGGTGATGCTTCCGCTCGCAGAATCTCCCTCAGTAATGAAGATGGAACTCTCCTCCTTACGGTCGTTCTTCGCATCGCTGAAGTGGATGCGGCAGTCACGGAGTTTACGGTTGTGAAGGTTGGCCTTCTTGGCGCGCTCACGTGCCAACTTGGTCACACCAGCCATCGCCTTGCGCTCACGCTCGCTCTCCTTGATCTTGTTTTCCAGGATTTCAGCCACATCCTTATGGATATGAAGATAGTTGTCCACTTCCTTCTTCAGGAAATCGCCCACATATTTATTGATGGTTTCCCCACCATTCGGAGTCATCGTCGTACTTCCGAGCTTGATTTTCGTCTGACTTTCAAAGACAGGTTCCTCTACATTGATGGCAATAGCCGCCACCAGTCCGTTGCGGATGTCGCCATACTCATACTTGCCGTAAAACTCCTTGATGGTCTTGGCAATATGCTCCTTGAAAGCACTCTGATGAGTACCTCCCTGGGTAGTATGCTGACCATTGACGAAGGAATAGTATTCCTCGCCATACTGATTGGTATGGGTAAAGGCTATCTCAATATCCTCACCCTTCATGTGGACAATATCATAGAGACCCTCATTGGTCATATTGTCGCTCAAAAGGTCCTGCAGGCCATGACGGCTGAGGATACGGCGACCATTGTGCATGATGGTGAGACCTGTATTCAGATAAGTATAGTTGCGGAGCATCGTCTCCACGATGTCATCATGGAAACTATAGTTCTTGAAGAGCGTATTGTCCGGTTCAAAAAAGATGAAAGTACCATTCTCATCCTCCGTCTTGGAAGTCTTGTCTTTCAGGAGATTACCACGTTCGAAAATAAGATGGCGCACCTTGCCGTCACGGAATGACTTCACCTCGAAATGGGAACTGAGGGCATTAACCGCTTTCACACCGACACCGTTCAGACCGACACTCTTCTTGAACGCCTTGCTATCGTACTTACCACCGGTATTCAGCACGCTGACAGCCTCAACGAGCTTTCCCTGCGGAATACCACGGCCATAGTCGCGCACGCTGACACGCAGATTGTCCTCGATATCGATTTCCAGACGTGCTCCAGCCCCCATCTTAAACTCATCGATCGAGTTATCGACCACCTCCTTCAAGAGCACATAAATACCATCCTCAGGCAAGTTACCATCGCCCAGACGACCGATGTACATACCCGGACGGGTACGCACATGCTCCATATCGCTCAAGTGGCGGATATTGTCATCTGTATATTCTACAGGTTGCTCCTGAGGGGTATTTGCCAGTTCTTCAGCAGCACCCTTTTCATTCAAGTTTTTATCTTCAGGCATAAATTCCTCCTTGTAATTCTGATTTTATTTTATACGAACAGTTGCTATTTACTTGATTTTCTTAATATAGCAGTTGCGGCGCTTGTGAAGGATTGGGTCTAAGACGCCCCATTGTCCCTGCACAGCAACATTGTCTTCCATTTCCACCTGTGTTTCTCCCCACTCGATTCCATACTTCTGATAGATAGGAATCAGGTCGGCAAAGAGCAGCGCATTGGCACCCTTGGCACGGTATTCCGGCTGGATACCGATGAGCAGGAGGTCAACGATCTTGGTCTTATGGAACTTGATGGCACGCAGCAGATGCCACCAACCGAAAGGAAACAGTCTGCCCCTATGGCATTTCTGCAAGGCTTTGGTAAGAGAAGGCATCGTAATACCGATACCTATCATCTTATGATCCTCTGTAGTCCAATCCTCGATGGCAGTCACAAAGTTCAGATCGAGCAAAGCTAAATACATCTTGATGTACTGGTCTATCTGCTTCTGCGAGAGTTCAGAATAGCCATAGAGATGCTTGTAAGTATCATTGATGAGGTCGAAAATCTTCTGTCCGTATCCGCCCTGATAAATATCCTTTCGGGTAATCTTACGGGCATGGAGATTGTATCTTTTCTCTATCATCGCCGCTATCTTGGAATATTTCTCCGGGATGGTATCTGGCACTATCAGCTTATACTCTACGTACTTATTATCTACAGTAAAACCCTCCAAAGCCTCTACGTGCTCTGGATAATATGAATAATTGTAGATGGTAGGCATGGTGCCGAGCTGGTCAAAGCCCCAGGTAAGCATACCTTCTGGATCCATATCCGTAAAACCGAGCGGACCTACAATATCTTCCATTCCCTTCTCCTTGCCATATTTCTCTACAGCATCGAAGAGAGCCTTGGAAACCTCACGGTCGTCGATGAAATCAATCCACCCGAAGCGCACGGACTTACGGTCCCAACGCTTATTGGCCTTATGGTTGATAATAGCAGCGACACGTCCCACTACCTTGCCCTCTTTATAAGCAAGGAAATACTCTGCCTCGCAAAACTCGAATGCAGCATTGCGATCTTTGCTAAGTGTGTTCATGTCGTCGCTGAAAAGATTGGGCGCATCATACGGATTGCCCTCGTATAGGTCGTAATGGAAGTCGATGAACGTCTTCAAGTCCTTCTTACTCTCGACCCTCTTAATTTCTATTAATGACATGATAATTCAAACTAGTTTGTTATTTTAAACATGCAAAAATAGCAATATTTCGCCAAACGACCAAATATTGCTATTTTTTTTGCAGTTTTTTAGGGATTAGCACTTACTAAATCCCCCTTTCACAAATCACCAGCACATGGCTCTCATCGCTCAAAGTGGTGGCAAAGATATAGGTTTCTCCACCATCTTTCAGTTTCAGGCGCTTGCGCAATTCTGCCACGGAAAGGGGGAAGTTGCGGGTGGCGATGTTCGCTTTCGTAATGCCGGAGAGTTGGCGTTTCAATTCCTTTTTATTAAAGGAGGAAACGGCGACAATGCGGAACGCCCTGCCTGGAAAAGCCTCGACAGGATCCTCACTTACGAAGAGATGACTGTTCTTGGAAAGCATCTTTGCATCATATCGCTCGGAAAGAACACCAAAACAACCGGCTTTCATCAGCGAGGCATTCGGTTCGTAGAGATACGGCATCTCATCAAGGGCTGGAGAGGTTATTCTATCAGGAGAAGCTATTTTCACGGCAGAAGAAACCATTTCTGTCTCGTCACAAACAAAGGATTGGGAGTCGTTGATGCAAAAGATTCGGAGATTTTCGTCATATTTTGCCCCTAAATCTGTTCCTGAAACCATATTCATGCCCATATTTCGCGCAGAAAGCACCAAAAGCAACTCCTTGCACTCATTGTTCACAGAAACAATATGAACCTCTCTTACGTGGCTCAATTCGCTCACTGCACGGTGCCAGTCGAGCATCGGGGAGAGTTTGATAATGACGTAATCTGCCTTCGAAAGCATCTCTTCCTGCAAAACGGTAACATCAGGCGTGCAGTCTTTCAAAGATACAACCTTATTGCCAGCATCGTCTCTACGGGCAGGATCGATGAAGATCAGTTTAAGACCAAAGTTGGTCTTAAGTAATGACTGAGACTGCTCTTCAGTTATGCCTAAAGAATCTGATGCAGCATTCTTCTTAGAGTGAAAAGAATGCAGCACCTCTATTCCGTCTCCATTCTTCACGCTGACATTCTTCAAACCCAATCGCTCGAAGTTTTCCTTCGCAGCCTCACAAAGATGAGCCTGTCGCTCCACATACATCGACTTTACGCCCAACCGGGAAGCTATGTATGAGAAATCCACTCCGAAACCACCAGTCAAGTCAACAAACTCAATTTCTTCTGAAAAATCTTCCTCATTCGGTTTCTCTTTGCTCTTATTAACATATTTATCGCATTCTGTTAATATCTGTTGCTTTTTGCAAGTATCTTCATTTTTGGCGAATTCTGAATCAACTGCCCCTTCACTCGCAAATTCGCAAATTTTGGAAAAATGAGAATTAGAGGCTTTTTCGCACTCTTTTTCGTTTTCAGAAGAAGAAACTGACAAACCGAGCAATCTTGCCGCCAATTCTGCCTTATAAAGAGCTGTCTGCTCTGAAGAACATTGCTCCATAGAAATATGAGGAGGATAAATAATGCCCTCAATGCTTGCCCAACGTGGCAACTTGACATGCGCCATCTTTCGCCCACGAATCTGGTCGAGCGCGAAAGGCATATTTACTTCCGGATACTTGCTTCCAAGGAAAGCCAACTGGCGGACATCCTCATCCTGATGCTGGCGAATAAAATCGATTGTTGCCTGATTGATTGTCATTGTAACTCCTGCTTTATTCAAAGATTGTAAACCAAAGATTTCTTACTAAATTGTACTTGCAGCTACAAAAGTATGAAAAATTTTCTTTTCCTCCAAAATATTTAATAAGAAAAGTAACTTAATAGAACTCGAGAAAGTTGAGTTGAGTATACAACCGCGATTCGGGATCATGTTGATTTTGGAGGCGCAAAGCGAGAAGTATCCTGCTATCGACATTTTGCTTTTTTGAAATAGAATTAGCACAAAACCCGTCACCCTTCATCTATCGCTTGGAATCCCTTGTGTTTA
>ENA-UERK01003051-UERK01003051.1-human-gut-metagenome-genome-assembly--contig:-NODE-3051-length-10455-cov-21.305165_pt1 | contig 10455 bp, 15 predicted proteins | sample MGYA00242957_ERZ507957 | MGnify/ENA primary metagenome ERZ507957 (study PRJEB26167, sample SAMN06115538) | human gut metagenome | host: Homo sapiens | place: China:Heilongjiang | collected 2015-11-06... | reverse complement strand
GATGCTATGAAATCTTCTAACTCTTTCTCCATATTTCGTCAGTCAATCTTATAGTTATACAAATATCTGAGACTGTCGCCTACAATCTCAAAAGCCACAATGTTATGAGCGTACTCGTTGCTTCCAACTTTGGCTGAAAGGAAGAACACATAGGAGCGATTGCCATACTCATTGTCTATACTTACTATCTTCTGCACTTCATGATGGCTGTAATCATCATTAGGATGGGCAAGTCGCAGCAAAGGTCTATGTTCTTCGTGCAGCTTACCGTCAGAAGACTTAAACTTCACCACACAATCGATGTCGGGTGCCGTTCCCCCTTCGTCAGTATCATGCCAGGTGGCAGTCACGAGACTGTCATCAGAGACGATAGAGTGGTAAGTCTCGATAGAGTCAGAATTATCTGTACTCTTATCGAGACTTGTGTTCTGTGACTTATGCTGACATGATGCGAGAAGCATGAGAAAAACGACAATAACAGCAACAACAGTTTTCATCCTCTGTTCTTTTTTAGTTCTACAAACATACTGTCAGCCAACACTTCACCATCCTCAGCATATTCCGGGTCAAAGAGGAGTCCGGGGAGGGTAAGCGGTTCTTCCTGCCCTTTGACGTACGAACCGATATATACGTCGTCGGTGTAGAGGTCGTTGATTCTCGGATGACAGGTGAAGTCATACGGCAACTTTGCCTCATCGCACAGCTGATAGTAGTCATCCTCAAAGTCAAAGTCGGCTTTCTCCCATACGAAGCTGAGCACATACATGGAAGAAACGAGCCATCCTTTTCTGCTGGAAGGACGACCTACATTGATGCAACGGGCATGGATGTCCTCTTGCCAGAATGTAGGGAAGTAACCGCCATAACCGATATAGCCCTCACTATAGTCACACATAGCGTTTACAGTTTCTATGATCTGTTCCTTGATATGTTTGCTCCAAAGGTGGGCAACGTACTGTCCTAGGTCCTTGTGTATTCTTAGATATATCTTCATAGTGTACTCTTTATAGTTTTATTCTGAAGGAGGAAAAATCTGATTGATGACAACTTCATTGTCGTCTCCAAGATACGCCCCGTCTATGTCATGACATACAGTCATGAATTCATCACTCTCAGCCCAATCTCCTACGCTCAATCGCTCGCTGGTTTCCTGGTAATAGGCATCCATTATCTTCTCATGCAGATTAGGACTCTTTTCCTTTAGCCAAGGGTCGAACTTTTCCCAATAATCCTCTTCCTCCATGTCTTTCAGAATTGTATCTTGGGCTTCTTTCCATAGTGCAAGCAACTTTTCTGCTTCCCTGTCAGAGAGCTTGACGGTAGTACCATCATTATTCCCATTTAAATATATTTCTGCATTAATCTCTTTCATTGTTTTTTATATTGTTTTGTTACTATATGATTGATTACTTGCCAGCCACTCTTTAGCGAGTGTGGTAGCAAACGTATAGAAGTCTGCTATGTGAGCATCGTCCCATAGCTCTTCGTTGTTCTGAAGATACTCCTCCAGTTGATTTCTCAACTCTTCGTTTTCCGTTCTTTCGAGAACCACTCTGATGAGTGTTAGCGCACGGATGTCGCCTAAATCTTTGTGTATCATATTTTTTCTCTGTTATTATCTCGACAACTGCATCATCGTAAATCAACCTCATACTCATTGAAATAGATGAAGCCGTCCTTCCAATACTCACAGTTCCACTTGTGGATGTCATCAACAGTAAGAGTGTCACGTTTCAAGACACGTGCGAAATAGGCTAATGCCTCATCCATACTGTTGAACCGCTCGTAACCACACAAAACCGGCTCTTTCAAATGAAAGTCCACACTGACGCGTGTCGGAAAATATTTCCCCTCTGCATCATTTGTTGCATAAGTCTCATCGCAATAACTTTCCACCATATAGTATATGGTCATACCTTCATAGTGGCTTTCAAGCGGATGTCGGAAGTCTGCCGTCACCCAATCTTCCTCGGCTTCAATACTCAATGAATTATCTACGAACTCACATTTTATAATGTTGCCCCGAAGATATTGTTCTTTGGTATCTACTCCGAGACTATACACCATACTTGCGTAAGATACAGACTTGTCTTTACCCTCTTCAAGCAGTTTCTTGTTTAGAAGCGTCCTATACTGGTCATATATATCTTGAAGGTCATTTGGTTTGCCTTCAATGCGATAGTATACTGTGGTCAAATACTCCATAAAGCATGATTCTTTTTTTAACATCATTAAGATTGTCAAGTCCTTGGCATGCTTCATCGCAAATAGCCTTCACACCATCTTCCACTTCAAGGTACTCCGGATTGCCGAGTACTCTCAACAAGCGAAGTCCGTCCTCGCTGTAGATTGGTCCAGAAAACTTATTGTCTTTGGCTTCCTTGATCATTGCCTGATCTTCTTTTGTCAATCTTGTATCCATATTTATTATTTTTTTAGTTGTATCCATAAAAGAATAGCATGTCTTGAACTTACATCTCTTCTGTATTATTCATTACCTTCACTTGGTCGAAGCTCATTGGCTCATACTCTAATATCTCACCAGTCTCCTTAATCATACGATAACGCAGATGGGTGCGGATATGTGAAATCCCCTCTGGACGATTTAAGTCGTTAACAGTGGGCTGAATGGTGCTCACCTGATGATATTCCACCTGACGATTGTCCTCATCGTTGCTTTCTTCCAACACTATGTCTTCGTAAGTGGTGAGATTCTGCTTTGCCTCCTCCAGCAAATCTTTCAATGTGTCTGCCCAATTTTCGTTGCCCTCTATACCATCATATATTCTGTCCATATATCCCTCGCCTTTAATGGCTTGAAACAGTTCGATGAGGTAAGCGAAACGCTTTTCCGCATCATCGGCTATGAATATGTGGGCACGTTTGTTCCAAGATTTGAAAGTAGATACGGCAAGCGACTTCAGCACCACTCGGCCATTGGGCAGCGTAGGAATATGGATAGGGTCTAGGCATAGCAGCACGACGTGCTTTCCCGACTCCTCCGCCAGTCTTTCGGCAATGAGCACATGGGAGTTATAGTCTCTTGCCATAGTGCATTTTATCACGACCACCTTCTGTGGCATTTTGGCGAGCGACATCACGCCAAGTTCAAAATGCATCAGTTCGGCAGGTTCGAGCTTTATTTTTCTCACCATGCCTTCGCCATATATCTCCTCGCCCTTTTTGCATACAAAACGGGGTAGGTTGCGACTGCGTGCCCCACTGTAGAACACTACGAGTGGCTTTTTGCGAGGTATCAGAAGATATTCTTCCACCACATCCTTTGTTTGGGGTGGTGATACTGTATGCAGTTTATCTTCTGGCAGGAGCAGCGAGATGCTGTTCTCTGCCGTCTGCTTATCTACTACCGCCACTTCTCCGTTCAGACATTTCTCAGAGAATTCGCGGAAGAAATCTCTGTCCAGCAGTTTTGAGACTTTCAGCAACAAGTCGGTATCGAGACTCGTCTTGCCGAATATCTCGTACGTGGCAGAGCTCGACTTGCACAGTTCTCTGGCAAAGGCTGCCACTGAAGGAAACTTTGCCTTTACCTCTTTCAGAATTTCCTGACCTATATGATATTTCTCCATTTGTATTTATACTAATTAAAACCTATCGTTGTATTTATACTTATAAACAACAATCGTTTCTACTTGAAATCTCATTATAATCCCATTCATCAAATGCAGCGACATTGAGTTGCGGCTCTTCTTCCCTTGAATAGTCGTTGGCAAGATATACAACCGGAAGTCCTGTCTTGTTCATCAAGTCGATAGCATATTTCAGAAATGGAGCCTTCAGCTGCCCAAAGTAGCGATGGAACAGGAAAAATCTGATACCTTCACTATCTGAGATCTTTTTCTTTTCGATAACAGCGCCGTTCTTTTCGTAAACGTTGTCTCCACATGTTGCACATCCGGGAATACTCGCAATGCTGCGTCTTGCCTCATCGATTTCGCTGTTTGAGTGAAACCAGATAAGCAAAGGTCGCTTGGGATTGCCTGCAATGTATTCTGCTATTTTATCAAGTATTGTCATAACTCTATTTTGCTTAAGTGAATAAAACTTGGTGCAAAGGTAATGCTTTTATTTTATGGTATAGTTGTACAATGGTCGCAGACTGTCACCGGCTACCTCGAAAGCCACAATGTCGCGAGCGTACTCGTTGCTTCCCACTTTAGCAGAGAGGAAGAACACATAGGAGCGATTGCCGTATTCATCGTCAAGGCTCACTATCTTCTGCACTTCATGGTGGCTGTAATCATCATTAGGATGGGCAAGTCGAAGCAGAGGTCTATGCTCCTCGTGCAGCTTGCCGTCAGCAGACTTAAACTTCACCACACAATCTATGTCGGGTGCAGTTCCGCCTTCGCCAGTGTCATGCCAGATGGCTGTCACGAGACTGTCGTCAGAGACTATTGTATGGTAAATCTCGGTAGAGTCAGACTTACCATAGCTCTTATCGAGACTTGTATCGGAAGACTTGTTCAAACATGAAGAGCATATAGACAATGCCAACAAGGCCAACAAGGCTATGCTACAAAGCTGGAGTATCCTTTTCACATTCCTCATCGTTTCCATTAGACATATATTCCCGTTTCAGTTTTTCGTCTTCAAAATCACTCGTAAACATACATTCTGCCAAAACCTCACCATCCTCTGCGTATTCGGGGTCGAACACAAGTCCTGGGAGAGTAAGCGGTTCTTCCTGTTCATATATGTATGAACCGATATAGACGTATTCCTTGGAAGGCTCTACCTTATCTTTATCTAAAAATACATCTCTTTCGCGTGCAAAATCAGAGTACTCGTCGTCGTATCCTTCGAAATCGTTTAGTTCCCACACAAAGCAAAGCTCGTACATCAGGCATTCGAAGAAGAAACGTTCGTTGTTTGCTTCAACAAAGTGGCTATGCGTATCCTCTTGATAAAACATAGGATATAACTTCGGCTCAAACATCCAATTCTTACTTACTTCTTTGACAGTTTCCAGAATTTGCTCTTTAATGTGCTTGCTCCAAAGGCTGGTAACGCCATAGGCATAGTCTTTCTTTACTTTCAGATATATTTTCATTTTCTTTTCGTTTTTACCTTTTATTCTGATGGAGGGAAAATCTATATTGTTTTGTTACTTTATGACTGATTACTTGCCAGCCACTCCTTGGCAAGAGTGGTGGCAAATGTATAGAAGTCTTTCACGTGAGCATCTGACCATAGCTCTTCGTTGTTTTGAAGAAACTCCAGCAGTTGTTCTCTCAACTCTTGGTCCTCAGTCCTTTCAAGAACCACTTTGATGAGTGTAAGTGCACCGTCGTCACCCCAATTTTTGCGTATCATATTCTTCGTCGTTTAGTTGTTTTCTTTTTTACGGATCTCTTGCAGAATAGCCTGGCGCATCCACCATACGGCATAAGCAGCAAAGGTGAAGCCACGCGACTTGTCGAACTTGTGGCTGGCACGTATCATTCCGTAACGACTGGCTGCAATGAGTTCTTCGTCAGAGAGTCCCTTGCCCACATACTGCCTTGCCACAGCCTTGATAAAGACAGAACCGAGTTCTGCCAACTCGTTCTCCGCATTGGAGTCGCCCTGCTGGATGAGGTCGATAAGACGCAAAGCCTCATCGTTATTAATGATAGGCTTCTTTCCACTGTTTGTTGTTTCGTTTTTGTTCACCATATTTCTTTATGTTTTAAAATGTTGTCGCGCGAAATTTACCCTGTTTTTCTGAAATAAAAAAATCAGACCATAGAAAATCAACAAAAATTAACTTTTTGTTGCAATCTTAGTTGCAATCATGTCTTAGATAGTGCCAACGAGAGTCTCTGTCTATTCTTTCGGAGTTATAAGACTATTGAAGTCGCGAGTCTCAAACTGAGCGGACTCATAGCCTTGGATGTTGAAGTCCGGATAATGGTTGTACTTGTTCTTTGGCACTATAATCTTTTCGAGAGATGTACAGCCAATGAGCATCGTTGCGTTTATTTCACCAGCACAGCATGTCAATGACGGCTGCTCAAACTCAATCGTCTTTAGTGAAGTGCAGTCGGCAAACGCCATTCGCTCCAGAATCTTTACATTCTTGTTTAGATATACAGACTCCAGATGCTTGCAACTTGCAAAGGCTTTGTCATAAACAAGACATTTGCCTCCATCACTTATCTCAATGTTGAGACTTTTCAGTCCGGAATTTCTGAACGCAGACTTGTCGATAATCTTCAGGTGACTTGGAATATTTATCTCTTCCAAAGCTTTGCAGTCAGCAAAGGCTGCTTTCCAAATCTTACCCAAAGTTTCTGGCAAGGCAATTTCCTTCAGATTTTCACAATGAGCGAAACTCTCTATTCCGATGAAATCTACTCCAGGCATTGTTATCTTGAAGAGCTTTATGCAGCTTGCGAAAGCTCTTGTGCCCAAGTCGGTAACTGATGCTGGCAACACCAAATCATGAAGATTGTTAAGTCCTTGGAATGCATCGTCACAGATTGCCTTCACACCGTCTTTCACTTCAACGAACTCCGGATTGCCGAGTACTCTCAACAAACGAAGTCCATCCTCGCTGTAGATTGGTCCAGAACACTTATTGCGTCTGGCTTTCTTGATTATTGCTTGATCTTCTTTTGTCAATCTTGTATTCATATCTTCTGTAGTATTTTGCTTAAGTGAATAAAACTGGGTGCAAAGGTAATGCTTTTTTGCCTTTGCACCAAGTTTCTTTATTCGGAAGAACCGGAATGTGATGCCGGAAAATCAGGAATGGTATAATCTACAATGAACGGTTAGTCTTTTTTAATGACTTCGTATTTGAATTTCTTGCTGACATTATTGGTTTTATCTATCATTTCTAGCAAATTTTCAAAGTAATTTACAGACCCATTGTTTTTTCCAGACCAAATGTTTTTTCCAGACCAAATGTTTTTACGAAAATATACACCATTAGCAATCTCGTCATAAAGATTTGTGGTCGTATTCTTTTTCTGTTTATTAATTTTAGAGAAGATCTTTGTCTTTGGCATTACACCGGCAAATTTTTTGTTTAATTGATCGATGGTTAAGCCTGGATTGTGTTTGTAATATAGTTTGGCGAAATTTACCGCAACATCAGCAGTACACAAATGTGCTATTCTGTAGGTATCTCCATCTGTAATAAACACAAAATAATAGGTAGGTTTGATAGTGTCAAAGTCCATACCAAGCGCTGCAAACAAATTCTTGCGTTTGTTTGCAAAACTCACAAGGATTTTTTCCTCCTGTGTAAGAGATGAGTTGCTGGCTTCTTTTTCCTTTGCCTTGATTACATTAATAATGAGTTCTTTATTTTTCTTCAGATATGTCTGTATATCTGTGCGTGCTTCCTCTGTCATAGCCATCACTATACGTTTCTTGGCTTGAATGTCGAGGGTTGGCAAGTTGAGTGCATCAACATAGTTCTCCAGTTCTTGGCGCTCGTTACTTGTTAGCATGTTGTTGTCAAGTTGAGGAATAATAATCGTGTCGAGAACATCCTGGTACGAAATCTGGATAAAGTGCTTGTCCTTAGCTTTTGTTTCTTCTTCAACCTCGTCAGGAGTTAAGAAAACAAACAGTTGGGCAGTATCTGATGGCTTTTTATGTGAACAAGCAGCGAAATAGCGTTGCGTCTGAAACAGACTGTCATATCCTCCAGAACCATTTTTACTCTTTGGACCATTTTCGTCTTGAAGGACTTTGTTCTCAATGACAATTTCTAAGTATTTAATATCGCTTTCTAAGTATTTAATATCGCTCAATTCGTTTACCTTCAGCTTGATATAAATATCAAGTCGATCATCACATTTTTTATTATAGTTATTATCAGCGAAATAACTGTGGGCAACATCATCAATAACTTTTTCTGTTGTTATTTCCTCAATATCATACTTCAATGTTTGTGAGAGTACGTCAGCCTTAATAACTTCTGTTGGAATAGGTGATGTGCTATTATAGGCCGTGGCATTGTCCTCTCGCTCAATCAGAATATGAAGCAACCACATGATAGCGGATTCTTCTAATCCTAATCCATTGTCGCTCTTTAGCAGATTGGCAAGAAATGCGCTATGAGCAGTTTCGCTACGAGCTATGCCCATCTTCTCCATTGTTGACTTTCTGTCATAAAATGCAACCATTTTTCTGTTCTGTGCATCCTTGTTGTGTGAAATGATTAATTTTTCAATATTTGTTGCCATAATTCAATATCATTAAAATGTTAATGTTCTTTATATAAGAGTATTATTCTTCACTCACTTCCCTCAGCTTCTCCCACAGCTTCACCATGGCCAGCGTGTCGAGGCAGCAGTAGTCTAGCAGTGCTCGGCGAGCTTTCTTTTGCTTTTCTGGCTCCATAAACTGTATCTGAGGATAAATGCTCATCGCCTCGCCGCCATTCTGAACACCACCGCTGAGGTTGTGGTAGTCGAGTTCGGGATCATCGGGGAACAATGCGGGGAGCACCTTCTTGATGGAGAACGAACCATTCATGGCTGGCAGGTAATAATAGCCGGCACGGAACGGGTCGAGAAGATCCGCAATGTGGGATTCGATGTTGAGAAGATGCGACGCCAGGTCGGGGAATGCCTCTGCCAGTTCCTTCAGACGAGTACACTCGAAAGCCTTGTTGTAGGCTGTGGTGCAGACGTTGAGCGGGATGTCCTTGCAGAGTTGCTCGGCTAGAGCACGGCGAGGGTCTTCGCCCGATATGCCGAGAAACTCACGATGTTTCAATTCGCCTCCTTCATGCTCGATGTAATGAAGCGAATACTGAAATGTGACCTGCTGGTATGGATGCGTGCCCTGATACTTCGGTATCACGGTCTGCTCGGTCTCGAAATCGAGGAAATAAAGCGGATAGGAGAGCTTCTTCAGGAACTCACCGATAGCCTTCCTGTTGATATAGGAAGTATTGCCTAATGTGCATTCCAACTGCAACTGCTGTAGGTCGGTGAGCTTCTCCTGTCTCATATCTTCCAACGACAGACGGCCTTCGTTCATGTGTTCCAATGCCTTCTTGAAAGACATGCGGTACAAGTTGAAGACTGATGGCGAAGGTATGACATTGCGACTGCAATAGTTCCAGAACGAACAGGCGTATGGCTTTTTGCAGTATTCTGCCAAATCCTGCTTGGGTTCTCCACCTTCGAGCACCTTCTTCGCAGCCTTTACCTGGGCTGGCACCTTGATATATTCGTTGGCAACCGCCTCGCTGATATCGTTTATGCGGAAGAATCCCTTCACATCGAGTTCGCCGTCAAGTACATATTCGTTATCGATGTTTACAAGATAAGTGCCCGTTATGGTAAGCCCGCAGTTGGTGATTACATATTTCTGATATGCCACATCCTGTGCATACACTTCCAGCTCCTTCAGGTCGGTGCTGCTTTTCACCTCATATATGGCATAGCCTTGGGGTGTCTTGTGCAGCAAATCCACGGCACAGTAACACCCGTCGTATATAAAGGCAGCCTCAGCAATGTTGTCCGTCCCATCAGCAATCAGCTTTTGGGTTGCGGCAATCATAGCCTGAAGGTCGGGGCGTTGACTCCCGTCGGCAGTCATCTTGCAGACTGTCGCTTCCGTATATTCGCCAAATAAACTTTTGGCAAGATTTCCCACTTCCGTACCGGCATCAAAACGGGCTTGCGTCAATGGGTCTATTTCAATTTCTTGAGGTTTATATATCTTTAGCCACAATGCCTTTGGACATTGGCAGAAAGTGATGTATTTAGATTTTGAAAGATTGTTCATAATCTTTTAGTTTACTTCATATTCTTCGCACTTAAAAGTACGCATTTGCATGGCAAAAGTAATAATAAATATGTAAACCGCCAAATTATTTCAGAGAAAAATAGGTGTGTGAATAAAAAAAGTATTTTCTGCATTATAAAGGGCTTATATATAAAAAATCCCCAGCCCACTTTTCTATTCAGGCTGGGGAATATTGAACTTGTTCTTCCCTTACTTTTTCATCATTTCCTCCACGGCTCTGATGAGCTGGGTGTCATGACCGGTGATGTAATCCTCAGGAGAGTTATACACCTCTACATGTGGATAAAGGGTGGTGTTCTCGCCGAAGGTGCCACGCATGTCGCGGCAACCTACCTGAGGAATACCGAATACCAGACTGCGGTCCATCAATGTCTCCCACCATACGGCAGTCATTGTTCCAGCCACCGGCGTACCAATCAGCTTGCCGATGCCCAACTCCTTATATACCCATGGAAAACCATGACCGTTGCTGTAGTCGTCCTCGCAAATCAATACGCAGGATGGCTTGGTCCACTTGTTGAATGGGTCCTTGCCCACCACCTTGCCGTGAGGCACAAACTCCTGATACTGCTTGCCGCTGAGCAAGGTGCAGAGGTCGTCGTGCAACCAGCCGCCACCATTGTGACGCTCATCCACGATTACGGCATCCTTGTTGCGGTTCTTGTCGCTCAAGAG
>ENA-UERK01003036-UERK01003036.1-human-gut-metagenome-genome-assembly--contig:-NODE-3036-length-10484-cov-3.170558_pt1 | contig 10484 bp, 9 predicted proteins | sample MGYA00242957_ERZ507957 | MGnify/ENA primary metagenome ERZ507957 (study PRJEB26167, sample SAMN06115538) | human gut metagenome | host: Homo sapiens | place: China:Heilongjiang | collected 2015-11-06... | reverse complement strand
GAATCGTTCGGTTCGATTTTCGGACGGATTCGGGCGATTTTTCTTTTTTAACGTTACCTTTGGGAGGATCGCAATGGAAAATTTCGATAACCTTAAAAAAACTCCGCTGTTTGAGAAGCATTGTGCTCTCGGCGGCAAAATCGTCGATTTCGGCGGCTGGGCTCTGCCCGTGCAGTACACCTCCATTTTGGATGAGTGCAAAGCCGTTCGCGAACGCGCAGGCCTTTTTGATGTTTCACACATGGGTGAAGTTGACATTATCGGCAATGATGCCTATGCCTACATGCAGAAAATGGTCACCAACGACGTCACTTCAATGACGCCCGGCAGGTGCCGCTATGCCGTTATGTGCTATGATAACGGCGGCGCAGTGGACGACGTTCTTATCTACAAATTCGCCGATGATCACTACATGCTCATCGTCAACGCCGGCAATACCGACAAGGACTTTGCATGGCTTTCCGAACATGCATTCGGTGATGTTCGGGTCATCAACAACAGCGCAAAATGGGGTCAGCTCGCTTTGCAGGGTCCGCTTCATCAGGCAGTTCTTGATGCGGCGGGTTTTGAAGGCGAGATCCCTCAGAAATATTACACTTTCAACGATAAAATGACCGTTGCCGGCATTCCCTGCCTCATATCCCGCACCGGCTACACCGGAGAAGACGGCGTTGAGCTTTACTGTGCGGCGGAAGATACCGTTCGCCTGTTTGAGGCTCTGCTTGAAGCGGGCAAAGGCGTTGACATGCTGCCCTGCGGCCTCGGCGCACGCGACACGCTCCGTTTTGAAGCTTCCATGCCCCTTTACGGTCATGAAATGAGTGCGGACATCAACCCCGTTGAGTGCGGCCTCGGCTTTGCAATCAAACTCAACAAGCCCGATTTCATCGGCAAAGAAGCTTTGCTCAAGCCCCAGACCCGCAAACGCATCGGTCTGAAGCTCGTCGGAAAAGGCATTGCCCGCCCCGAGGCGGATGTTCTCTGCAACGGTGAAAAAGTCGGCATCGTCACCTCGGGCGGCCCCGCACCTGCTGTCGGCGGCAATTATGCAATGGCACTCGTTTCCGTCGATGCCGATGAAAACGGCACTTGGGCTGTTTCCGTTCGCGGCAGAGTCATCGACTGCGAGTTTGCACCCATGCCCTTCTACAAGAGGAAATAAACATATTTATGCGGCTCACCCGTCGGCGCCGCACAAATGCGCACAAAAACTGCGTTCCCTTCCCCGGCGATGCGTATCGGCACACGGCACGGTTCCGCCGCGGGAATTTAAACGAAAATACATACAAAAACTTATAAATCCGGAGGATTATATCATGGTTCCCACCGACCGCAAATACACCCGTGAACATGACTGGGTACTTATCGAAGACGGCGTTGCCACCCTCGGCATCACCGATCACGCACAGAGCGAGCTTGGCGACATCGTTTATGTTGAGCTTCCCGAAGTTGACAGCGAGATCAATCTCGGCGAATCCTACACCACCGTTGAATCCGTAAAGGCAGCTTCCCCCGTCAACAGCCCCGTTGCCGGCACCGTCATCGAAGTCAACGAAGAGCTGGACGCACAGCCCGAGCTTCTTAACGAGGATGCTTTCGGTCAGTTCATCGCAAAGATCAAAGTTACCGAAATCGACGAAGCAAGCCTGCTCACCGCAGAAGAATACGAAAAGCTGCTTGAAGAGGCTTAATCAACCCGTACCTGTCGCGGCCCCGCCCAAGCCTGTGCTTTTCGGCACGGTTCCGCGATAAAAAAACGCATAGCTCCGCGCCCACGGTTTTCCGCCGCCGCGGGTTATGCGTTTTTACCTTGAATAAGCTTTTTTTCGAATCGGGCAAAATTCCGATTCATCAAGATTTTATATTTATAAAGGAAGTATTCCACAACATGAGAAGCTATGTTCCCAACACCGTTGAAGAACGCCGCGAAATGCTGAAAACACTCGGCCTTTCCGAAATGGACGAGCTGTTTGCCGATATTCCGGCGGATCTTAAGCTCAACCGCGAGCTGGATCTTCCCGCTCCGATGAGCGAGATGGAGCTGCGTCAGCTCATCACCGGCTATGTTCTTCAGAACGACGAAGCCTGCCTGCTTTTCCGCGGCGCGGGCGCATATCATCACTACATTCCCGCGCTGATTCCTCAGCTCATCTCCCGCAGCGAATTCTACACCGCATACACCCCCTATCAGGCGGAAATGAGCCAGGGTATGCTTCAGGGTATTTTCGAATGGCAAACAGTCATCTGCAATCTTACCGGCATGGATGCCGCCAACGCTTCCGTTTACGACGGTGCGACCGCTGCGGCTGAATCCCTGCTGATGCTGCGTGACTCAAAGCGCAAGAACAAAATCCTCTACAGCGCAGGTCTTCACCCCGATGTTATCGGCACTGTCAAAACCTACGGCCACTGCCACGGTCTTGAGCTTGTTGAAATCGGTCTCAACGAAAACGGCATTACCGATATCGACTGCCTGAAGGCAAACCTTGAAGGCTCTGCCGGTTTCATCGCCGCACAGCCCAACTATTTCGGCTGCATTGAAAACATGGACGAGATTTCAACCCTCGTTCACGGCGCAAAGGCACTGCTCGTCAGCTATGTCAACCCCATCAGCCTCGGCGCTGTCAAACGCCCTGCGGACTACGGTGCGGATATTGCTGTCGGCGATGCACAGCCTCTCGGCATTCCCATGTGCTTCGGCGGCCCGTATGCGGGCTTTATGGCAGCAGGCGGCAAACTCATCCGCAATCTGCCCGGCAGAATCGTCGGTGAAACCGTTGATGCCGACGGCAACCGCGTATTCGTTCTCACCCTTCAGGCACGCGAGCAGCACATTCGCCGCGAAAAGGCTTCCAGCAACATCTGCTCCAACCAGATGCTCTGCGCAATCATGGCAACCATGTATGCCTGCACGATGGGTCCCTGCGGCATGAAAGAAGTTGCCGAAGCGAACATTGCAAAGGCGCACTATCTGGCTCAAAAGCTCACCGAGCTTCCCGGCTTCAAACTCCGTTTCAACACCCCGTTCTTCAACGAGTTCGTCATCGACAGCGAGATTCCCGCCGACGAGATTTCCACCGCGCTCAAGGATGCCGGCATAGTTTCCGGCCTTGTGCTTGCAGACGGCGGAATGCTCTGGTGCGCAACCGAAATGACAACCAAAGAAGATATTGATTACCTTATCGAAATGCTCAACATCATGTTCTTTGAGCAGGACGGTGAGAACGAAACCGACGGAGGTACCGAAGCATGAGGCAATCCTACAAGCTGATTTTTGAACGTTCCCGCGAGGGCCGCCGCGCGTATGACCTGCCCGCACTGGATGTGCCCGCCGCAAACTGCGCAATCCCCGAAAATATGCGTGCCGAATCAAAACTCGACCTTCCCGAACTGGGTGAAGTCGATCTTGTTCGCCACTACACAAACCTTTCCCGCCGCAATTTCGGCGTTGACAACGGGTTCTATCCTCTCGGCTCCTGCACTATGAAATACAACCCCAAAATCAACGAAGAAGTCGCCCAACTGTTTAACGACGTGCATCCTCTGCTCGATGCAGATATGTGCCAGGGTTCTCTGCGCCTGATGTATGACATGGAAAAATGCCTGTGCGAAATCTGCGGCATGGACGCTTTCACGCTCCAACCCGCTGCCGGTGCGCACGGTGAATTGACCGGACTTATGCATATCCGCGCCTATCACGAACATCGCGGCGACACCGCCCGCACAACCATCATCGTTCCCGATGCAGCGCACGGCACCAACCCCGCAAGTGCGGTTATGTGCGGCTTCAAAGTTAAAGAAATCAAATCCGCTCCCGACGGCGGCGTTGATCTTGACGCGCTGCGTGCGGCAGTCGGCCCCGACACTGCGGGTCTGATGCTCACCAACCCCTCCACCCTCGGTCTGTTTGAGCGCAATATTAAGGAGATTGCCGACATCGTTCACGAGGCAGGCGGTCTGCTCTATTACGACGGCGCAAACCTGAACGCGATAATGGGCATTGTTCGCCCCGGCGATATGGGCTTTGACGTTATGCATATCAACCTGCATAAAACTTTCTCCACTCCGCACGGCGGCGGTGGTCCCGGCAGCGGTCCCGTCGGTGTTAAAAAACACCTCATGCCCTTTATGCCTGTTCCCGTGCTTGTTGAACGCAACGGCATGATCGAACTCGATTACGATCGCCCCGAATCCTTCGGCAGGGTCAAGAGCTTCTACGGCAACTTCGGTGTTATCGTCAAGGCGTATGCCTATATCCGCTCTCTCGGCGGCAAGGGTCTCAGGGAAGCAAGCGAAAATGCCGTTCTGAATGCAAACTACATCATGAACGCACTGCGCGGCACCTATGAGATTCCCCACGACCGCATCTGTATGCATGAATGCGTCATTGCTCCGGGCGAACTGCTCGATCTCGGCGTTCACACAACCGATGTCGCAAAAGCCCTTATCGATCGCGGTTACCATCCCCCGACCATCTACTTCCCGCTTATCGTTCATGAAGCAATGATGATCGAACCCACCGAAACCGAAAGCCGCGAGACTCTCGATGAGTTCATTGAAGCAATGAAAGACATTGCCCGTGAAGCCAAAGAAAACCCCGAGGCCGTACACGCCTGCCCCGTCACCACCCCCGTCGGCCGTCCCGATGAGGTCACCGCGGCAAGAAAGCCCGTTGTACGCTACACGAAATAAGCATTGCTTTCAGTAAACCGCAAACTGCATCAGCGGACTCGGTATCCCCGCCCCCGCTGACAAATAACAGGACTGCACCGCAAAAGGCAGCAGTCCTGTTTTGTTATGGTATTCGAGTTTTGTTGAGGAGGATACCGCTTGTTCTCTTTTATTTGCAGCGAACTGCATTTCGGTTGTTTTATCTTGTTATATCCACGAACTCGATTGACACATTTTGCAGCTGATTCAAAATCCTTTCAGCCTTTTCGCTGTTATGAATAAACGACAGTCGTTTGCGCGCAACCTCCGGCGAGAGCAGCTTGTTCAGTGCAAAGGCGTAAATATCCATTTCTTTTGTAACAAAACGTTCCTCAGCCAGGGCATCATAGTCTGCGTCGGAATCAATATTCAGCACTGAATTGACCAGCACATAGGACGCCGTTATCGATGTCGGAACATCAACGATAAGCAATGAGCTGTCGCTCTCGTCAAGCCTTCCGTTAAAAAACAGTCCTCGTATGCCCGCATTCCCGATAAAAAAATCCTCGTATCCATGTTTTTTAAAGTAAACAGAAATCATTGAACGTGTAGACATGCTGACGGCTGACGGCAGGCAAATGCAGAGTTTGATTTTGTCCGGACACGGATATACTTTTTCGGGATGCTCCCTGCTTGAAAACCCTTTATCTATGTTTTCAAACAGTCTCACAATAAAATTGATAAAATACGCTTCAGCCGATGACACCGCCGCTCCGACAAACACCGGAGAGACCTGCTCTGAGTTTTTATTTATATGTTCAATGATTTCGCTCAGCTGCCGCATGAACCTTTCCTTCAAAACATCAGCTTTTTTGTCGATTATTTCGCCGACTTTGCCGATTGTCGCTTCTCTGTCGACGGAACTGAAAGTAACATATTCGATGCCCATTTTTCCAACGCCGATCAAATCTTCAGGAATGCGGACATTTTCTTCCGCAAGTAGAATAACACGTTCTGCGCCGAGAGCCATAGTACAAAGTCCCAATTCGAATATGACATTGTCGCGAATCGCACTGCATTCTTCGCTGCCCCTAAGTTTGACGGTGTCAACGCCTTCCGCAACTATCAACGCAAAGTCAAAAGTCGGTATCTTCTTCAGCAATGCAGGCAAAAGTGCAATTTGTTCCATGTTATGCGCATGACTGAACAGAGAGCGCCAATCAAAGCACAGTATGCCTCTGTCGCCAAGTTTATTTTGAATATACTCAACAGTGCCGTTTCTAATTGACTCACCCGCAGAAAATATAATTACATTTTGTTTCCTTTTTGTCAGCTTCATCCCTCTACCTTCCTTCCGACAGGAACTCGGCCGCCGAAGGATTCAAATCCAGCCCGGAAACCTCCCCGCTGCGCAGCATATAATAACCCTGACAGGCTATCATTGCCGCATTATCGGTGCAGAACCGCATATCCGGGCGGCAAAAACGGATGCCGTTCCTGTCGCACTCGGTTTGCAGCCGGGTGCGAAGCACATTGTTCGCACTCACTCCGCCGGCAAGGGCAAGCACGGAGCTTTTTTCGCGCAGAGCCGCGCGAACGGATTTCATCGTCAGGGTATCCGCAACGGCACGTTGGAAGGAGGCGGCAACATCGGCCTTATTCAGAACTTCCCCCTTCTGCTCCGCATTATGGAGCAGGTTGACAACGGCCGTTTTGATGCCCGAAAAACTGAAATCATTGCTTTCGCCCTCGTTAAACGGTGCATGGAAGCGGAATGCGTTCGGGTTCCCGCATTTTGCAAGCTTCTCTATCTCCGGGCCGCCGGGGTACGGCAAGCCGAGCGCACGCGCTGCCTTGTCAAAAGCTTCACCCGCCGCATCATCGCGCGTTCTGCCGATAAGTTCAAAGCGATTGTAATCGACCACGCGAACGATATGGCTGTGCCCGCCGGAAGCCACAATGCAGACAAACGGCGGTTCAAGATCCGGATAAGTGAGATAGTTTGCGGCGATATGCCCCGCAATATGGTTCACGCCGACCAAAGGAATGTTTGCGGCGTATGCGAGGCCTTTTGCATAGCTGACGCCCACAAGCAGTGCGCCGATCAGCCCGGGCGTGCAGGTTACGGCAATTGCACCGATGTCATTCAAACCGACACCGGCACTTTTTAATGCCTCATCCGCAACGGCACCTATCCGCTCCGTATGGCTGCGGGAAGCAATTTCCGGCACAACGCCGCCGTACAGCCTGTGAACGGGAATTTGCGTATGCACCGCCATGCTCAGCACTTTGCGTCCGCCGCACAGAACGGCGGCGGCTGTTTCGTCGCAGGAGGATTCAATCCCGAGTACAAGTTCATTTTCCCCGCTCATAAAGCGTTTCAGCGCGGGTTCACATCTTTCGGACCAATTCAAATTGATTTTCCTTTCCAAACCGCTTTTCACTTTCCAAGCCGACTCCCGCTTCCGCAGGCAGTAACCGGAACGATTGATTTGATTAAGTGAAATTAGTCTTTGGCATCCCTAAGTCTGTTTTCACGGTTCCCTTGCCTGCTCCCGAGGTTTTGCACACAATCCCCGCGAGAATGCTTATAACCGCACAGGCACTCACGGTGTAAACTGCAATGCGAAGTATCAGATCGCTGAAAAGCTGCTGAACGCAGATGCGAATCATCAAACTTTCCGCCGGGTCAAATATTGCAGACGGAACATCCAGAAATACTGCGTGAAACAGTATCCAGAACGAATAAAAATCCACGGCAGCCCAAACTGCAAGCGCAGCCGCAATGAAGGCAATGACGCAAATCCCGATAAGCCAGCAGCGGGCAAGCACGGCGGCGGCACTCCGCCTGTAAACATACAGAGCAAGCGCAGCCGCAATTGCTGCAAAGGCGAACAGAATGTATTTCGCTGTTTCAACCCCGAACCAGAGCTTTCGGACATCGCTCATGTGTGAAATTTCCCGCTCGCCGAACATTTCGGTGCGTTCGCCGAACACCGTGACTTCCGTTTGAAGCTCATCCGTCCCGCCCTTCATATAATCAACCATGCGAAGATACACGGTGCACATCTCGTCCGTGCTCATGCCGGTGTAATCGTTTATATCAAGTTTTTCATACTCCCTTTTGATCCAAACCTTATCTCCCGAAAGCCGGTCGATAAAACTTATCAGCAGCGCGGCAGCAAGGCACGGCACGGCAGCATATGCAAGGATTTTTGAAAGCAGCTTCATGCTAATATTTTATCTTCCCTCCGGGTTTACAATTGCCGTTATCCTTTCTTCCGCCGCCTTAAGCTGCGGAATGATGCTATTAACAATCGTCACGTTCGTCGGCACAACAACATACCAATAGCCTTTAAGCTGCGGGAACACGCGGCAGGGATGATATTTCTCGCTCTCCACGCGCACACTTCCCCCCTCGCGAACGATGCCGATTTCCGCAATGAAAGTGTCGTTCGCGGTGCTTCTGCCCATGCTGGACACAAAATTGCCCATTGAATATGCACAAAGCACCTGCCGTCCGTCCGCCGCCGTGAGCCAAACAACGGGCTGAACCGCATGGGAGTGTGAGCCGATTATGATATCAACGCCTACATCCGCCATCTCCTGAGCGTGAGTCACGACCTTCGGTGTGGGCTGGTGCGTATGTTCCGCGCCCCAATGATTATAGGCCACGATAAGCTCCGCACCGGCAGCCCGCGCCGCCGCAATGTCCTCGGCAATGCGTTCCTTTGAATAGGTGTTTATCATGTATTCACAGCCCGCTTCGCGAACGGCTTTATCTTTTGAATTATAGAATTCGGCATAGGAAAGGAGGCCGACTTTTATCCCCTTAACATCAAGGATTACGAACCGCTGCGCGTCCTTTTCGCGGAAAAGTCCGGTGTAGGGAAAGCCGTATTCCTCAACAGCCTGAGTGGTTTCGATAATACCCTGAACTCCCGCATCGCAGCAATGGTTGTTTGCAAGCACAAGCGCGTCAAAGCCCGCAAATTTCAATGCTCCCAAATATTGCTTGGGTCCGTTGCAGTTGGGCATTCCGCCGATATTGCGCTGCTCCGTTGCGTAGGGCCACGAATGCGAAAGCGATGTTTCAAGATTGCCGATGACGCAGTCCGCATTGTTAAAAACTTCCCTGACATATGCAAATGACGGAGAAAAGTCATAGCCGCTGCCGCCCGCCTGCTGTTTCGCGCCGCGCTGCTGGCTTGAAAGGCACATCAAATCGCCCACAAACATGAGCGTTGCGTGAACGGGCGCAGGGGTGGGCTCCGGCGTCGGTTCGGCCGTCGGCTCCGGTGTCGGTTCGGCCGTCGGCGACGTTGTCGGCTTTGCTGTCGGCGCAGGCGTGTCATGGCCTATGTCAACAACAACATCGCCTCCGCGGCAGGCGGTGCCTGCAAAAACAAAAGCCAAAGCAATCATCAGTGCGGCGAACCGCAGCAATTTTTTCTTCATTATCTGTCTCCTCAACAAAGTGCGCCGACGCTCGGCTTCGCCCCGAAAAAAGCAATTGCGGCAGCGGCGGGTTAACTCTCCCCCGCGAGAACTTCGGTCACGGGGATGGTTTTCATGCCTGTTCCCCTCGGGAATGTTTCCCGAGAAACAAGCCGACAGCAAATTAAACAAGCCTGCCCGAGAACAGTTTGCCGTATTGCCTCGGGCAGGCAATAAAAGCGTTTCCTGTGCGGCACCGTCACGCGGACGGGCGCGGACGGCTTTTGCCGTTCTGCCTTCAATCCGGCTGAATAACTCCCGCCGCAACGGAAGCGGCAAGGCGCACGTTGTTATAAACAAGCGCGATATTCGCCTTCAGGCTTGCGCCCTCCGTAAGCTCCGCAATGCGCGCAAGCAGGAAGGGGGTAACATCCCTGCCCGTGATGCCGTTCTTTTCAGCCTCACGCAAAGCCTTCGTGGTTGCACGGTCGATCATGTCCTCGTCGGCTTCGAATTCTTTCGGAATCGGGTTCACAATAACCATGCCGCTGCGCATTGGAATATTTGCCATTGCGCCGACCATATCCGAAAGCTCCTCAACCGAATCGCATCTGCAAGGGGTGTTATAACCGCTGTCCCGCGTGTAAAATGCGGGCATTTTGTTCGTGCGGAAGCCGACAACGGGCACACCCTGCGTTTCAAGATACTCAAGCGTCAAGCCGATATCAAGCACACTCTTTGCGCCCGCGCAAACGACTGCAACAGGCGTTCTTCCAAGCTCCGTAAGGTCGGCGGAAATATCCATGGTTGTTTCCGCGCCGCGATGCACGCCGCCGATGCCGCCCGTTGCAAACACTTTTATGCCCGCAAGGCTTGCAATGAACATCGTTGCGGCAACCGTCGTTGCGCCGTCCGCACCCTTTGCCATGATATAAGGAATATCGCGGCGGCTGACTTTTGCAACATTCCGTCCTTCCCTGCCGAGATACTCTATCTGTTCCTCGGTGAGGCCCGCGCAAAGCTGACCTCCGATGATCGCAATCGTTGCGGGAACCGCGCCGTGCGTACGTGCCAGACGTTCGCACGCAAGAGCCGTTTTGACGTTCTGCGGATAAGGCATTCCGTGCGCAATAATCGTGCTTTCAAGCGCAATAACGGGTCTTCCCAGCGCAAGTGCCTCGCGAACTTCATCAGAAAGTTTAACGTTGTAATTCATTTTTATGACCATGACTTTCGCTTCGGCGAAAGTCTCCTTTCTTTTCTTTGCATTTTGCAGCCGGCCACGGCCGGCTTCGTTGTAAAATCCCTGTCGGAAAGCTGCCCGAGGTTCGGATTTAAAGTTTAATGTTCAAATCTTTTTCCCGGTTCCCTTTCGGTGCAAACTGTTATGACTCCGT
>ENA-UERK01003035-UERK01003035.1-human-gut-metagenome-genome-assembly--contig:-NODE-3035-length-10484-cov-3.273278_pt1 | contig 10484 bp, 7 predicted proteins | sample MGYA00242957_ERZ507957 | MGnify/ENA primary metagenome ERZ507957 (study PRJEB26167, sample SAMN06115538) | human gut metagenome | host: Homo sapiens | place: China:Heilongjiang | collected 2015-11-06... | reverse complement strand
ATGGTAAATGAGGGACACGAACAGGGAGTTCTTCGTGCTTCGGAGGCAGAGATGATTCACAATATTTTTGAATTCGGTGACAAAGAAGCCAAAGATATTATGACACATCGAAAGAATCTGATTGCGATCGATGGGGAACTTTCCTATAATGATGCTGTTCCGTTCATCATTGAAAACAATAAGTCAAGATATCCGGTTTATCTGGAGGACATCGATAATATTCTCGGTGTTTTACATATTAAAGACGCATTTGCTTTTGCGCAGAAAAATGAGGTATTCCGTACTTCCATCAAAGACATTAAGGGGCTGATCCGGGAGGTGGATTTTGTTCCGGAAACATTAAATATTCATACTCTTTTCCAGAAAAGGCAGGCAAAAAAGAGCCATCTGGTCATAGTGGTAGATGAATATGGACAGACATCCGGTGCGGTAGCCATGGAGGATATCCTGGAAGAAATTGTCGGAAACATCGAGGATGAGCATGATGAGGAAGAACAGCTGATTCGCCAGAATACAGATGGAAGTTATACCATGAGCGGGTTCGCAAGTCTTTCGGACGTGGCGGAAACGTTACAGATTCCGGTAAATGATGATGATTTTGACACGCTCAACGGTTTTCTGGTTTCCCTGATGGAAAAAATTCCAAATGATGGTGAAACTGCTAGATTGCAGGCGTACGGATATGAATTTTCCATTCGGAAAGTGAAGGATAAAATGATCCGTGAGGTTCTTGTAAAAAAAGCAGATGCAAAGCATCAGCGGCCGGAGGATGACCCACTTGCGCGAAACGGCAAAGAATGATAGAATAAAATACAGGTAATGCTTCTGTACGAATGACATGAAGTATGGATGGTTACAGGATAGAATACAATTTAGAAAAGAGGATTTTAACAATGTCAGGACATTCCAAATTTGCGAATATCAAGCACAAAAAAGAAAAAAATGATGCAGCAAAGGGAAAGATCTTTACCATGATCGGTAGAGAAATTGCTGTTGCGGTAAAAGAGGGTGGTCCGGATCCGGCAAATAATTTCAAACTTGCACAGGTAATCGCAAAGGCAAAGTCAAACAATATGCCGAATGATACCATCGAGCGCGGTATCAAAAAAGCGGCAGGCGATGGAAACAGTGTTAATTACGAGACAACAACTTATGAGGGATATGGACCAAGCGGCACAGCAATTATTGTAAAGTGCCTGACGGATAATAAGAATCGTACAGCAGCCAATGTGCGTAATGCATTTACCAAGGGACAGGGAAGTATCGGTACACAGGGATGTGTATCCTATATGTTCGATGAAAAAGGACAGATTATCATTGACAAAGAAGAATGTGATATGGATGGTGATGATCTGATGATGCTTGCACTTGATGCAGGTGCAGAAGATTTTTCCGATGCGGATGACAGCTTTGAGATCACTACCGCTCCGGAAGATTTTGATGCGGTACATAAGGCACTTGAAGAGCAGAACATTCCGATGGCATCTGCGGAAGTAACCATGATTCCACAGACATATGTGACGCTGACCGATGAGGCTGATATTACAAATATCGGAAGAATTCTTGATTTCCTGGATGACGATGATGATGTTCAGGAAGTATATCACAACTGGGAAGAGTAAAATTACATACTGTAAAAATGCGTCATACGCAAAACAGGGTTTTAAATTAGGAGGCAGGTATGAAGAAAATCTTATTTGCAGCATCCGAATGTGTTCCTTTTATTAAAACAGGAGGACTTGCTGATGTATGTGGGGCTTTGCCTAAAACATTTGATCATAAGGATTGGGATGTGCGTGTTGTTATTCCGAATTACAGCTGTATTCCGGAAAAATACCGCAGTCAGTTTGAGTATGTGACCCATTTTTATATGGCATGCGGTTCTTATATTCCAAGTAAATATGTAGGGGTTTTACAATATAAACTGGATGGAGTCACCTATTATTTCATTGATAATCAGGAGTATTTTAACTGTTTCGTACCGTATGGAGATATGCGCTATGATATTGAAAAATTCACGTTCTTCGACAAAGCGGTATTGTCCATGCTTCCGCTGATCGGTTTCCGCCCGGATATCATTCACTGTCATGACTGGCAGGCCGGACTGATTCCTGTTTATTTAAAGAACGAATTTCAGGCGGATTCTTTCTTCTGGGGCATCCGGTCGATTATGACCATACATAATCTGAAGTTCCAGGGAATCTGGGATGTAAAAACCATGAAGGGACTTACGGGATTCTCAAGTGATCTGTTTGTTCCGGATAAGCTGGAATTTAATAAAGATGCAAATATGTTAAAGGGCGGACTTGTTTATGCAGATTATATTACTACCGTCAGCGATACCTATGCACAGGAAATTCAGACCGAATATTACGGTGAAGGATTAAATGGCTTGTTATCTGCACGTCATTTTGACATGCAGGGAATTGTAAACGGAATTGATTATACAACTTACAATCCGCAGACCGATTCCAAGATTTACATGAATTATGATGCGTCCAGTTTCCGGAAAAAGAAGTATGTGAACAAGGAACGGCTGCAGGAAGAACTTGGTTTGGAAGTAGATAAGAAGAAATACATGATCGGACTCATTTCCCGTCTGACCGATCAAAAGGGGCTGGATCTGATCAATGCCGTCATGGACGGACTGGTAGATGAATTTACCCAGCTGGTAGTCATCGGAACCGGGGAACCACAGTATGAGAATATGTTCCGGCACTACGCATGGAAATATCCGAACCGGGTTTCTGCAAATATCTGTTACTCTGATGATCTGGCACACAAGCTTTATGCGGCAGCGGATGCGTTCTTAATGCCTTCCCGCTTTGAGCCGTGTGGTCTGACACAGATGATTTCTTTCCGGTATGGAACCGTCCCGATTGTAAGAGAAACGGGAGGATTAAAAGACACGGTTCAGGCTTACAATGAATATGATAACAGTGGAGATGGATTCTCCTTTACAAATTACAACGCTGACGAAATGCTGCAGGTGATTAATTATTCCAAGCATATTTTCTATGACCGCAAGCGCCAGTGGAACCAGATGGTAGACCGTGGAATGGCAAATGATTTTTCATGGAATGCGTCAAAATTCCGCTATGAGGGACTGTATAATTATCTTCTCGGTGAATAAAACAGAAAATAATTCATAAGATAAGAACGGATACATTTGTATCCGTTCTTATTTTTATGAATGGCAAAGGTGAAAAAACAATGGGAGATACCAAAAAAGAAAATGATAACATTATTGAATTCGGACAGGCAATGTTACATGCAGACCGGAGAAATACAACCATTTATCTGTTATCAATTATCGGAGAAATTGAAGGACACGAATGTCTTCCGTCAACTTCAAAAACGACAAAATATGAACATGTCCTGCCGCGTCTGGCAGCGATTGAGGACGATGAGAGTGTAAATGGTGTTTTGTTATTGCTCAATACCATGGGTGGAGATGTGGAGAGCGGACTTGCGATTGCGGAAATGGTCGCGTCGCTTTCGAAACCTACCGTTTCTTTAGTGCTTGGTGGGAGCCATTCCATCGGTGTTCCGCTGGCCGTTTCCACAGATTACTCTTTTATTGTTCCGAGCGGAACCATGGTGATCCATCCGGTACGGATGAGTGGAACCGTGATCGGGGCAAAACAGACATATGATTACTTTAAACAGATGCAGGATCGGATTGCCGGATTCGTGGCTTCCCATTGTCACGTTTCGGAGGAACGGATGACAGAAATGATGATGAATACGCAGATGCTGACCAAGGATCTCGGCACGATTCTTGTCGGGAAACAGGCAGTGTCAGAAGGCATTATTGATGCTGTCGGGGGAATTTCGGATGCATTTGCAAAGCTGTATCAGCTGATAGGGGAAAATAGTTAAAAATAATTAAAAAAGCTGATGGGTGACATTCTGGTGTAAATATGATAAAATAAAAAGAGTTTTGTATGAAGGAGTGTGTCCAATGGCTGCGGGAAACCGTAAATCATCAAATAAAAGAAAAACACAGACAAAAAAAGAGCGTATGGCGGAAATAGAGAAAGCACAGGCATTTCGCGTGGAAGTAACGTTGTGGATTGTTGTTGCAGCTGCGCTGCTGCTTTTTATCAGTAATCTGGGATTCGGAGGAGCCGTTGGCAAAACCGTCAGCGGCTTTCTTTTTGGTATGTTCGGACTTATGGCATATGTTCTTCCGGTGCTGCTTCTTGTGGGCAGTTTTTTTGCGGTATCGAACCGTGGAAATAAGCTGGCAGCCGTAAAATTGATTGCGGCAATTGTATTTTTGGTCTTTTTATGTACATTTATGGGACTGGCCATGAATGGAAACGACCGGGTCCATCCACTTGACGCATATACATATTGTGCAGAACGGCATACCGGTGGCGGCATCATCGGCGGATGTCTGGCTTATTACATGTGTCAGGCATTTGGACTGATCGGGTCTTTTATTATTGACATTATCGTGCTGATCGTCTGTATGGTACTGATTACAGAGCGTTCGGCATTGCGTGGAATGCAAAAAGGCGGCAAAAAGGTCTATGAATCCGCAAAGGAAAGCAATGAAAAGTATCGGGAATACAGGGAATACCGTGCACAGGAGCGGAAAGAACGCCGCATGGATCATAAAGTGTCCGGAGTATCCATCGATACACGGATTGAAGAAAAAGGCAAAAAAAATAAAAAGAGAAAATCGGATGAAATGGGAGAACTGTCGGCACCTGCATTTGATATGATGCCGGATACCACAGTACCTCCGATGCCGGAAAAAATTTCTTCTCCGGCACCAGTGGCGGTTTTAGAAGAACCCGCGGCAGAAATACAGCCGGAGATTTCGGGGGATTTTATGCCGGATACTTTTCCACCGGAACCGTCGCAGGCGGCACCGGTTCCGGAACATATTCCAAAACCGGCAAAAGATGCATCAAAGCCGGCAGAAAAAACACAAAAAAAGAAAAACGAACAGGAAATCCAAAACGAAGTACAGAAAGTAGCACAGGAAATGGAGACGTCGGGTTTGGAACACAAACCGGACAAAGCATATGTTTTTCCATCCATAGATCTGTTGAAAAAGGGAGAAGGGAAAAAGTCTGCCAATACTGAACATCAGTTGCGGGAAACTGCGGATAAGCTGCAGCAGACGTTAAAGAACTTCGGGGTCAATGTCACCGTTACCAACATCAGCTGCGGACCGGCAGTGACAAGATATGAAATTCAGCCGGAAATGGGTGTGAAGGTGAGCAAGATTGTCGGGCTGACCGACGATATCAAACTCAATCTGGCAGCTGCGGATATCCGTATCGAGGCGCCGATTCCGGGAAAAGCAGCGGTAGGAATTGAAGTTCCGAACAAAGAAAATGTTATGGTTGCTTTCCGTGACCTGATCGAATCGCCGGAATTTCAGACGGCAAAGTCCAAGATCAGTTTTGCAGTTGGAAAAGATATTTCCGGGAAAACAAAAGTAACCGATATTGCAAAGATGCCGCATCTGCTGATCGCCGGTGCAACCGGCTCGGGTAAATCCGTCTGCATCAATACGATTATCATGAGTATTTTATATAAGGCGAGACCGGATGAAGTAAAGCTGATCATGATTGATCCGAAAGTAGTAGAGTTAAGTGTCTACAACGGAATTCCGCACCTGATGATTCCGGTTGTAACCGATCCGAAAAAAGCATCTGGTGCTTTGCACTGGGCAGTTGCGGAAATGACGGAACGATATGAAAAATTTGCGGAGGCAAATGTGCGTGAAATCAATGGATACAACGCAAAGGTAGATTCCATTGAAGTACCGGAAGGGCAGGAGCGCCCGCAAAAGATGCCACAGATTGTGATTATTGTGGACGAGCTTGCAGATCTTATGATGGTAGCTTCCAATGACGTGGAAGAGGCCATCTGCCGGCTGGCACAGCTGGCACGAGCGGCGGGGATTCATCTGGTGATTGCAACCCAGCGTCCATCGGTGAATGTCATCACCGGTCTGATCAAAGCAAATATGCCGAGCCGGATTGCATTTTCAGTGACTTCGGGTACGGATTCCCGAACGATTCTGGATATGAATGGCGCAGAAAAGCTTCTTGGAAAAGGAGATATGCTTTTCCACCCGCAGGGGGCACCGAAACCGATTCGTGTACAGGGAGCATTTGTTTCCGATAAAGAAGTTTCCGATGTTGTGGAATTTATCAAAGAACAAAATGAAACTGCATCGTATAACGAAGAAATTGTACAGAAAGTGGACAGTATGCAGGCATCATCCGGCGGTACCACCGTGTCTATCTCCGATGCGGATGCGCAGGATGACGGCAGGGATGCATATTTTGATGAAGCAGCACAGATTATCGTAGATAAGGAAAAAGCATCCATAGGTATGCTGCAGAGATATTTAAAAGTGGGATTCAACCGTGCTGCCCGTATTATGGACCAGTTGGAAGAAGCTGGTATCGTTGGACCGGAGGAAGGAACGAAACCGCGGAAAGTTCTGATGACTTCCGAAGAATTACAGGCAGTAAAAGAGGATTTATAAAAAACATTTCAGGAGGAGAAAATTATGAAGACTGATATTCAAATTGCACAGGAAGCAACATTGCAGCCAATCAAAGAGGTAGCCGCAACAATTGGAATTGAAGAAGAAGATCTGGAATTGTACGGAAAGTACAAAGCGAAGATTTCCGATGAACTGATTGCACGAAGCCACAACAATCCGGACGGAAAACTGATTCTGGTGACCGCCATCAATCCAACACCAGCAGGAGAAGGAAAAACGACAGTCACCGTGGGATTGGGTCAGGCATTTGCAAAACTTGGGAAAAAGGCAATGATTGCGTTGCGTGAGCCTTCCCTTGGACCATGTTTCGGAATTAAAGGCGGTGCCGCAGGTGGCGGATATTCCCAGGTTGTTCCGATGGAGGATTTAAATCTTCATTTTACAGGGGATTTTCATGCAATTACTTCTGCAAATAATCTGCTGGCAGCTCTTTTGGACAACCATATCCAGCAGGGAAATACGCTTGGGATTGATCCAAGACAGGTGGTATGGAAACGCTGTCTGGATATGAATGACCGTGTCCTTCGTAATGTGGTTGTGGGACTTGGAAATAAAATGGACGGAATGGTGCGTGAGGATCATTTCGTAATCACGGTAGCATCCGAAATTATGGCGATTTTATGCCTTGCCGAAGATATGAAAGATTTAAAGAGACGTCTGGGACGGATTATCGTGGCATATACGTTTGACGGCAAGCCGGTAACTGCAGAAGATCTGCAAGCAGTCGGATCTATGGCAGCTCTGTTAAAAGATGCGTTAAAGCCGAATCTGATCCAGACACTGGAGCATACACCGGCGCTCGTTCACGGAGGACCATTTGCCAATATCGCACATGGATGTAACAGCGTGCGTGCTACCACAACTGCTTTAAAACTTGCCGATTATGTAATTACCGAGGCAGGATTCGGTGCGGATTTAGGTGCGGAAAAATTCTTTGATATCAAGTGCCGGAAGGCAGGGCTTCATCCGGATGCAGTGGTACTCGTTGCAACGATCCGTGCATTAAAATACAATGGCGGAGTTTTGAAGGATGAATTATCCAATGAAAACCTTGAGGCATTAAAGAAAGGAATTGTCAATCTGGAGAAACATATTGAAAACCTTCAGAAATTCGGTGTGCCGGTCGTTGTCACATTGAATGCATTTGTTTCGGATACAGAGGCAGAAACCGCTTATGTAGAACAGTTCTGCAAAGAGCATGACTGTGAATTTGCTCTGGCAAAAGTATGGGAAAAAGGCGGAGAGGGTGGAATTGCTCTGGCAAACAAAATTCTCGAGACACTTGAAAAGAAAGAAAGCCATTTCCATACACTCTACAGTGATGATCTTGGACTGAAAGAAAAGATCGAGACTGTTGCAAAAGAAATTTACGGTGCCGATGGAGTTACCTATTCTCCGGCAGCGGAGCGGGAACTGAAACGAATTACGGATCTGGGTATGGCAAACTTCCCGGTATGTATGGCAAAGACACAGTATTCCCTGTCGGATGATGCGAAGAAACTCGGAAGACCGACCGGATTTAAGATCAATGTCCGGGAAGTATATGTTTCTGCCGGTGCCGGCTTTGTCGTTGCTGTCAACGGTTCGATCATGACGCTTCCGGGTCTGCCAAAGAAACCGGCAGCTTACGGAATTGATGTCAATGATGACGGTGTAATCACAGGATTGTTCTAAGGAGATAAGGACATGGCAAAGATCATAGATGGAAAGAAGATTTCAGCGGAAATCAAAGAAGAATTAAAGACAGAAGTTGCAGCATATGCAGCACAGGGGAAAACATGTGCACTTGCTGTCATTCAGGTGGGCGCAGATCCGGCATCCAGCGTATATGTCAGAAATAAAAAGAAAGCCTGTGCATATATTGGAATAGAGTCGCTTTCGTATGAACTTCCGGAAGAAACCACGGAAGAGGAACTGCTTGCATTGATTCAGAAACTAAATGACAATCCAGATGTTCATGGAATTCTGTGCCAGCTTCCACTCCCGAAACATATCTGCGAAGATCATGTGATCCAGGCAATTGATCCGCAAAAAGATGTCGATGGTTTTCACCCGCAGAATGTCGGTGCACTTGTGGTTGGGAAAAAAGGATTTGTCTCCTGCACGCCCGCCGGTATTATCCAGCTGTTAAAACGCAGCAATATTGAAATTGCCGGAAAGCACTGTGTGGTAATCGGAAGAAGCAACATTGTCGGAAAACCGATGGCGCTTCTGATGCTTCGGGAAAATGCAACGGTTACGATCTGTCATTCACGGACCGAAAATCTCAAAGAAATCTGCAAAGAGGCGGATATTCTGATTGTGGCCATTGGAAAACCACGTTATATCGGTGCCGATTATATCAAAGAAGGAGCGGTTGTCATCGATGTCGGAATTCACAGAAATGAAGAAAATAAGCTGTGCGGGGATGTCCGTTTCGAAGAGGCAGAGCAGATCGCTTCTTATATTACACCGGTTCCGGGTGGTGTTGGACCGATGACAATTGCGATGCTCATGCATAACTGTGTAGATGCCATGAAACTTTATTCATAAAACAGATAGGGGATAGATGATGAAGTGTATTTATTGCGGTGAGGAATTAAAAGAGGGGAGTCTGTACTGTCCAAAATGCGGGAAAGCCGTACAGATTGTGCCGGACGACAATATTTACGATGATGATTATCTGAAGCAAGTTCTTACGGAAGAATCCCAAAAGATTTCAGGTTCCAGACCGGACAGAAATAAAAAACCGGCACCTGCAGAGACAAAACATCCGGGGAAAAAACACCTCGACCCACGCCAGAAAAAAATTATCTTCCTGGTTCTCGGAATCGTATGCGTGCTTATTTTTGCCCTGTTAATTCTTGGAGCAGCAATCCGTTCCAATCATGCCAATTCCTTCGATTACCAGGTGGGACTGGCAGAGAAAGCACAAAAAGCCGGAGATACCAAAAATGCAATTGCCTGCTATGAAAATGCATTGGCATTGGATAAAAACAGTATTGAAGTCCGGCTGGCTCTGGCAAAACTGTATACCGAAGAAAACGATTATGATTCGGCACTTGTTTTATATCAGGAAGTGAACCGTGCGGACAGGATAAATCGTCAGGCATGCAAAGGACTGATTGCCATTTATGAGAAGCAGAACAATACCGATGCCATACTTTCTCTCTCCGAGGCTGTGGATGACAGTCTGAAAGATCTTTTCGCCGATTATCAGGTAGAGGGACCACAGTTCAGTTTAAAGAGCGGAAGTTTTGAAAATGCCCAGATACTACAGATGCTTTCCACAAAAGGCTATGAAATTTATTATACGGTAGACGGGTCAGATCCAAAAGAACGCGGATTGCGATACACAGAACCTGTGAAACTGGATGAAAATAATAAAACCTATACCGTAAAAGCGGTATGTAAAAACGAAAAGGGGGTTTACAGTGAGGTAACAGAAGCAAACTATAAAATTTCCATTCCGGCACCGGATGAACCGATTGTTTCTCCGGACGGTGGAGATTTCGGCGTGGAAACTTCCGTAACGATTACCGTTCCGGGCGGCTGCAGTGCTTACTATACCTGGGACGGAAGTACGCCGACTGCTGCCAGTCATCTTTATACGCAGCCGATCAAAGTTCCGGAAGGAAACAATATTCTTTCGGTTGTGATCATTGATCATACGACGAGATTAAGTTCGGATGTATATAGAGGAAATTTTATTTATTATTCACAGGACTATACAGCAGAAGATGATATAGATGATCCTGCAGACAATGCAGAAGAATAAAATAATATAGAAATTGTTAAAAATCAAACAGGGAGTGTGATTTGCCGATGCTTTATAACTGCATGGACATATCAACACTCCCTGTTGTGGAAGAGGTGGTTTAATCTTCCAGAAATTCAATCTCATCTTTTGCCATATGGCTGATTCTTGCAAGGGGATACACATCAAATCCCTGAGAAACCAGTT
>ENA-UERK01003029-UERK01003029.1-human-gut-metagenome-genome-assembly--contig:-NODE-3029-length-10499-cov-4.976300_pt1 | contig 10499 bp, 10 predicted proteins | sample MGYA00242957_ERZ507957 | MGnify/ENA primary metagenome ERZ507957 (study PRJEB26167, sample SAMN06115538) | human gut metagenome | host: Homo sapiens | place: China:Heilongjiang | collected 2015-11-06... | reverse complement strand
TTTTTTATTATTTTATAGTATAATATGCTTTGTCGAACATTTGTACGGATACGGAGTGTGATTATAAATGGCTGATAAACAAAAAGCTCTTGAAACAGCTATCGCTCAGCTTGAAAAACAATACGGAAAAGGAACAGTCATGCGTTTGGGACAGAACGTCGCCATGAACGTTGAGGCTATCTCGACGGGATCAATGGCTCTTGATGTCGCAACAGGTATCGGCGGACTTCCAAAGGGCAGAATTGTTGAAATATACGGGCCCGAATCATCCGGTAAAACCACGCTTGCCCTGCACGCGGTTGCCGAGGCTCAGAAAGCCGGCGGAGAGGCAGCCTTCATTGATGCCGAGCATGCCCTTGACCCTGTTTACGCCGCAAACCTCGGCGTGGACGTTGATTCATTGCTTGTTTCTCAGCCGGATAACGGTGAGCAGGCACTTGAAATCGCCGAAGCTCTTGTGCGCTCAGGCGCTATTGATATTGTGGTTGTCGACTCTGTTGCAGCCCTGGTTCCCCGTTCGGAAATTGAGGGTGAAATGGGTGATTCGCATGTCGGTCAGCACGCAAGACTTATGTCGCAGGCTCTCAGAAAGCTTGCAGGCGCAATTAACAAGTCGAATACTATTATTATATTTATAAATCAGCTCCGTGAAAAAATCGGCGTTATGTACGGCAACCCCGAAACAACAACGGGCGGCCGTGCGCTGAAATTCTATGCTTCAATGCGTATGGACGTCAGAAAAGCCGAAACAATCAAAGGTGCTAACGGTGAATTTGTCGGCTCGAGAACAAGAGTTAAAATTGTCAAGAACAAGGTCGCTCCCCCGTTCAAGGAGGCTGAATTTGACATCATATACGGCGAAGGCATCTCTAAGGTCGGTGAGCTTCTTGATATCGCAGTTGCAATGGATATTATTCACAAGAGCGGTGCATGGTTCTCCTACGGTGATTCCCGTCTCGGACAGGGTCGTGAAAACGTCAAGGAGCTTTTGAAAAACGATCAGGCTCTTTATGACGAAATCAAAGAGAAGGTCTATGCCGACAAAGATAAAATGCTTCAAGCATGCAAGTCCAACGTTTCCAAAAAAGGCTCAAAGGGCAAGGGGGCTGCAAAATCTCCCGCATCCGATGAAGCGCCTGCCGAAAAGGTTTCAGCTAAGGCAAAGCTTGACATAGCTGTTGATGACGAATAATGAAAATTACGGCTAGGAGCGGACGCAAGGATAAAATTCATATATATATCGACGGAGAATATCTGCTGACGGTTGATGAGATTTTCTGGTTTTCCTGCGGGTTAGTCTCCGGAGATGAAATAAATGAGGAGGAGCTTACTGCCTTTGAGGAGGCGGCAGGCTCTCGCCGTGCTTTTAACAGTGCACTGAACAGTCTCGATTACCGTGACCATTCGGAGAAGGAAATCAGAGCAAAGTTGTTGCGCAAGCACGATGCAGACTATGTTGACGAGGCAGTTGAAAAACTGATTGAGCTTGACCTTGTCAATGATGAACGCTATGCCGAAAACTATGCACGTGAACTTTTTGAACGCAAAAAATTCGGTAAAATGCGTATAAAATCCGAGCTTCGGGCAAAAGGAATCTCCGCCGACATTGCAAATGCTGCCGTTGAGGAACTTTTTGAAGAAGAAGAACCGGATAATGTTCAAAGAATAGTTGATATTATCGGCAAAAGATATTATAATAGAATGAATGACGAAGTCGGACGAAAAAAAGTTTTTTCCGCTTTGCAAAGAATGGGATATTCATTTTCCGATATCCGTGAAGCAATGAGCGAGTTTTCCGACGATGAATATTATGAGGACTATTAAATTTCTAAAGGTGATTTTATGAATTACAAGATTGGTATGATCTCTCTCGGCTGCCCGAAAAATCAGGTCGACGCTGAGCATATGCTTGCGCTCATGGACGCCGAGGGCTGGGAAATCGTCGATTACGTTGACGGCTGTGATGCCGTTATCGTAAACACCTGCGGTTTCATTGATGATGCAAAAAAAGAAGCCATCGAAAATATTCTTGACATGGTTGAACTGAAAAAGGAAGGCGTTATCAGCAAAATTATTGTCACAGGCTGTCTTGCGCAAAGATACAAGGACGAGATTGTTAAGGAGATCTCCGAGGTTGACGCCGTTATCGGCATCGGCGCAAACGGCGATATAATCAAGACAGTTGAGGAGGTTATGTCGGGCGTTGACACAATCGAAAACTATCCGCCGCAGTGCGATCTTCCGCTTGAAGGTCAGAGAATTCTCACCACGCCGCATTATTGGGCATATCTCAAAATCGGCGAGGGCTGTTCAAACCGCTGCACCTATTGCACTATCCCGTCAATCAGGGGCAATATGCGCAGCCGCAGCATGGAGAACGTTATCGACGAAGCCAAGCAGCTTGCCGAGTCGGGCGTCAAAGAGCTTATTCTCATTGCCCAGGATACAACAAGCTACGGTCTTGACCTTTACGGTGAGCTTAAACTGCCCGAGCTTCTCAACGAGCTTTGCAAAATTGATTCTATCGAATGGATAAGACTTCTTTACTGCTACCCGGACAGAATTACGGACGAGCTTATTGAAACAATGAAAAATCAGGAAAAGGTTGTTAATTATATCGATCTTCCGCTCCAACACGCTGACGATAAAATCCTAAAGGCAATGAATCGCAGAGGCGATCAGGCTCTTATTCGCAATGTTATCTCCAAGCTCAGAACAGAAATCCCCGATGTCGTCATCAGAACGACCTTCATTGTCGGATTCCCCGGTGAGGGCGAAGAAGAATTTGAAACACTTGCCGAATTTGTCAACGAGATTGAATTTGACCGTCTGGGCGTATTCACCTTCTCTCCGCAGGAAGGCACTCCGGCCTTCGACATGGAGGATCAGGTAGATGAGGATATTAAAACACGCCGCGGCGAGGTCATAATGCAGGATCAGTACAGCATCATGGAAGAAAAGAATAATGAAAAAATCGGCAAAACATACAGGGTTGTTGTTGAGGACTACGACGGATATTCCGACAGCTACACGGGCAGAACATATATGGATGCCCCCGAGATTGACGGACTTGTAAAATTCACGTCTCACAAGGATCTTGATATCGGCGACTTTGTTGACGTTGAAATTTTTGATGTTGAGGATTACGACCTCATCGGCGAGGTTACTGCCTGACCGAATTACCTACAGTATATTAGAAGGCATGGTATCATAATGAATTTACCAAATAAAATTACAATCGGCAGAATGTTTATTGCTCCTGTTTTTCTTGCGATATATCTTGCCGGCATTGAACATAAATTTTTGATTTCCGCAATTATTTTCGCCCTCGGTGCAATAACAGATGCGCTGGACGGACGAATTGCGCGAAAAAACCATATAGTCACAAATTTTGGCAAGTTACTTGACCCGATTGCAGATAAAATGCTTGTAACGGCCGGTCTGCTCGCATTCATGAAAGATGGGCTTTGCAGCATATGGATAGTGATGATAATACTTACCCGTGACTTTGCGATAACCTCATTAAGAATGATAGCGGCGGCGCAAAATGTTGTTATTCCCGCAAACATAGGCGGTAAAATAAAAACAGTTACACAAATGGTCTCCTTTGTCCTTGTCATGCTTCTCTGTGAGGTTTCGTCGGTTTATTCGCTCGGCTTCAATATGAGCCTTATATCGAATATTCTGATGGGAATAACCGCAATAATTTCCGTTGCTTCGGGCATTGTATATATTGCCGACGGTTGGAAAATAATTAACTTTAAAGAATAAATTTAAATTCAAGAAACGAAGGTGTTTTATATGGTTGTTTCTTCGGCAAGACTCATGAAAAGAGCCGAAAAAGAAAACTATGCGATTCCCGCATTCAATATTGACAATCTTGAATCGGCAATGGCGGTTTCCGAGATCATGCACGAGATGCGCACTCCCGTCATTGTTCAGATGATTCCGAGAACGCTTAACTACGGCGGAATTGCGATTTACCCGGCCATGATGCGTGAGCTTATGGCTGATTGCCCCGTGGACTATGCTTTGCATCTTGACCACGGCAGCAGTCTTGCTCTGGCAAAGAAATGCGTTGCCGGCGGATTTTCATCCGTTATGTTCGACGGAAGCCTTATGCCTTTTGAGGACAACATAAAGTTCACGAAAGAAGTCACTGACTTTGCACTCCCCATGGACGTCTCCGTTGAAGGTGAGCTTGGTACGATCGGCGGCAAAGAGGAAGGCGATACCGATCTCGAAGCCAGCTACACAAAGGTCAGCGAAGCCGAAGAATTTGTCAGAAGAACAAACGTAAGCACTCTCGCAATCGGTGTAGGAACCGCTCACGGTGTTTACAAGGGTACACCGCATATCAACATTGAGCGCATAAAGGAAATCCACGCTGCAATTGACACACCTTTGGTTCTTCACGGCGCATCCGGACTTTCCGATGAGGTTCTTAAGGACTGCATCGCTGCCGGAATCACGAAGATAAATTTTGCGACGGAGCTCCGTCAGGCTTACACAAACGGAATCAAAGCGGAATTTGCTAAGGATCCCGAAGTTTTCGACCCGAAAATTTATATGCGCGGCGCAATCGACAATATAAAAGAAGTTCTCAGGCACAAGATAAATATTTGCTACAATATCTGAGGAAGTGAAAAAATGATTTACTCCGAATGGATGTCATACATTAAAGATGATGTCAAGCTCTGCAATGTGGTAATGCCGAGCGCACACAACGCCGGCAGCTTCAAGATGAAGCCTATCGCCTGCTGTCAGGACGGCGATCTAACCCAGCAGTTCAACTACGGTATCCGTCATTTCTGCGTGCGTATTGACACAGATAAAAACGGTCAAATAGTTTTCTGCCACGGCATAACAAAGGGCTTGCCTTTTGAGCCTGAAATGGAAAAGTTCCGCAAGGTTATGGACGAGCATCCGAGCGAATTTTTTATTCTTGATATCAGAGAATATCAGCCGCAGAAGCTCGGACCTTTCAATCTGCGCTTTCATGCCGACCCCAAAAAGGTTGACGAGATTCTTGAAAGAACGATTGAGCCGTCCAAATATGCGTTTACCGATTTTGAAAATATCGGCGACGTTACAATGGGCGACATAAGAAAATCAGGCAAGCGTTACATAATGATTAACTACTGTGAGGAGTACAAGTACAGCGTCAACTGCCCGCACATTCTTCCATGGGAAAAGAAGCGTCACGGCAAGCATGCTCACGAATTTGTAACCGAGGCAACCGAATTTTTTGACACAAATGATACAAGCGGTTTTTACTGGTTCCAAACTCAGCAAACGCCGAACCTCGGAACCGATATCGGCGTTGTTTTTCCGCGGAAGCTTGACAAAGCCTTGCGCTGGCATTTCAAGGCGCTCATTAACACAATAGCTAACACGCCGAGATATCTCGCCCGTGCCAATATTATTGCAGGCGATTTTATGACGGAGGACTTTTTTAAGGTCAGGGAAATTCTTAACCTCAATCTCAACAAGAACAATGTCATCGAAAGCAAACGCGATGAATATAAAAACAGACTTAAAACCTGTACATAAAAGCCCGTTGAGCTTAGATTCAGAATTGCTGAAAAGAGCAAAGTATTTACAATTATAAAAAGGCTGTAATTCATATTTTGTCAGTTTATTTAACAGACATTTATGAATTATAGCCTTTTCTGTTTGATCTTTCCTCTTGCTTTGAACTGATTTCGGAGATGCTTTTTACGCCCTGCCTTTAGGCACGGGACATTCACAGTTGACCAGTATCGTATCCTCTCCGATAACGTCAATGTCCTCCCACGGAATTACAATATCCTCACTTTTCCCGAAAACACCCATTATTTTCCCCTTGCCGTAAATTATTATCGAGACAAGACGTCCGTTATTTATATCAAGCTCCACATCGTCCACATTTCCTATTCTTGTTCCGTTCAGTTTACATATGACCTCCTTGTTCCTCAACTCAGCTATCGAACAACCCATACAAAAATCGTCTCCCTTTTTCGGTAATTTTTCACAATACTCTTTCTGTTGTAAAAATGCTTTTTTTATGATAAAATTATATCTGTAAAATATTCAGAAAGGTGATATATTATGAAAAAAGTAATATCATTGCTTCTAAGCATCGTTATGGTATTTACCGTTTTCAGCGTTGCTTTAACGAGCAGTGCTTTTGCGGCAGATACAATGACAAATGATAACGTTGCGGTCACAAGTGTTGACTTTGGCGGCATTAAGATGCCCACATCGTGGGACGAGCTTGGCGGCATGATGCTCAAGTCTCTGTACAAACTGGCTGATAAGATAATAGATGCCCTCGTAAAGAGCATTAACAGAAATATCCCGTCGGTTAAGTTTGAACAGAAGGAAACCTTCACAAGCGATATGTTCTTTGAAGGCATGGAGGATTACCTCACCTCTCCTGCAGCAAATTCGGTTTGGAGCCTCGGCTACGGCAGTGCCTCTCTTCAGACCGGAGACGAGCTTGACGGTAAGCACTATGTCGGCGGAAGTCTCTCTTTCCCGAAATCAAAGGCGGCAACAGCTATCTATGACGACCAGCGTGTCCGCGTTATCGCAATCAATGACGGCAGCGGCAGAGGAACTCTCATATTTGCCGTTATCGACGGATTCGGCATTTCTAGCACAGACGTAAGAGGTATTCGCAAGGAACTTGCCGATTTTGCAAAAGCAAACAACATAGTCGGTATCAATATCTCCGTTCTCCATCAGCACAGTTGCGTTGATACATTCGGAATGAACGGCGACCTTGTAAAAATGATTTTTACAAATCCGGCTCTTAACAGAATCAACAATACCTTCGGCACGGACTACAAGCTTCTCAACGGTCAGAATGCAAGCTTCATGAAGCATCTTTATGACGTCACCGTTGACTCGGTAAAAGAGGCTGTCAATTCAATGACAACCGGTAAAATGTACTATTCCGAGATTGAAGCGGGCGAATATATCCGTGACAAGCGTGAACCCATGGTTTTCGACTCGAAGATTCACCGCTTCCGCTTTGTTCCCGATAACGGTACAAAGGAAACATGGCTTTGCAACATGGCTATCCATGCTGTCGGCAACGGCGCGGCAGGAACTGAGATAACCGGTGACTACCCATACTATATCGAGCAGGAAGTCAACAAGGCCGGTGCAAACTTCATTCAGATTCAGGGCGCAGAGCTTGCAATCTCTTCAAAGCATGACAGTCTTAACCTTCCCGAAGGAACACCGAGACTTGAATCTCTCAAGATTTACGGTACAACACTCGGCAAGCTCATTGTTGAGTCCAACGAAGCCGAAACAGAAGTCGCTCCCCTCCTCAACTACAGGATGAAAGAATACTATGTTCCCGTAACAAATCAAATCCTTGAATTTGCAGGTAGACTCGGAGCCCTCACAAACACCGTTGTTACAACAGATGAGAACAACAATGTTCTTGAGGTCGCAACAGAGCTTGGTTACCTTGAAATCGGCACAAAACTTGCAGTTGCGATAATCCCCGGAGAGCTTGAACCGGCAATCGCTTACGGCGGATATCTTGACGCCGACCACTCATGGACAGGCACCGATTTCAACTATCCTTCACTTCAGGATATCGTCGGAACAGACAAAGAGCTTCTTGTGTTCGGTCTCATGAACGACCAGATCGGTTACATACTTGAGGATAACGACTACAGCAGTATCCTCTCGGGAGTCAACGAGGAAATCGTTGCAACAGGTAACCTTGCAGGCTCTACAACAATAAACGCTTTTGAAGAGCTTATAAAGTCTATCCACTAAAATAGAATTGTTACAGCCGTTGAAGCCTTTTCAGCGGCTGTTGGTTTATGGAGGTAAATATGATACGCGGAATTAAATCTTTTATTTCGATTATAACGACCGTTTTACTTTTAATAAGCACTATGCTCGGATTTTACGGCACGGACGGAACGAAGAACGAATACAAAACCTACAAAAATGTTATCCTTATGATCGGCGACGGAATGGGTTTTAACACGGTCGAAGCTGCCAAAAGCAGATACGGCATTGATGAGCTTCCGATGGAAACTTTTCCTGTTCACAGCCAGTCAAAAACACGCAGTGCATCAAACAAAATAACCGACAGTGCGGCAGGTGCAACGGCTCTTTCCTGCGGTGTTAGAACCTACAATAATGCAGTCGGTGTTTATGCCTTTGCCCCATTCGCAAAGAAATTCAATACGCCGAAATCGCTAACGGAGCTTGCAATAGAAAACGGAAAAGCGGCAGGCGTTGTAACAACAGATAAAACGAGCGGCGCAACTCCCGCGTCTTTCTCGGCTCATTCATTTATAAGGCAGTTTGAGCCTGATATTTCGATCGAGCAGATGCACTCCGAGCTTGACCTCATCTGGGGCTCTAAGAGTACAACCGTCACAAAGCTCGGCTGCAAACTCGGCGGATTTCAATATATTTCAAGTGCAAAAGAAATGAACGCACTTCAGCCAGGCACACGCTCATTCGCTCAGTTTGATATGGATGCTTTTGCAAATGTTACAAACAACAACGACAACCCATACCTTGCCGATATGACTAAGAAAGCAATTGAGCTTCTCAACAGCAACGAAAACGGATTTTTCCTCATGGTCGAAGCAGCGCACATCGACAAGTTCTCACACAAAAATATTCTTGAGGGCTCAACGGCACAGGTTATTGAATTCAACAAGGCAATTCAGGTTGCGTATGACTTTGCAAAGCAGGACGGCGATACGCTTGTTCTTGTAACAGCGGATCACGAAACCGGCGGAATTACCTATAATGAGGAAACCGGCGAATACTACTACACGACAAAAAAACACACGGGAGTCAACGTTCCTATTTACGTTTCAGCGAATGATGCAGGATTTATCACAGGCGAGGCTTATGACAATTATTGCATAAGCACTCAGCTTGCAAGGGTCATGGGCTATGATAAAACACAATTCCCTAAGACAAAATAAAGCATAACAAAAGAGACTGCCTCAAACGAGACAGTCTCAAATTTTTATGTTAAGCTTTTATGTGCCCTGCGCCCAGCACCAGGAAACATTCACACCGTCACGGCTTGAAACAACGCCCTTCTTGTTTGCGGCATTGACAAACATCTCGGCAAAATCCTCATCGGGGAATTCTATCGTTCCCTTTGCGGTGAGATACTTGCCGTCATAAACCTTTTCCTCAACTGAAAAACCGATGACCCACCAATGAAGTTGAGCTTCACGGACAAAAATTCTTCTGCTGCCCTGGAAAAGCTCAAGACTCATTACCATCATATCCTCATCGGGTGCGCATTGGAACACCGTCGTCCAAACCTTCTGCTCCGGACGGTTATAGATACCTATCTCGGCACCGTTGGAAATCCAGTAAATTCCCTTCCAAATTTGGAAAAGCCAGTCCTTGCCGCCGTAGGTGAGATAGATACGCTTCGTATCATAATCATAAATCGTAAGGTTAGCAAGGATATCGTACGCTATGCAGAAGCCGAAATTTCTCTGCCAGGTATTCTTTATCGCGTAGATAACATAATCATCGGCATCAATATTAAATCCGAAAACACCTCTGTCATTTTTTCTTTTAAGCTCATGAGTGGTTGTGTCATAAACAAAATCGGACTTAATCTTCTCGGATTTACCGTTCTTATAATAAATTACAATGAAAACATTATAGATTGTAGGATCATTTTTGTTCTGATCCGCATCGAGCGTCATATAATCGATTTGAAGCAGATAAATTCTTGCAAAGTCAACGAAAAGTCCCCCTAAGGTGTTTCCGTTTTTATAAAGCTCATTTGCCTTATCCTTCATAATCGGTGCAAGCGTATCAACGTCAATTCTCAAAAAATCGCAAACCTTATCCGAACCGTCTGTAAAATCCGGAAGAGAATTGACTATCTTCATGATGTCGAGTGTGCCACCGCTTTTACGGGTCCACTCGGTAAAAATGTCGTTCATAACGCCGTTGACTTCAACCTTAATTTTTTTCTCGTTAATAATGTTAAAGCCCAAAACCTTCTTAAACATTGCATTGATCGTGTCAATATAGTCAAAAAACTGCTGAGTCGTCAGATGATCCTTTCCGGCGTTATACCCCGGGTCAGTCTCATCAAAAACAACATCTCCGCTCGGAATATCGGCATCGGTTTTCGCATAGGAAATTGCCGTACCCGTGCCGAACACAATAGTAACCGTCAGCAGAATCGCAATTATCCTTTTAGAGATTTTTTTCATAGAATACCCCTTTCTCTCTTGATAACCGCCGATTAAATTATTCCCCCGTTTTTTCTGCGGTTACTCTAATGAAAAACTATTACGACTTATTATATGTTCATTATTATTGTATTATAAGACGAGATTAACTTTTTCAGCCGTTCGTCTTCAACGGTTAATCGCCCGATTTATACTCAAAAAATATTCTTATACTTCAAATACAATAATAAGCAGTTCAACTATACAATAAAAAAATACACTTGTCAACCTAAATTGCAAAATCTTAATCAATTT
>ENA-UERK01003027-UERK01003027.1-human-gut-metagenome-genome-assembly--contig:-NODE-3027-length-10507-cov-4.078715_pt1 | contig 10507 bp, 6 predicted proteins | sample MGYA00242957_ERZ507957 | MGnify/ENA primary metagenome ERZ507957 (study PRJEB26167, sample SAMN06115538) | human gut metagenome | host: Homo sapiens | place: China:Heilongjiang | collected 2015-11-06... | reverse complement strand
CGATACGACAAAATATGTGATGATTAATGCAGAGACCGGCATGTATATTTTGTCAGAAAAGGAAGAACTTATTGCAACAGAGATTAAAGATGATATGCTGCTTGAGGTAATGAAACAAATCAAAAGTGGAAAAAATCAGGGCGAGATGACCTATAAAGGAAACCATTCCACGCAAATTGTTCATTATCAAAATATAGAAGAACATGGTTGGGCAGTGATTTCTTATGACAGTGAGAAAGATATTTACAGCGGTATTTCAAAAAATATGAAAATTTTGGGAGTACTTTGTCTGTTTTGCATAATTATCATTAGTGGACTGGCTTTCCTTATGATATATTACAGCGTCAAACCACTGAAATATATCGAAGAATCCATTATGGAATTCAGCCATCTGCATTTGCAAAACAACGAAAAACTTACCCCTTGGATTGGCAAAAAAAGTGAAGTGGGAAAAATTGCCACAGCATTGAAAATGTTGTATGAATCATTGCAGGAGAGTATAGTGACATTGGCGGATTGTTCGACATCGTTAAACGATTCTGCAGTATCTATGAAAGATTCCTCAAAAGTTCTGCTTTCCTGTGTGGAGGATAATTCCGCAGCAACGACAAGCCTTGCAGAGCATGCAGATGAAATCAACCAGACGGTGGGACAGGTGGATCAGGAGATTGTCAGCATTTCAAATGTGGTCACGGAAGTGGAAGAACGTATCCAGAAAGGAAATGAGCGAAGTAATGATCTGCTTGAAAAGGTACAACAGATGCAGGAACTTGCAGATCGTACGATGCAGGCAACCAATGTTCACGTAGAAGAAAACAAAAAGTCTATGGAACAGGCCATTCGGGAGCTTCAGACACTTACGAGGATTGACGATATGGCTTCCCAGATTTTAAGTATTACAAGCCAGACCAATTTATTGTCCTTAAATGCATCTATTGAAGCAGCCAGGGCAGGAGAGGCAGGAAAAGGATTTGCTGTGGTTGCCGGGGAAATTGGCGTGCTTGCAGGGAATTCTTCTGAGACCGCAACACAGATCCAGGCAATCTGTAATGAGACAAAGGATAATATCGCACATGTGAGAAGCTGTTTTGATCAGGTAATTGCCTTTTTGCAGGAAGATGTGCAATCACAATTTGCGGCATATGCCGAGGAAACAAAAGAGTATTATCAGTCTATATGTGAAGTACAAAAGATTATTGCAGAGATTGCGGAGTCATCCGGCATATTTGCGGAGACGGTTTTAAATATCCAGACACAGATCAGGGCAGTGTCAGATACCCCTGAGAAACAGACGGTAGATACCAGCCAGGTTCTTGAAAAGACAAAGAAAACAGAAGAAATGACGGAACAGATGACAAAGATCGTAAATGAAAACCGGAAAAATGCAAAAGCAATCAGTCAGATTGTAGAACGATTTTCTCTGACAGAAGAATAGTGGAAAAATGGGAAACAGATATCCGGTTCCCATTTTTTCTGAGATTGTTGCAAAAGCAGGAAAAATACCGTAAGATATAGGAATGAAGAAGGAAAACGGTATGTATTATTTAATGAATAAAAACGAAAAAATCGCAAAGTTTTCTGTGGATGAGATATTGGGAGAACCTGTAATAGAAGAACAATATGTAACACTTCCGTCATGGTATGGGGATCTCTCTGCGTTTATTGTCAATCGGAGAGCACCAAAACATCGGGAAAATATTGAAAAATTGCTGGAGATGAGTGGGTGTGATACGTTACAGGGATTTTTGGATATTTCGCATGCGTTGTCTCTGATTGACACATTCTGGGTGAAACCGGTGGACAGTCTGTTAGAGTGGGAGGATCTGTCTCTTTATACACATCCCTTTAATGATGTAATTGCAAAGACGGCATTTGAAGGGGGGCTGCATGGGCGGCATCTGAGCACAACATCCCCGGAGTATGGCACGGATGGTTCATTTGCCAAGTGTTGGATCAGGGAAGATGGAACTATTAAAATGCTGAAAAGAGGCAGTTCGGACGCAAGCAATGCGGGACTGGAACCTTACTCAGAATTTTATTCCGGGCAGGTTATTGAAAAATTTACGGATCAGTTTGTTCGTTATGGGCTCCGGACACACAACAGCCGGATCTGTTCGGTATGTGATATTTTTACATCGGAAGAATACGGATTTCTTCCCTATGCGGCAGTAGATACCGGAAATACAACGGTGTCCGGCATTTTGAAGAAAGCACAGGAACTTGGTGTAGAAGCGGAAATAAAAAAAATGTTTGTCCTCGATGCCGTGATCATGAATGCAGAACGGCACAAAAATAATTTTGGTTTTCTGATTGAAAACAGGACACTTGAAATTCAGGGAATGGCACCGCTGTTTGACCATAACCTCGCGCTGCTTCCCTATGCAGTGGAACCGGACGAATTTACCTACGGTGGTACTTATTACCGGGAGCATGGACCGCGGATCGGTGACAACTGGGTAAATATAGCGGTGGCATGCCTGACTCCGGAGACGAGAAAGACGCTGATTGGACTGCGGGAGTTTACGTTTGAGAAGCACCCGAAATATAACCTGCCGGACTGGAGGTTAGAGGCACTGACTGCTGAGATGCATGCAATCATAGATGCAATTCTGGAAAAGGATGCTTTAAGAACGAAACAGATTGCGGTAAAATAAAAGTAGTTTTCAGAAAGAGAGAATAGAACATGAAGAAGCGAATCATTTCCGTGCTGCTTGCAACAGTGTTTGCGCTGTCTGTGATTGGATGCGGAACGAAAGATACAAAGGAACAGGATGCCTACCGGCAGTATGGAATTACCTGCATGGAGAGTGGCAAGTATGAAGATGCGGTCAAGGCATTTCAGAATGCGCTTGGAGAGTCGATCGGACATATCGGGGAGAAAGAACTGGATATCTGTTTTTACAAGGCAAAAGCACAGGCACTGGACGGAAAGACAAAAGATGCACTTGCAACGTATGATGCCATTATCAAATACAATAAAGATGCACGCGCATACTATCTGCGCGGAGATCTCTATATGGATATGGGAGAGGAAAAAGAGGGCAGAGCAGATTTTGAGAGTGCTGTGCAGCATGGCAAAAAAAATTATGAAATCTACATTGGAATCTATGAGTCTTTGAGCCGGCATGAGAAAAAGGACGAGGGACAGAAGTATCTGTCTGCTGCGATGGAGATCAAAGGGGATAAACCGGAAGACGAACTGTATAAAGGAAGAATCAGTTATCTGCTCGGTGAAAACAAAGATGCCATCAGTTATCTGGAAAAAGCAAAAGAACATAAGCAGATGCTGGCATCGTATTATCTGGGACTTGCATATGATGCCAATGGAGATTCGGACAAGGCAAAGAAATGTATCGCGGAGTATATAAAGAGTGGAGTGGCTACATCCTATGATTTGTATGAACTTGGCATGCAGGAGATGCAGGATGGAAATTATAAGAATGCACTGACTTATTTTAATTCCGGTCTGGAACTGGAGAAAGTGCCGAATAAGCAGAATCTCATGAAAAGTGCCATTGCGGCATATGAGTACAGTGGCGACTTTGATTCCGCGAAAAAGATGATGAAGGAATATTTAAAGGCTTATCCGGATGATGAGGAAGCAAAACACGAAAATACATTTTTGGAGACTAGATAATGGGTGAACCAATTGTTTTAGAAGATTTTAAAGAGAGAGTTATTCTGGTGGGTGTAAGTGAGCAGGATGGAGACGATGCAGAGGATTCGCTCGCTGAGCTTGCCGAACTGGTAAAGACTGCGGGGGCATCGGTTGCCGGTACGCTGATTCAGAAACGGGAGCTGATCCATCCGGGAACCTATGTGGGAACCGGAAAAGTAGCAGAGATTGCAGAACTTTTAGAGCACACGGGGGCAACGGGAATTGTCTGTGATGATGAATTGTCCCCTGCGCAGTTAAAAAATCTGGAGACGATGTTAAATACCAAGGTGATGGACCGGACGCTTATCATACTGGATATTTTTGCAGCCCGTGCAACAACCAGTGAGGGAAAAATTCAGGTGGAACTTGCTCAGCTGAAGTACCGCCTGAGCAGATTAACCGGACTTGGCAGATCCATGTCCCGTCTGGGTGGTGGAATCGGTACCCGTGGACCGGGAGAAAAAAAGCTTGAGATTGACCGCCGTCTGATCAATGACCGGATTGCACAGCTCAACCGGGAATTAAAAGAAGTGGTCAAACACCGCGAAATTGCCAGAGCAAAAAGAGAGCGCAATGCAGTTCCGGTTGTGGCAATTGTCGGATATACAAATGCCGGAAAATCCACCCTCCTGAATCATCTGACGGACGCAGAGGTTTTAGAGGAGGATAAACTGTTTGCAACGCTGGACCCGACGACACGGATGCTGGAGCTGGAAGGACACCAGCAGGTGCTGCTGACGGATACGGTAGGTTTTATACGGAAACTGCCGCATCATCTGATTGAGGCATTTAAAAGTACACTGGAAGAAGCCAAATATGCGGACTATATTATTCATGTAGTGGATGCTTCCAATCCGCAGCGTGACAAGCAGATGTATATCGTCTATGAGACACTTGATCATCTTGGAGTTAAAAATAAAAAAATTCTGACGCTTTTTAATAAGATCGATATCAGAAACGATGATGACCCACTGCAGGATTTTCGTGCGGATCATGTTCTTCAGATTTCCGCAACGGAAAATGCCGGACTGGATGCAGTAAAAGATGTGCTGCAGGAAATGTTAAGAGAAGATAAAATTTATATTGAACGCGTGATTCCCTATGCGCAGGCAGGTGTATTGCAGCTTGTACGAAATAAGGGAGAACTTGTTTCAGAAGAGTATGTGCCGGAAGGAATTTCCATTCGGGCATATGTCCCTATGGAGGTATACGGAAAACTGTAATCGCTGTGTGTGAAATTTTATAATCCTTTCTTTTGGCTATGGTTTTAATGGAAATAAATGAAAAAATAAGTAAACAACAGGAAATACAAGTCGGAACAGGTAACTTTTTGGAAAATTAATGGGAATAGGAAATTGTGGAATATGGGTGGATTTCCTAAAATATAGGCATCTAATGATAATATGATTTTACAGGAGGACAGTCAGGATGTCAGATGTTGTTGAAAAACAGCCGTTAACCGAAGATTACCTGAAGAAGATGGATGCCTACTGGCGGGCAGCCAATTACCTTGGTGCCGCACAGTTATATCTGCTGGATAATCCACTTCTTCGAGAGCCGCTTACCAGAGATCAGGTAAAGAAAAAGATTGTTGGTCACTGGGGAACCGTACCGGGACAGAACTTTGTCTATGTACATTTAAACCGTGTGATCAAAAAGTATGATCAGGATATGATTTTAATTTCCGGCCCGGGACACGGCGGAAACTTCTTTGTTGCCAATACTTATCTTGAAGGTACCTACAGCGAGGTATATCCAAATATCGGAGAAGATCTGGATGGACTGAAGAAACTGTGTAAGCAGTTCTCTTTCCCGGGAGGAATCTCCAGCCATGTAGCTCCGGAAACTCCGGGCTCCATCAACGAAGGTGGTGAGCTGGGATATTCCCTGGCACATTCGTTTGGTGCGGTATTTGATAACCCGGATCTGATTGCTGCCTGTATCGTGGGAGACGGTGAGTCCGAGACCGGACCTCTTGCCACTTCATGGCAGTGTAATAAGTTCTTAAATCCGTAGAGCGCTGGAGCGGTTCTTCCGATCCTTCATCTGAATGGATATAAGATCAGTAATCCAACCATTCTTGCGCGTATTTCTCATGAAGAACTTGAGCATTTCTTTGATGGATGCGGATGGAAACCATATTTTGTAGAGGGCGATGATCCAATGACCATGCACCGCAAGATGGCAGAGACGCTTGATACCGTTATGGACGAAATCAAGGCGATCCAGAAGAATGCAAGAGAAAACCACGATACCACAAGACCAAAGTGGCCAATGATTGTACTTCGTACTCCAAAGGGATGGACAGGACCAAAGGTTGTAGACGGAAAGCAGATCGAGGGATCTTTCCGTGCGCATCAGGTTCCGATCATGATGGACAAACCGGAGCATCTGGAAATGTTAAAAGAATGGTTACTCAGCTACCATCCGGAAGAATTGTTTGATGAGAATGGAAAACTGATTCCGGAACTGAAAGCACTTGCACCGACCGGAGACCGCAGAATCGGTTCTAACCCACATGCAAACGGTGGTAAGCTCTTACGTGACTTAAGACTTCCAGATTTCCGTGATTATGCACTTGATGTTCCGGCGCCGGGAAGCGTTGAGGCACAGGATATGGTAGAACTTGGCGGATTTGTCCGTGATATCTTCAAACTGAATGAGGATTCCAAGAACTTCCGTATTTTCGGACCGGACGAGACAATGTCAAACCGTCTGATGAAAGTCTTTGAGGAGACAAACCGTGACTGGAACAATGAAAAACTGGATTCCGATGAATTCCTTGCTACAGATGGCCGTGTTATGGATTCTATGTTAAGTGAGCATATGTGTGAGGGATGGTTAGAGGGATATCTTCTGACAGGACGGCATGGATTCTTTGCAAGTTATGAAGCATTTATCCGTGTGGTAGATTCTATGTGTGCACAGCATGCAAAGTGGTTAAAGGTATGTAATCAGCTTCCGTGGAGACAGTCCATTGCTTCCCTGAACCTGATTCTTACATCCAATGTATGGCAGCAGGATCACAATGGATTTACCCATCAGGACCCGGGATTTTTAGATCATATTGCAAATAAGAAGGCAGATGTGGTACGTCTTTATCTGCCACCGGATACCAACTGTCTGCTGTCCTGCTTTGATCACTGCATCAGAAGCCGCGATTATGTGAATGTGCTTGTTACATCCAAGCATCCGAGACAGCAGTGGCTGACCATGGAACAGGCAGTAAAGCATTGTACACAGGGTATCGGCATCTGGGAGTGGGCAAGCAACGACCAGGGACAGGAGCCGGATGTGGTTATGGCATGCTGTGGAGATACTCCGACACTGGAGACATTAGCAGCAGTTACGATTTTAAGAAAGGCAATGCCGGAGATTAAGATTCGTGTGATCAATGTTGTCGATCTGATGAAACTTGAGCCAAGCACCAAGCATCCGCATGGTCTGACAGATGCAGAGTACGATGCACTGTTCACCAAAGATAAGCCAATCATCTTTGCATTCCATGGGTATCATACACTGATCCACGAGCTGACCTATCGTCGTACCAACAGAAATATTCATGTATACGGATATCAGGAGGAAGGAACCATCACAACACCATTCGATATGCGTGTACAGAATGAGATTGACCGTTTCCATCTGGTAAAGAGCGTAATTGAGCATCTTCCACAGTTAGGAAATCGTGGCGCTTATCTGACACAGAAAATGAATGACAAGCTTGTAGAACACAAGCAGTACATTCATGAGTATGGTGTTGATATGCCGGAGATCCGGTTCAGGTTGCTTCAGCTTACGATAAAGCCGGTGCGGACGAGCTTGTATTCTTAGATATCAACAGGATTCTTTGCGGAACTGTGCCGGAGTCATCCGGTGCCGTTTCGTAAATATTTTGTAGAAATATCCTTTGTTTTTGTAGCCGACTTCGGCAGCAATCGCATCGATTGTCAGTCTGGTGTGCAGCAACAGTTCTTCGGCTTTCTGCAGACGCAGATGCTGCAGATATTCCGTATAAGTCATTCCGGTTCGGTTTTTCAGTAACCGGTTGAAATAATCTTCCTGAAAATGGAATTCTTCACAGAGCATTCGTATGGAAATGTTTTTCATATGCTGCTTCATATAATCAGAAATTTCTTCATATAAAATCCAGTTCATTTTCTGTCGCAGTTTTTTTGACAGCGAAAATTCATATTGTGTACTTAAAATACGAAAAATGCGCAGGAGAAGTCCCCGACAGATGATCGGAGAAGCCTCATCATGACGCTGTAATTCCAAAAGAAGTGATGTCATGGTTTCATCCATCTGTGAGACTGCCTCCTCTGCCTGAGGGCGAAAATGCAGATATTGCTGGAGCGATTTCTGTTCCATCAGTGCCATCTTCAGGAACGAGCTGATACGCTCTGTTGTAATCTGCCGGTTCATAATGTCCTGAAACATCACATTGGTAATGCCAAGAAACAGAAGTGTGGCAGAAGTTCCTTCCATGATTTCCTGATGCAGACAGTTTTTGTCGATCAGGCAGACTTCACCCCGGTGAAAAGTAAATTCATTGCCCAGAATTTTCTGCCGGTATTCTCCGTCAATGATATAAAACAATTCCAGATATTCGTGTGAGTGCATCTGCGTGCGCATGCCGGGGGTAAACTCTTTGTCATAAAGGAACGAGGGCTGGGAGGGCAGAATCGTTGCAGAAAGCATATGTCCGTCATGAATATCCCACAGCAGGGAAAACAGATGTTCATTTTCCGGAAGCGGATAGGTTTTGACAACGCTTTCATGAGCCGAATATTCCGGATGGAGAATCTGAAACCGGCTGAAGTTATCCGGGATCTGTGTATTTGCACTCTGATAAATCAAATGTTTTGTAAAATTTTTCAAATCCATGGAACGTCCCCTGTAAAAAATTACTCCACCATGGAGGTGGAGTAATTGTAAGTGTATGTTTTTGCCTGTTATTTATTTCATGGCATTTTTCTTGGCGATGGAAGCACGCTTGCGCATCGTAGGATCCAGAATTCTCTTGCGGATACGCAGGCTTTCCGGAGTTACCTCAAGAAGCTCGTCGGTATCAATGAAGTCAAGAGCCTGCTCTAGGCTTAATTTGCGAGGCGGAACCAGAGTCAGTGCCTCATCAGCAGAAGAGGAACGTGTATTGGTCAGATGCTTTTTCTTGCAGACATTTAACTCAATATCTTCGGCTTTGGAACTCTGTCCGATGATCATACCGGAATATACTTTTTCGCCAGGTCCGATAAAGAGCGTACCACGCTCCTGTGCGGAGAACAGACCGTAAGTTACGGATTCACCAGTCTCAAACGCGATCAGGGAACCGGTAGAACGGTAGGCGATCTCTCCACGGAATGGCTCATAACCGTCGAACATGGTGTTGATGATGCCATTTCCTTTCGTATCGGTCATGAATTCTCCACGGTATCCGATCAATCCGCGGGAAGGAATCTTAAACTCCAGACGGGTGTAGCCACCGGCGATGGAACCCATATTCTGCAATTCGCCTTTCCGCTGCTGCAGTTTGGAGATAACAGCTCCGGTAAATTCATCCGGAACGTCAACATAAGCAAGCTCCATCGGCTCAAGTTTTTTGCCGTTTTCATCATAGTGATAGAGAACTTCGGCTTTGCTGACTGCAAATTCATATCCTTCACGGCGCATATTCTCGATCAGGACGGACAGATGCAGCTCACCACGGCCGGATACTTTTAAGCTGTCCGGGCTGTCGGTTTCTTCGACACGGAGAGAAACATCGGTATTTAACTCACGGAACAGTCTGTCGCGGATATGACGGGAAGTGACATATTTTCCTTCCTGACCGGCGAGAGGACTGTCGTTTACGATGAAATTCATGGAGATCGTCGGCTCGGAAATCTTCTGGAACGGAATAGCTACCGGATTTTCCGGAGAACAGATGGTATCTCCAATGTGAATGTCCGCAATACCGGAGATGGCTACGATGGAACCGATCTTTGCTTCACTGACATCTACTTTATTTAAACCATCGAACTCATACAGTTTGCTGATGCGGACTTTCTCAAGTTTGTCTGGATCGTGATGGTTGACAACGACTGCTTCCTGGTTGACTTTCAGGGAACCGTTGTCGACTTTACCGATACCGATACGGCCAACGTATTCGTTATAATCGATGGTACTGATTAAAACCTGTGTGTTGGCATCCGGATCTCCGGTCGGGGCAGGGATATAGTTTACGATCGTCTCGAAAAGAGGAGTCATGTCCTTCTTTTCATCGTCGAGATTGTACATAGCGTATCCGTCTCTTGCGGAAGCGTAGATGAACGGGCAGTCAAGCTGCTCATCGGAAGCATCCAGATCCATGAAAAGCTCTAACACCTCATCAATCACTTCTGCAGGGCGCGCTTCCGGACGGTCGATCTTGTTGATGCAGACAATAACCGGGAGATTTAAAGCAAGTGCTTTCATCAGTACGAATTTGGTCTGCGGCATGGTTCCCTCGAATGCGTCTACGACGAGGACTACACCATTTACCATCTTAAGAACACGCTCTACCTCACCACCGAAATCGGCATGGCCAGGCGTATCGATAATGTTGATTTTTGTATCCTTATAAAATACAGCGGTATTTTTGGACAGGATAGTGATACCACGCTCACGCTCGATATCGTTTGAATCCATGACACGTTCCTGTACTTCCTGATTGGCACGGAACACACCGCTTTGTTTTAACAGCTCATCGACCAATGTGGTTTTACCATGATCGACATGGGCGATGATTGCGATATTACGAATGTCGTCTCTTGTTGTTACCATAAATTTAACCTTCTTTTTAATATTGTTTAACTTTACATAAATAACCTA
>ENA-UERK01003026-UERK01003026.1-human-gut-metagenome-genome-assembly--contig:-NODE-3026-length-10508-cov-3.109194_pt1 | contig 10508 bp, 10 predicted proteins | sample MGYA00242957_ERZ507957 | MGnify/ENA primary metagenome ERZ507957 (study PRJEB26167, sample SAMN06115538) | human gut metagenome | host: Homo sapiens | place: China:Heilongjiang | collected 2015-11-06... | reverse complement strand
CCGTGCTTGTCAAGGATTATTTGGTAATTATTATATTAATCTTTATTATGATATTTTGTTCACTATATAATGTATTTTGTTCCATTCTCCCTTGAAGAAATAAATCAGGTTATCACAGGAAATGTCCTGAAGTGCCCTGAGAGATTCCTCCGAATAAAATGCACTGTGCGGCGTCAGTATCACCTGTTCCCATCCTGTCAGTCCTGTTTTTTTAAGCTCCGGCATTTCCGACTCCAGTACATCCAGCCCGGCTCCACGGATCCAGCCATTTTGCAGGGCTTTCAAAAGCGCTGCTTCCTCCACAGCTGCTCCTCTGCCCACATTAATGAACAAGGGGCATCTTTTCATTTTTCGGAAAGCTTCTTCATTGAAAAAATGATAGTGCTCTTTTCCAATAGCCATATGGTTTGTAATGATATCGCTTTTTTCAAAGAATTCCTCTGCAGAAACAAATTGCACAGGGTATGCCTCTTTGTTAATCGTTTTTCCGGTAGGAGAATATACCAGGATCCGCATACCGAAGGCATCCGCCAGCTTTCCTACCCTTCTGCCGATCCTGCCGAAACCGGCAATCCCCAGTGTCTGACCTTTCAGCCTGTGTAATCCCTGCAGGCTGGTATATTGCCATCTGTACTGTTCGTCAATTTCTTTTCCATAGTGTTTCAGTCCTCTGGACAACGCCAGGATCAACGCCATGGTATGTTCCGCCACTTCTTCCGTACAATATTCTTCTATGGGGATCACCGCAATACCACGTCTGGTTGCCGCATCCAGATCTACATTGTCATATCCGGAAGCATTCAGTACAATACACCGTAGATTCGGAACAGCCTCCATTACCGCATCACTAATAGGAAGAAACGCAGTAAGCAATGCATCTGCATTGCCTACTGCGTGAATCCATTGTTCACGATTTTCAAAGGGAACCACTTCGACCTCTGTATCCTTAAGAGCCGCAAGTATTCTGTTTTTCTCATACTCCAGGTTCCTGTGCAGTACCCCCGGATAATCCGTTATCACGATTCGTCTCATTCGCCTGCGTTGTCAGCCGCGATCTGGCTGTACTCTTCTACCCATTTGTCAAAATTACCTGCATCCTGATTTTCTTTGATTACAGCATTCAGTATCTCTAACAGATCCTCATTGCCTTTGTTCAAAACGATGGCGGATTCCTTCTGTCTGCCGAAGTTGGCATCTGCGAACTGTAAAGTATCATCTGCAAGCAGATACTGTTTTCCAACGATGCTTTCTACCACAACACCGGAGACCTTTCCGTTTTTCAGTTCCAGAATACAATCCGGTACATGCTCCAGAGAAGTCAGGGAATTATCAGGGAGCAATTCCTGAACAAGCTTCTCCTGTGTGGTAGATTTCTCTGCTGCCAGAGGAACTCCCTTCAGATCATCCAGGGTCTTAAACTTGTCTGCATCTGTCTTGTTGATGATAACCACCTGATCTGAGAACAGATAGCTGTCTGAGAAATCCATGGTTTCTTTTCTTTCATCCGTCGGTGCCACACCTGCGATGGCCATATCGATCTTGCCGGCGGGAATTGCTGCCAGCAGAGACGAGAAGGTCATATCCTGGATCTCCAGTTCTACTCCCAGCTCCTCTGCAATCGCCTTTGCCAGTTCCATATCCACACCGATGACCGCCTGATCTGCTGATGTGATATCCACAAATTCGTAAGGAGGATATCCGGATGCTGTTCCTACGACCAGTTTCCCGGATTCTTTAATCTTGGCCAGCAGACCTGTTCCTGACTCGGTTTCCGTTGCTGCTGTTTCCATTGTCGCTGTTGTCTCGGCTGCGGATGAGATTTCTGCAGTTGCAGCCGTCGTAGTCGACGTTGTACTCTCTGCTCCGCATCCACCGAGAGTCATAACACTCATCACTGCTGCCATTACCATTGCCAAAGCTCTTTTTTTCATAATTTTTTCCTCTCTTTTCTTTTATATTCCTAAAGTGGACATCCGAAAATGCCACATTAGTTTGCTACACATCGTGTACTCCGTGACATCCTCTTCTCGATTTTTTTCAAAATGAAGGAGAATACCGAAGTGATCAGGAAATAAATAAGTGCTACCAAAATCAGCGGAGCCATCGGCTGGAAGCTGATTCCGCGGATCGTATCCGCAGCATACATCAATTCACCGATACCGATAACAGATACCTGTGACGAAGTTTTGATGATCGTAATAAATTCATTGCTCAGGGACGGAAGAATATTTTTCATAGCCTGCGGCAGTACAATACACAGTAAAGTTCTTGCATTGCTCATTCCAAGTGCCAGGGCTCCTTCTGTCTGTCCTCTGTCTACAGATAAGATACCGCCTCTGACGATCTCACAGATATACGCAGTGGAATTGATCGTAAGAGCCACAATACCTGAGACCAGACGGGAGATATCCACACCGCCGAACATAATGCTGGGAACATGAATCCCTATCATGGGCAATCCATAAAATACGATGGATATCTGTACCAGTACGGGAGTTCCCCGAATAAATTCCACATAAGCATTTGCAAACCACCTAAGCAGTCTCACCTTACTCATTTTCATAAAGGCCATCAGCGTACCGAAGATCAATCCAAAGAGAATCGTCAATACAGAAATGATAACTGTGATCTTGACTCCACCGATCAAAAGCATTTTATATTTCACTAAGATTTTCCACAAAGCCAGCATAGGGTTTCCTCCTTACAGCATCTTACTTAAAAAAGCTTTTACTCTGTCATTCTGTGTATGTTCGAAGATATCCTCCGGACTTCCTTCTTCCATAATGTAACCTTCATCCATAAAAACCACTCTGTCGGCCACTTCCCTGGCAAATCCCATCTCATGTGTGACAACTAACATCGTCATACCTGTTTTCGCCAGATTCTTCATTACGGAAAGGACCTCGCCCACCATCTCCGGATCCAGTGCCGATGTGGGTTCATCAAACAATAACACCTCCGGCTGCATTGCAAGAGCTCTTGCTATGGCAACTCTCTGTTTCTGTCCGCCTGAGAGCATTTCCGGGTATACATCCTTTTTTCCCGCCAGTCCCACCACTTCCAGGATATCCATGGCTTCCATGTACACGGTTCCCTTATTTCTTTTTTTGAACTTTACCGGAGCATACATAACATTCTCCAGCACCGTCATATGTGAAAACAGATTGAAATGCTGGAACACCATTCCTACCTCTTCGCGGAGTTTTGTATATTTTTTCCTTGTAGAGATCGGCTCCCCTTTATAATATATTTCTCCGCCACTGATAGTCTCCAGTGCATTCATGCAACGAAGCATAGTGCTTTTTCCGGATCCCGACGGTCCGATGATCGCGATCACCTCTCCTCTTCTGACCTCCAGATTAATGTTCTTCAGAACAACAAGTGTGCTGTAATTTTTCGATAGATTTTTTACTGAAATGATTACATTCTTTTCCTCTTGCATAGTTCTCTCCCTCTTCCGCAAGCCGCACTGTCCGACTTCCGTCTATACAGAAAAAGGCGCTTCTACTCTGTAGAAACGCCTTCGTTTTGTATACCGTATTCATTAACTTTATGTTGCAGATACTAACATATTCTTGAACTATTGTCAACACTCAATTCTAAAAACATTAAAATTGTATACATTTATTTGTTTTCTTGTAGGTTTCACACTGCAAAAACAGTTTCGCGTAAGTCTCCAAAAGTTCCACCGTTTTGTCCACTCCCAGTACACCGGCATCGATCATCAGATTTTTATGATTCGGATCCTGAGGCAGATAGCCTGCATACTCCAGATGATAACGTTCTCTGGCTTTATCCACCTCCAGCATCATCCGCCTGGCTTCATCAGGTTCCATGCCGAACTCCTTTTTGCAATTTTCAAACCTTTTCTCCGCCGATGCATAGATATACACATGCATGGTATTCTCATAGGCTGACAAAATGGAATCTGCACATCTTCCCACGATCACACAGGATTCTTTTTCTGCCAGTTCCTTTATGATCGTTTTCTGATTCTCGAAAATCTGATCCCGGATATTACCGGTTCCCATTCCCAAAGGGTACTTCATGCGGAAAAAGCCTCCCTGCACAGACTCTTCCAGTTCCACGATATCCGATGCGCGCATATTCATTTTTTTTGCCGTCATATCTACGATGTCTCGGTCATAATATTTAATACCCAGTCGTTCCGCAAGTTTTCGGGCAATAGGCCTTCCCAGGCTGCCAAACTGTCTGGACACTGTGATCACATACTTTTTTTCACTCATTCTTATCCCTCCTGAATGGAATCGCGAAGCAGAGGAAGTGTAGAACAGTGAATTCCTCCTCCCAGCTTATTGATCTCCGAAATATCCACCGGAATGACATCAATTCCCGCCTTTTCCAGATTCTTTGCTGTACGTACTCCTTTTTCGGAAAACAGAACTTTTCCAGGTTCCAATGCAATACAATTATTGGTCAGCATGGGATCCTCCCTGTCCGTCTCTATGAGTTCGTACCCGCGCTCTTTAAGCATATGCAGGAACCAGTGCGGCAAAATAAAGGTACTGACCAATAATTTGTTCCGGTCCACCGGAACAAATGCCTCATCCAGATGAATATAATAAGCGGGCATATCGATGACGATCAGGTCAATTCCCTGATAGGACAGCAGGGTACGAAGCTGTTCGATCCCTTCATCATTGATCCGGACAGAACGGCCGATAATGGCCGTATGCGGATCCAGCAGGGAAAAAGAGCCACCCTCTACGGTTCCCCTTCCCTGAATGGCACCTATGATGGGAATATTCTGTTCTGCCAGGAATTTTTGGGTCACGTAACTATCTCCCTGATGAAAATACATGGCAAACCTGGTCAGGATGGCACCCTTAGGAGTCATCAAAGCCACATCTCTCGTAAAGGTCAGATTGGTCCAATAATAAGTTGGGTCGATGAGATAATTCAATTCTATCCCTTCTTTTTGCAAAAGCTCCGCCATATGATGGTGCTGCTTTTGCAGCAGTTCCAGATTGGGAAGCTCCGTCCCCTTCCAGTAATTACGTATCCTGCCGGAGGAACTTTTCAATATTCTGGCTCCCGCCTCTTCCTCGTACACGCCGTCCTTCAGCTGCCGGATCTCCTCTCCGGGACAGTGAAGCAGAATTCTGCGGATCTTTCCAACAGAATTGTCCACGCCGAATTTTTTTCCCCAGACCTCCTCATACACTTCGGAAGTAAACATGTTCTCGATCTTGCTTTGATTCATATACATCTGTAATGTTGCCATAGTACATTCTCCTTTCCAATTTTTACGTTCAACTGGTTATCCCAGTTGAAATACCCAGAACAATAAGGGCATAGTGATCACGGACAACAAAGTTGTCAGTCCGATCCCCTTGGATGCTGACACATAATCAGCCCGGTACTGTCTGGCCAGCATGGCCGCCATGGAGCCGGAAGGCGCTGCCAGCGTCACAAAGCATACTCCCAGCAAATACTGATTGCTGACAAAATTTCGAAAGATCAGCATTCCCAGCACCGGTATGATCACAAGTCTTAAGGCTACGAAGATCCATAATCTGACGTCCCTTAAAAATCCTTTCCACTGCACCTCCAAAAAGGAGGCTCCGATCACCATCATGCTTAAAGGAGCTGTCAGATTGCTCAGCATGGATACCGTCTGATTCACGCTTCCCGGCAGTTCTACCCGGAAAAGCGCCAGCATGATCGCCAAGGTCCCCGCAACCACGCCGGGATTCACAAATTTCTTCAGTATCTCTGCCGAGTTTCCTGCCGTACCCGCGATACGGAAAATACCGTAAGTATAGATCAGTAGATTAAAAAAAAGCAAAAATATTGCTCCGTACAGCAGCGCCTCCGCCCCATACATGGCATCCAACAGTGGGAATCCCATAAATCCCATGTTCGTAAATATCAGCAGCACTTTATAAATTCCTGTTTCTTTCCGGTCTACCCCAAGAAGCGTAACTGCCATCTCCGAAACAACGATCAGAAGCAGATAAACTCCCGCGGCCACCAGAGCTACCTTGAACAATTCCCGTCTGTCCATGCTGGTTCCGATACCACCGGAAAGGATTAGGCCCGGATTCGCCACGTTGACGATCAGCCATGACAGAAAACCACTATTGTGCTGATCCAATATTTTCCCTTTTGCCATACAAAATCCCAGCAACATAAAGAAAAATAATATCAGTAGCTGTCTGCATAAAATCATAGCAATTCCTCTAATACTTCCTCCAGAATATGGATGGCAATATCTATTTCCTGTCCGGTAACGGTCAGAGGTGCAATAAAGCGGACCACATTATGATCACTGCCACAGGTCAGCAGCAGTAAGTCCTTCTCCAGAGCTTTTTGCTTGATCTGTCCTGTCAGAAATGCATCCGGTTCTCCGTTTTCTGTGACCAGTTCCATGGCATTCATCAGACCGACACCTCTGACATCTCCGATACGCTTCGGGTACCTGCTCCTTAGTCCGTTTAGTTTTTCACGCATGTATGCACCCTGTTTTCTTGCATTTTCCAACAGATGATCTCTTTCAATGATTTCCAGCGTTTTCAACCCTGCGGCACAGGCCAGCGGATTCCCGCCAAAGGTTCCTCCGTGAGCGCCTGCAGGCCATTGATCCATAATTTCTTTTTTTGCAATGATCGCTGCCAGAGGGACGCCTCCCCCCAAAGCCTTGGCAGATGTCAGAATGTCCGGTTTCACGCCGAACGTCTGGTACGCATAAAGTTCTCCCGTTCTGCCGATACCGGTCTGCACTTCGTCAAAGATCAACATGATCCCGTGTTTGTCACAAATCTCCCGAAGTCCCTTTAAAAATTCCGGCTTAGGAGGAATGTACCCGCCTTCTCCCTGTACCGGTTCCACAATGATCGCAGCCACACATTCCGGATCGATCTGTTTTGCGAAGATCGCATCAAACTGCTTCAGACATTCCATATGGCACTCCCCTTCTTTTTTGCCAAATGGGCAATGATGACAGTTAGCATAATTCGCCCAGTATACCGAAGGCATCAATGGCTCGTAAAATTTCCGATAGGCACTGCTGGAGCCTGTAATGGACATGGATCCAATGGTTCTTCCGTGAAAGGAATTCCGGAATGCGATAATTCCGGGTCTGCGTGTAACATATTTTGCCAGCTTCATGGCACCGTCATTGACTTCTGCACCGGAGTTGCTGAAGTACACTTTGGTATCTCCTCCTGTCAATTCCACCAGGCGTTCTGCAAGTCTTACATAAGATTCATTGTAGACCACATTATGCCCTACATGGATCATAGTATCCAACTGTTCCCGGATGGCCTCCACCACCTCAGGATTTTTATTTCCCAGATTATTTACAGCAACGCCACTGGCAAAATCTAGAATTCTGCGTCCATCCTCCGTATAAATATAACACCCTTCACCGTCTACGATTCCGAGAGTCGTTGCCCGGTTGGCCACCGCCGGCATTACCTTGCTGCATCTTTCATACATACTACTCATAGTAATTCCTCCTTGCGTTTTTCTCCCATTATTTATCTTCCTGTTTTCCTGTGTAAACTAATGTCAGCATTTTATCCATCTCTTCCACAGTCATTTCCACCGGATTCACCTTTGTTGCTCCCAGCATGGCATGCTGAAGCAGCAGATCGTGTTTTTCACCGAACATTTCCTCTGTGACCCCCGCCTCCCGGAAGCAGTGAGGAATTCCCAGTTGTTCGCGCATTTCCTCAATTTTTAATATAATATCTTCACAGCGGCACCGATACGACAATTCTGCAAGCTTTGCTTTGACACGCGGATCCCGGCTGTTGTACCGCAGCACATAAGGCAGAATGATGGCATTCGTCAGTCCGTGTGCCATATCATAGGCTGCGCCAAAGGAATGTGCGATTCCGTGAACCATACCCAGTCCCACATTGGCAAAGCCGATGCCTGCCATAGCCTGGAAATTATGGATCTTTTCCCGGGCCATGGGATCCCCCTCCAAAACCGATTTTGGAAGCCATTCTATGATCCCGACAATTGCAGCGCTGCAAAGCCCTTCATCAAAATCGTCCAAATTATGATTGGTGTATGCCTCAATGGCATGAGTCAGAGCATCCATTCCAGTCTCAGCCGCTATATTTTTCGGCATAGTCATCACAATATCCGGATCCAGGATTGCCAGATCCGGACGAAGACAGTCTGTCATGATCGGTACCTTAAGCTCCTGCTCTGGGTCAGTGATCACAGTACCCCTGGTAACCTCTGACCCGGTTCCCGAAGTGGAAGGGACACAGATCAGTGCTGTTTTCCTCTCCGCTGGGATCTCTCCGCGGGAATTATATTCCAGAACATTTTCAAAGGTCAGATAAGAGAACTCATAGAACAACAGGATTGCTTTGGCACAATCCATAGCGGAGCCTCCGCCCAAAGCTAAAATACAATCCGGACCAAACGCAAGACATTGCTCCAATCCTTTTTGTACGTCCGCAATAGACGGATTTTTCGGCACTCCGGAATATACCTCAATATGGCTGTTATTTTTTTCTAACATACCTCTGACCCGGTCCACCACACCGGTCCGCATCATGGAGCTTCCTCCGGTGACGATCATAACCTTCTCATAAGTATATTGCTCCAGTGCCTCCAAAGACCCTCGTCCTGTAAAAATTCCTTTTCCGCTTAATACGAGCTTACGCATCTTGTCTCCTCCTTTATTTCAGAAAATGATCAATCGTTTTTTGGATCAGCTTCGGAAGCAGGTCAAAGGTGTAAGGTACATTAACACGTTCTGTCCATTTATGGGCATCCTTTCCGAAGCCTCCGAAGTTTACCGCCGGGATTGCCAGTTTCCGGATATTTTGCAACGGCAGCGGATACAGCGTATCAAATCCCGGGAAATTTTGAACCAATGCTTCTACCGATTCTATCGGATCATCAATATTGAGGTAACTGCTGTCCGACAGGCTGGGATAAAATCTCATGATGCGGTACGTCACATCATACTCTGCGGTCATTTCATCTGTCAGCTTCCGGAGCTCTCCGATCAGTTTTTCACTTTCCCCCTGCAGCGTATTGTGAGGGCAGTAGGGTGCTGCATAGTACATAACAATGGCAGGCGAAGTAATTCCCGCCGTATGCAGCAGGTATCGGATCATGGCAATAGGAACCTCTCTCTTATCGACTCCTCTACTTACTTCCTCCTCCATCCGTCTGTGCATCTCTTCTTCTGAAAAGCCTTTGGTTTTGCTGACTTTTTCATATAACTCTTTATAGGTCATGACCTTACAGTTATAATCCTGCATGCTGATGTTATTTCCGCTTTTTGCAGAAAACCACTCGATTTCCCGACGGGTTCTCTCAAGGATTGTCTCCTTTACTTCCTCTGCAGCCTTCTTCAATTTGTCAGTGATCTCATCAATGGTCGCATTATGTACAAAATAGTTGAAATATACCAGGGCTTCCCCGGTGGTCTGTACATTGTACCAGGGCTTCAGGTCTTTCATTTTCAGGACACTGGGCGGATAGGTATATTCGCCTTCATACTCATCGATAAAATCATGATTCAGATGAATTCTGTGCACAAGCTCCGCCGCTATCATGGATGCATCCAGACCTTCAAAACATTGTCCCACATGGGTTTCCTTTCCCTGAATGTAAAAACAGGGGAGTAGTTTTCCCACCATACCGGTATAAATCGTCTTGATCTCATCCCCCGGATACAGGGGGCAGATATAATCATTGTTAATTCCCATAATATATGAAAGGTGATATTTTTCTTTTAATTCCACAAGTACATCCGTTGCCTCTATGATTCCGGTATGCAGATTCTCTTCCACCGGATTGAAGGATACCACAATGTTTCCCGACAGTTCCTCCGGATGCTCGCAGGCATCTTTCAGAATGCTGAGAAATACCGCATCTCCGTCCTTCATATCGCAGGTGCCACGGCCAAACATATAATCTCCTGATTGCAGATCCTTTCGTACTTCCTCCGGCAGTTCCACATCTTCCAGGCGCTGTATCAGTTGCTCCGGATCACAGGCACAATCCTCCAATGCACCATAACCTTCAAGTCCCACCGTATCTGTGTGCCCATGAAATAACAATGTTTTTCCGTTCGGCTCCTTTTCTCCCCACAGGATAGCGATGATAGTTCTTCTGTGAATGCTTTGAATAAATTCAATCAGGGAAGCATTGTCGCAGCACTCTGCAATCGCACAGTGAAATTCTTTGTCCAGCTCTGCAAATCTGAGATTGTCCTCAGGGTGTGTGACGATTAATTCATGTTGTTCCCGGTCAATCCGTTCCAGCTCCTGAAGCTTTGCCTCCGATAATGGGAAAACGGCGGAATCAATAGCCATACATTCCAGTACAGTGCGGACTTTCGAGGTATCCTGCACACTTTTTTCCGGTATTTCTCTTCAACAACGTACAAAGGAGCCAGACATTTCACTGTCCGGCTCCTTTGCCATGTGTACTGTATACAGTTTTAGCATATGATTATTCATCTGTCAATACAATTATACCCATTTAATAGGGTTTTTTCTTTTTTT
>ENA-UERK01003016-UERK01003016.1-human-gut-metagenome-genome-assembly--contig:-NODE-3016-length-10537-cov-3.221319_pt1 | contig 10537 bp, 5 predicted proteins | sample MGYA00242957_ERZ507957 | MGnify/ENA primary metagenome ERZ507957 (study PRJEB26167, sample SAMN06115538) | human gut metagenome | host: Homo sapiens | place: China:Heilongjiang | collected 2015-11-06... | reverse complement strand
CAACCTGAATTTCTCGGGAACATTTGCCAAATTGGACTATCTTATAAAGGAAAAAGGCATTTCCGAGGCAGAGTCGGTGCGTCTGCACGGCACTCGCCGCACACTCAACACCCTTTCTGAAATTTCCGACCGGCAATTGCAAGATTCAATCGGCAGCGATGTGAAGTCGGCGGCGATGCTTGTTGAGGCTCTGCTTGGCGAGCCGATTCCGAAGTCGCTGCGGCGTAAACTGCCCGTCGACGACAAGCCACGGACATGGGGCAAGTTTGACAGCGGCAACCTACGGTGTGTTGTCGACACATGGGACAACGAATATATCCACGTCACGGAAGAACGCGGCGGCTTGCCGCTGACCGTGTGCTACGGACAGCAAAACGTCTATCTGACACGCGAAGGCCGTGGCGACTGGTCGTATCTGTCGTTGCTGCTCAGACGCGGCGTGCAGCTCAACCTCGTGCGTGTGCGCTATGATGGCGAGATCTGTATGCCGGAACTCATAATCTACGAGCCCGACTATCTTGTGAACGTCACAACCATTGCTTCGTGTTTCGAAACCTATGCTGAATCGCCGCTTGTGGCTTTGGTCAATAAATTCAAGCCGCAGCCCAACACCTTGCCCATACATCTCGGAAACCTTTCCGGGCAGTATCTCGACGAGACGGTGCATCGGAGCACCCGTTCGTTTGAGGAGGGGATGATGGACTTTTTCAGAAACAATGCCTTGGGGCTTGTGGCATGCGAAGCTATGCGCAGCCGGGAAGACGTGGCGAAATTCTATGCCGACGCGCGTATGCAGAAAAGCAATGTCGAGAAACTTATAGGCAACGACTTGCCCAAAGCCGTTGGCGGCATTGACATGGGGAAGGCAGTGCTCGAACCCACATTCTTCAGCGAAGTGCTTGGCATACAAGGGCGTCTCGACCTGCTGGTGGAAAAAGACGGCGAGGCTGTAATTGTGGAGCAGAAATCAGGAAAAGGAGCGTTTGTGCCGACAGCCTCGCCACATTATGATCCAAACCGTCCAAAGCCACAGGAGAAACATCTGGTGCAGCTGATGCTCTACCGCGCCCTGTTTGTCTATGAGTTTGACAAATATGCCGGACAACTGCGCCACGTCATGCTCCTCTATTCGCGTTATCCCGAGGGCCTTGTGTCAACGGCACAGCGTCCGGAACTGATGCTTAGGGCCATACGGATGCGCAACTTGTTGGCATATAGCGAAATCATATATGCTTCAGAGGGTGTCGGGATGCTTGACGGACTGACTCCCGAACTGTTGAATGAGAAAAACTCCAACGGCGTGTTGTGGACAAGATACACCCGGCCCGAACTCAACGAAGTGCTGTCGCCGATACAGAATGCGTCGCCGTTGGAACGCGTCTATTTCTTCCGTTTTATGCAGTTTCTCGAAAAAGAGCATCTGCTGTCGAAGATAGGCAACAAAATCAAGGACAACAGCGGGTTTGCATCAATCTGGCTCGATTCGCTCGAAGACAAGATTGCTTCAGGCGGCATCTATTGCAACCTCACACTCGACACAGCAGCTTTTGCCGATTCTCCGGTGACCGACGTGACACTGCGGTTTGCCGATACTGATGCTGCCGACACCTCTAATTTCCGGGTGGGCGACATCGTGGTGCTTTATCCGTATAAAGAAAACACCGAGCCCAACGCCTGCGCATGGATGGTGGAACGCGGCACGATAGCCGATATCAGTGTAGACGGCGTCAGGGTGGCACTTCGCAATCCGCAGACAGACAGCCGCGTGTTTCCTCAGACCGACGGCATTCGCTGGGCGATAGAGCACGATTTGTTTGACTCGTCGACAAATGCCCTTTATGCAGGGATGCACAGTTTCCTGACCGCACCCATACGGCGGCGCGATATGCTGCTGTCGCAGCGCATGCCCGAAATCGACGCCGGCAGATGCCGCAAGGGCGACTACGGCGATTTCAATACCCTCGTGGAGAGAGCGAAGCAAGCCCGTGAGCTGTTTCTTGTGATAGGCCCTCCAGGCACCGGCAAGACGTCGTTCGGACTGCTTAACATCCTGCGTGAGGAACTGCTTGAGGCAGACACCAGCATACTGCTGCTGTCGTACACCAACAGGGCGGTGGACGAAATTTGCAGCAAACTTAAAGAGCAGAGCATCGATTTCATACGTATCGGTTCGGAGATTTCGTGCGACAAGGCGTATCACGCAAACCTTCTTCGCAACAAAATCCAGCAGTGCCGCACGGGCGACGCTGTGGCGGGAACACTGAAAGACGCGCGTGTGGTCTGTGCCACCACCGCAGCGCTTAACTCCAATGTCAATCTGTTTAAAATCAAACGTTTCGACCTTGCTATTGTCGATGAGGCGTCGCAAATCCTCGAACCCCACCTGCTGGGGCTGATGTGCGCACGCTCAGGCAATGCCGACGCCATCTCACGCTTCGTGCTTATTGGCGACCACAAGCAGTTGCCAGCCGTTGTGCAGCAGACCGAAGCAGAGTCGAGAGTGACAGAGCCGGAGCTGCTGTCAATTGGACTGACCGACTGCCGCCGCTCACTGTTTGAGAGGTTGCTGTCGTCGTTTAAAACCGTTGACGGATATGATTGCCGCTATGTTTATATGCTTACACGTCAAGGCCGTATGCATCGCGACATAGCCGACTTTCCCAATGAGGCGTTCTATGGCGGCAGACTTGACGTGGTGCCGTTGCCGCATCAGCTGGCGGCAAACACAGCCTGCACGTCGACCGACGGCATCTGCCGACTGCTGCAATTGCGCAGGGTGGCATTTGTGGCATCGGAGAAGCCAGAAATGTCGGTTTCAGCAAAGACCAATCAGGTGGAGGCCGACATGATAGCTGCTATGGTGGAGAGAATCTTCAGGCAGGCAGACCGCTTCGACTACAGTGCGACGGTAGGAGTCATTGTGCCTTACCGCAACCAGATTGCAACCGTAAGAAACGCAATCGACAGATATGGCATCCCGGCGTTGCACTCCATAACAATCGACACCGTGGAACGCTTTCAGGGCAGCCAGCGCGACTACATAATCTACGGACTTACAGTGCAGCAGCGATGTCAGTTGAACTTTTTGACCGACAACGTATTTGAAGAAGACGGAACACTCATCGACCGTAAACTCAACGTGGCGATGACACGCGCCCGCAAGCATCTGACAATTGTCGGAAATCCCGACATCCTCGCCGGGAGCGCAGTCTATCGCAGGCTGATGGATTTTATGAAGAGCAGGGGCTGCTATTTCAATGTCGCGTGTGAAAAATTCTGCGCTGGAGATTTCAGCGTTTAGGCGTGTCCTGCAAAAAGATAAACATCAGATATTGCTACTTTTGCCGACCAATCGGCGAAAAAAGTGAAGCGGTTAACCTATTTTTGTGGGTAGAAGCTGAAAAAAGTGATAAATATCATAGGTTTTGGTTGATAGAGTGATTAATTTTGCATTCGGAAAAATAGAACTATACATATTATACGCTGTTATGAAATAGAAAAAATTCAATCTATAGGTATGAAAATTAAGACATTTATTGGACTGACAAAGCGAGTGACTTTGTTGGGTGTGGTTTTGGGTGTCAGCATGACCTCATGTGGCAAGAAAGACCAGCAGGGACAGCAGCAACAGGCTGCTCCGCAAATCGGGTTTATCACAGTAACCAAGTCGGCAACGATTAAGGGACAGAAGGATGTGCAGATACGTCCACAAGTTTCAGGATTCATTACAAAGGTTTGCGTAGACGAAGGTCAGCAAGTGTCGGCAGGACAGGTGCTGTTTGTCATTGATCAAGTGCAGTATGAGGCAGCGGTAAACCAGTGCAAGGCAGCCGTTGCGGCAGCTCAGCAGCAGGTCAACAGCGCTCAGATCACCGCCAAAAACAAGAAAAAACTTTTTGAGAAGAACGTGATCAGCGACTACGAGAACCAATTGGCTCAAAATGACCTCGCAGCAGCCAAAGCACAGCTGGCGCAAGCCCGCGCAGCGCTTGTCAATGCAGAGAAGAACCTCTCTTATACAGTAGTGAAGGCTCCGTCGGCAGGTTATGTCGGCTCGATTCCAAACCGTGAGGGTTCGCTTGCAAGCCCGTCTTCACAACAGCCTCTCACCACAATTTCCGACATTTCAGAGGTTTATGCCTACATTTCATTCAACGAAAAGCAGGTGCTTGAGATGACGCAAAACGGCAGCGTATCGCTTGCTAAGGCGCTCAGCGAGCTTCCGGCAGCAAAATTGAAACTCTCTGACGGCAGCTACTATTCAGAATTGGGCAAATTCTCGACGATGACAGGTATGCTCGACAACACCACCGGTTCGGCATCGGTGCGCGTGGCGTTCAAAAACCAGAACGGAATGCTCCGCAGCGGTTCTACGGGCTCTGTTGTCATCCCGGCACACTACGACAACGTAATCATTATACCTCAGTCGGCAACCACCGAATTGCAGGACAAGAAATTCGCATACGTTGTTGACAAGGCTGGCAAAGTCACCGCACGCCCAATCGAGGTGCTTGCAAACAACGACGGACAGAACTACGTGGTAACCGGCGGACTTGAAAGCGGCGACCATGTCGTTGTTCAAGGCGTAGGCGTAAGCGTCCGCGAAGGTGTGCAGATCACTCCGGTCGACATGACAGGCAAGGATCTCAGCCAGGCAGCAGGCGCACAGCAGAAGTAACAGGAAAACAATAAGGAAAATTAGAATAAAGAGAAATGAAATTAGATACGTTTATCAACCGGCCGGTGCTCTCGACCGTGATATCCATCTTCATTGTGATTTTGGGTGTCGTCGGAATGTTGTGGTTGCCAATCACGCAGTATCCTGACATTGCGCCTCCAACAATCCAGGTTTCGACAACCTATACCGGTGCCGACGCCAAGACTGTGCTCAACTCCGTGATTGCGCCTATCGAGGAGCAAATCAACGGTGCTGAAGGCATGACATATATCCAATCAACGGCAACCAATACAGGTAGCGCCACGATTACAGTTTATTTCGAGCAGGGCTTCGACCCCGACATGGCTGCCGTCGATGTACAGAACCGTGTGGCAAAGGCGCAGAGTATGCTCCCTGCCGAGGTGACAAGAGTGGGTGTGATTACGCAGAAACGACAGACGTCAATGCTGCTTGTGTTCTCGCTCCTTTCTCCAAACGGCAAGTTTGAGCAGGAATTCATCGAAAACTATATGAAAATCAACGTCATCCCGCAGATTCAGCGTGTGAACGGCGTGGGAGACGCGATGGTGATGGGTGCCGACTACTCTATGCGTATCTGGCTCAAGCCAGACGCCATGGCACAGCACAACCTTATGCCTTCCGATGTAAGTGCGGCTCTCGCCGACCAGAACATCGAGGCTGCTCCGGGTCAGTTCGGTGAAAACGGCGGAACGACATTCCAATACGTGATGCGCTACCGCGGACGTCTGATTACTCCAGAAGAGTTTGACAAGATTATCATCCGCGCCGACAAAGACGGCAACGTCCTCTATCTGAAAGACGTGGCAACGATGGAGCTTGGCCGTGTAAGCTACGGCTTCAAGGGCAAGACAAATGGTCATCCAGCCGCTTCCGCCATCATCTTCCAGACTGCGGGCTCCAATGCGACTCAGGTTATCAAGGACGTTGAGGCAAAAATCAATGAGGCAGGAAAAGAGCTTCCAAACGGATTGGAATTCAACGTTTCAATGAACACCAACGACTTCCTATACGCATCAATCGAAGAGGTTATCAAGACCCTTATCGAGGCATTTATACTCGTGTTCCTTGTGGTTTACGTGTTCCTTCAGGACTTGCGTTCAACCATTATTCCGGCAATCGCCATTCCGGTGGCGTTGATCGGTACGTTCTTCGGACTTTATTTGATCGGCTTCTCAATCAACTTGTTGACACTCTCGGCATTGGTGCTCGCCATTGCGATTGTGGTCGACGATGCGATTGTGGTGGTAGAGGCGGTCCATGCCAAACTCGACGAGGGCTACACCTCGGCACGTGTTGCGGCAATCGACGCAATGCGGGAGATTGGCGGCGCTATTGTCTCAATCACCCTTGTCATGATGCTTGTGTTTATTCCAGTGTCGTTTATGTCAGGAACGTCGGGCGTGTTCTATCGCCAGTTTGGTTTGACAATGGCAATCGCCATCGGACTGTCGGCATTGAACGCATTGACCCTGTCGCCGGCTTTGTGTGCAGTGTTCTTGAAACCTCACAAGGCAGAGGGCGGCTCCAAGAAAGTGTCGTTTGTAAAGGCATTCCACGAAGGATTCAACCGCAATTATGAGAAACTGCTCGTTCGCTACAAAAAATGGACGGGATTCTTCATCAATCATAAAATCACAGCATTCGGCGTTGTGGCAGCCAGCATCGTGGCTCTTGCCGCAATGATGATGACCACGTCGACCGCTTTGGTTCCTAATGAGGACACCGGCGTGTTGTTCTGTATGGTCAACATGCCGCCTGCAACGTCGCTTGATAAAACAGAGGCCACACTTGCCAAGGTGGACAAGATTCTTGCCGCCAATCCGGCAGTCGAGTCGCGTACGGAGATTCTTGGTTACAGCTTTATCGCCGGTCAGGGCAACACGTACGGTACGTTTATCATAAAGCTCAAGGACTGGAGCGAACGTGAGAAAGGACAGGATGCAACAAGCGTGCTCGGACAGCTTTACGGCGCAGTGGGTCAGCAGATAAAAGACGCCACAGTGATGATGTTCCAACCACCGATGATTTCCGGTTATTCGGTAACCAGCGGTTTCGAGCTTCAGCTGCAAGACAAGACCGGAGGCGACATCAACAAGTTTTTCCAGATTTATCAGCAATTCATCGGCGCGCTCAACCAGCGTCCGGAAATTCAGCAGGCTTACTCAACGTTTAACCCGACATTCCCGCAGTATATGGTCAATGTTGATGTTGCCAAGACCAAGCAGGCTGGAATCAGCCCGAGCGTTGTGTTGTCGACGCTGCAAGGCTACTACGGCGGTATGTATGTGTCGAACTTCAACCGCTTCGGTAAACTTTACCGTGTGATGATGCAGGCCGATCCAAGCGCACGTATCTCACCGGAAACGCTGAATCAAGTGAAAGTGCGTGTAGGCAACGAAATGTCGCCTATCACCAACTTCATCACGCTTGAGCGCGTCTACGGACCAGATATCATCTCGCGCTTCAACCTGTTTACCTCTATTTCTGTCAGCGGTACGCCAAATCCGGGCTACAGTAACGGTGACGCCATCAAGGCCATCCAGGAAGTTGCCGCACAGACATTGCCTATGGGTTATGGATATGAGTTCTCGGGAATGACGCGTGAGGAGCAGAATTCATCAGCAGCGGCGACGGCAATCGTGTTCGGACTTTGCTTGCTCTTTGTCTACCTGCTTCTGTCGGCACAATATGAAAGCTACATCTTGCCGCTGTCGGTAATCTTGTCCATTCCGTTGGGCTTGATGGGATCATTCCTCTTCGCGAAGATGTTTGGCGTCAACAACAACATCTATCTGCAAATCGGACTGATCATGCTTATCGGTCTGTTGGCAAAGAACGCCATCCTTATCGTAGAGTTCGCTCTTGACCGCCGCAAGACGGGTATGAGCATCGTGGGCGCCGCTATCGCCGGTGCGGCAGCGCGTCTGCGTCCTATCTTGATGACAGGCTTCGCAATGATTATCGGTCTGTTGCCGCTGATGCTTGCCAACGGTGTAGGCGCCAACGTTAACCGTTCGCTTGGAACCGGTGCTGTCGGCGGTATGTTGTTTGGTATGATTCTTCAGGTGCTTATCGTTCCGGCATTGTTCGTTGCGTTCCAAAAGATTCAGGAGAAGATACAGCCGCTGAAGTGGAAGGACACAGACAACGCTGAAATCGACGATCAGATTGAGCAATATTCACGCAATTAATAAAGAGTGAAATCAATGAATAAAAGCAAATTATTAAGTGCAGCACTCGTAGTGGCAATCGCCACTACGACGGCAAGCTGCCATATCTATAAGAAATTCGAGATGCCAGAGGAAGGCATCGCCGGTGAGGTCGCCGCAGCCCAGAAAGAGGCTGTCGACTCAACGGCTCTCGGCAATGTGAAATGGGAACAGGTGTTTACCGACCCGCAGTTGCAGGCACTCATTCAGATAGCTCTCGACAGCAATGTCGATCTTGAGAACGCCCGTCTGAATGTGGATATCGCCAAAGCTCAGCTGCAGGGCGCCAAGCTCAGCTATCTGCCGAGCGTGGCTTTGACACCCAATGGCGGAACGGCTTCCTATGGAGGCTCGAAAATAACGAAAGACTCGTGGTCGTACACCATCCCGGCTACCGCAAGCTGGGAAATCGACGTGTTCGGAAAGTTGCTCAACAACAAGCGCAACGCCGAGGCGGCGGTGCTTCAGACAGAGGCATATCGTCAGGCAGTGCGCTCGCAGATAATCAGTGGAGTGGCAAACTGCTACTACACCATCGCAATGCTCCAGCGCCAGTTGCAGATTCTCAACGAGACATCGGCAATCTGGCAGGAAAGCATCAAGACGATGCAGGATTTGAAAGAGGCAGGACGCTACAACGAAGTGGCAGTGGTGCAGAGCAAGGCCAACTATGCAAGCCTGCTCGCAACCATACCGCAAGTAGAGGAGTCGCTTCATCAGGTCAACAGCAGCCTGTCGCTGCTCTTGAACCGTCCGCAGCAGACATGGGTTGTCGACTCATCCTATGAGCCGAGTTTCCCGGAATATATGGAGAAAGGCGTGCCGATGTCGTATCTTGCGGCCCGTCCAGACGTGCAGGCAGCAGAGCAGTCGCTCGCAATGGCATATTACGCCACCAACACAGCGCGTGCGGCATTCTATCCAAGCCTTGTAATTTCGGCAGGCGGCGGCTTCACCAACCTGCTCGGAAGCGTTATCGTAAACCCTGGCAAATGGTTCTATCAGCTTGCCGGACAGCTAACGGCGCCACTCTTCAGCCGCGGACGCAACATCGCCACGCTGAAGGCAGCAAAACTGAAACAGCAGCAGACGCTCAACACGTTTGAGCACACAGTGCTTGCCGCCGGAGCTGAAGTGGGCGACGCTTTGGTGAGCTACAACAAGAACAAGCAGCGCAGCGCTCTGCTCGTCGACCAGGTTGACAATCTGTCGAAAGCCGTTGAATACAACAACGACCTTATGAAGTACAGCACAGCCACCTATCTGGAAGTGCTTACGGCACAACAGTCGCTTCTCAACGCACAAATGTCGCAGCTGCAATGTGAACTTCAAGTGCGTCAGGCAGCCATCAGCCTCTATCAGGCTCTCGGCGGCGGACGTTGATATAATATTAATTACCTTAATCAGAAACACAATGATTAGTCCATTAGCATTTGTTGACCCGACAGCGAAAATCGGCGACAACGTAACAATTTATCCTTTCGCTTTTATCGACAAGGATGTGGAGATAGGCGACGGATGCATCGTGATGCCTAATGCCAGCATTATGCAAGGCGCGCGCCTCGGCAAGAATGTGAAGGTGTATAATAACGCAATCGTAAGCGCGTCGCCTCAAGACTTCCGCTGGAAAGGCGAAATGTCGTACGTCATCATCGGCGACAACACCGTGATACGCGAGATGGCGATAATCAACCGCAGCATCCACGAGGGCGGCGCCACCAAGGTGGGCGCAAACTCGTTTGTGCTTGCGGATTCGCACATCGGCCACGACAGCGAGATCAGCGACCATTGCGTGGTTGGCAACAACGTGCAGATTGCCGGAGATGTGTTTATCGACTCTTGCTCGATTCTTTCCACCGGCGTGAAAGTGTTTGAAAACAGCCACATCGGTAAATGGGTGTTTGTCAAAGGCGGATGCCGCGTTTCGGGCAATGTGCCTCCTTTCATCATCCTTGCCCACAATCCGGCTGTCTACTACGGCGTTAACGCTACGATTATGCGCCATAAGGACAACTTCAATGAAGAAGAAATCGACGATATCGCTAAAGCATACCGCCACATCTATCAGTGCAACGTGTCGCTCTTCAACGCCGTAAAACGCATTGAGGCAGACATTCCTGAAAGTAAGTCGCGTGATGCCATCCTTGATTTCATCAAGAAGAACGACAACAAGATTGTAGCATTGCCTAAACTGGACATGTATTAACGGTCGCAGTTGCAGACCATAAATATGGCGGGACCTGACAATAAATGCCGGGTCCCGCTTCTTTTCGCGTTTAAGGCTCTTCTGAGTCAAAAAAATATGTTGCTGTCTGATAGAATGTTGGCATTCTTAGCTCAATTTTTTTTGAAAAAAATATCCCGAAAATTTTGTGGGATAGAAAAAAGGCATTACCTTTGCAACCGAAATCAACAACACGTTGACTCCGTAGCTCAGTTGGTAGAGCAAATGACTCTTAATCATTGGGTCGAGAGTTCGAGCCTCTCCGGGGTCACAAAGCAGTCGCTGAAAAGTGGCTGCTTTTTTATTTCTGCCGACCACAGGCAGTGGCGTACCTCCAGCACGCATCCGCGCGTACCGGGTTATGGCGTCAGTAGAAATTTAGTGGGGATAAGCATATAAATTGGC
>ENA-UERK01003015-UERK01003015.1-human-gut-metagenome-genome-assembly--contig:-NODE-3015-length-10539-cov-4.124355_pt1 | contig 10539 bp, 14 predicted proteins | sample MGYA00242957_ERZ507957 | MGnify/ENA primary metagenome ERZ507957 (study PRJEB26167, sample SAMN06115538) | human gut metagenome | host: Homo sapiens | place: China:Heilongjiang | collected 2015-11-06... | reverse complement strand
TGTGGTACCCCAGCAAGATCGGCAGATCCCCCATTCTGCAAACAGAAGATACGATTAGCGCGGCCCTCCCAAGAGGCGGCTTAAAAATCGAGTGCGAGGGCGGCGCTATTCTTTTGGACAAAGACGATAAAGATTGGGCACAGCCACTCAACAACACGCCTGAAGGGTATCTGTGCGAATACCTTATTTTTGAACTTACACGGCTTATACCGTGAGTAAAGGAGCAATATGGCAAGAAAATTTTCCAAAATTTCACAGAAAGCGTTCGAGTCCATGCAGATCAATGCCGGTGTCGTACTGAACAAGTTTGACCCGTCCGGCACGGCCGAAATTCAGGACGCAGACATCATCTGCGCCACTTCCGGAGGCATCACCGCGACCTGCAAGGCAAACTTCACCGATCTGGGCGCGGACGTGGACAACGCCCAGAAGAACACCGCGGAGCTGATGCAGATCGAAGACTACGACTGCACGCTGGCCTTTACGGCCCTGAACGTCACAACGGACGTTATCAAGCTGGCCCTCGGTGCAGCGGATGTGAGCGAAAAGAAGGTCACCCCCCGCATGACGCTGGACCCGACAGCAAACACCGGCGACTTCAAGGACATCTGGTGGGTCGGAGACACCATTGACGGTGGATATGTGGCTGTACGTCTGATGAACGCACTCTCCACCGGCGGTTTGACCCTAAAGACGACCGACAAGGGCAAAGGCAACATCTCCGTCACCCTGACAGGCTGCCCCCGTCTTGGCAGTGATACCGTGCCTATGGAGTGGTACTACAGCCCCAAGGCCGCAGCATAAGGAGGACACCGCATGAAATTTTTGACAGAGCTGCCCGATGAAGAGTTTCTGCGCCACTGCTGGCAGATCGCCGATGTGGCGGAGGAGGTCTTGGAAAAATCCAAGATCATGGAGCTGCGCAAGGTTCTGCCGGCCCTGACCGGCGAGGAAACGCCGGAGGAGCTGGAACAGAAGAAGAAGGAGCAGGCAAAAAAGAACATTCAGGCTATGGCAAAAAGCTTGCTGTTCGACAACGCCGCTGCCACCGCAAAGCTGCTTCCGCTGCTCTATGAGCCGGACGTGGATGAAAACGGGGTGGTTGAAAATATCGGCCCGTTCAAGAAGATGCGCGCGGTAAAAGAACTGCTGAACAACGATGATGTGATGGATTTTTTGCTCTGGTGTCTGCCGTTGGTGCTGGCGGGTACAGACGCCTGATTTCTTCCATCAGCCCGGACGCGCTGCGGCTGTTTGGCAGGCCGTACATCTTGCAGCACTGCCTGAACGCTTTGCGGCAAGAGCGCATCATGCTCAGCTATCAGGCGTACATAACGGACGCTCTGGCGCACCTTATAGGCGCGGAAGAGCGGTGGTACGACATGGTGGCCGGGCTTGTGGAAAACCGCCCACAGCCGCCCCAGCCGTCCGCTGATGAAGTGATAGCACGCATTAAAAATGGCTTGAACGGGGGTGATGGAACCTGAAACTTTTTGAATTGAGCGCCACCCTCGGGCTGGACGACAGCGCCTACCGGCAGGGCATCCAGAATGTGCAATCCGAGACAAAAAAGACCGTTTCTTCGCTGTCAGGAGAGTACAGCAAGGCCGCAAAGGCCGTAGTAGAGCTGACCAGACGTTACAACGAATCGGTGGGCAGGACCGGCAAAGCGTCCTCTGAGACCAAAAATCTCAAGACCATGCTGGCGCAGGCAGAAGCACAGCTCAGGGCAACCACGACCGCGCTGAAAGCTGCAAACAACGGCATGGATGGCTTTGCCAGCTCCACGGATAAAGCATCCGGTAAGTCTCTGGCCAACGCTATTACACAGGGCACGGTCATGGCGGGCATTTTCTCGAAGCTCGGCTCCGCTGCACTCAGTGCCGCAGAGGGGTTCATCGCTTCCGGAATTGAATACAACGCCCAGATCGAGAAATACACCACCGGCTTTACCAATATGCTGGGCAGCGCGGAAGCGGCGCAGCAGGTCATGAACCAAATCCAGGAAGACGCGGCAAAAACCCCGTTTGATGTCGAGTCCCTGACACAGGCCAACCAGTACCTGATTTCTGCGGGCGAGAACGCTTCCTATGCGCGCAATACCATCATGGCGCTGGGCGACGCGGTCTCTGCGACCGGCGGCGGCAACGACGAGCTGAACCGCATGGCGCAGAACCTGCAGCAGATCGCTAACACCGGCAAGGCTACAGCGGTCGATATCAAGCAGTTTGCTTATGCCGGCATCGACGTGTACGGCATTCTGGCCGACTACACAGGCAAGTCCACTGCTGAAGTGCAGAAAATGACCATCAGTTATGATCTGCTGACGCAGGCCCTGCAGGCTGCTTCCGAAGAGGGTGGGCGTTACTACAACAGCATGGACACCCAGAGCCAGACCATGAATGGCCGGGTTTCCACCCTGAAGGACAACGTGAGCCAGCTGGCCGGATTGCTGACCGGCGATTTATCTAGCGGCATCGGCGTTGTAATCGGCAATCTGAACGACATGCTCGTCGCAGCACAGGAAGCTTACAAAACGGACGGCTGGATTGGTCTCGCAGGCGCGATCACTGGCCTGACGGAGCCTATCAACACGGCAAAAAACGCTCTCAAGGACTTCGCGAGCAAAGCCACCACATGGCTGGATCAGCTGAGCTATAAACTCAACCGCTTTCTCGGAAAAGCCGCCACAGCAGACTTTGATACCTACGAAGAGTACGCGGATGCAAATAACCGGCAGAGCAACAAAGACCGTTTACGGCAAAATGCCAAAAAAGGCATCGGCATCAGCAACAAGAGCTGGTCGGAGCGTCAGGCAGAATTGGCAGCAGCAGCCGGAGACGGCGGCAGCTCCATCACCACAAGCCCTTCCGGATCCACCGGAAAAAAATCCGGTTCCGGCTCCAAGTCCACCACCGAAACGGTCATTTCGTCCATCTCCAGCACGGCTACGACCACCGCGCAGAATGCGCTTGGCACTGTGACCACCAGCATCCAGACCCTTACCGAAAAGGTCAAGGACAGCGCGGGCAAGATCAAAGACCGCATCACCGAGACCACCACCACGACCGGCAAGGAGATGGTAAACGGTGTTGCCACCACCTACAAGCAGGTGGAAACAAAGGTCAACGGCACGGTCACAAAGGTCACAAAGACCTATGACGACATGTCAAAAACGCTGCTGGGCACCTTTACCAACGTCTCGGAAACCACCTTTAACGGCATCACCACAAAGGTGCAGCAGGCGGTGGAAAAGTACGCGGACAACAGCGAGCATATCAAGAAAACCGTCACTGAGACCGGCCAGCGCATCGGCGAGAACGGCGCGGAGACCTACGAGAAGATCATCACCTACATCGACGGTATTCAAGATAAGGTGACGGAAACCTCTACTCTTATCGACAAGAGCGTAAAGGGCACCCAGAACCGCATTGACCAGCAGCTGAGCGAGGCTTCCGGCCAGCTGGATAAGGGCATTTTCGGGCTGGTAAAAAGCGCCTTTAGTGATGCCAAAAACGGTGACTGGGCAAGTCTTGGGCTGGATTTTGTCAATCTGATCTGGGGCGAAGTGTCGCAGGCGCAGCGTGACGTGATCTCTAAGTGGCTTGCGGACGCGGCGGCCGCGGTCAATGAGGGTTACTTCAGCGGCGGCATCGGAAAGGCATTTGATATCTTCCAGAAGCTTTTTTCTGACGGCGGGGTAAAATCCGATATCGACGGTGTGACCAATTCGGTCAAGGCTTTTGGTGAGATCATCGACGGTCTTGCAAAGTCCGGCGGCGTGGGCGGAGCACTAGGCAGCATCGTCCAGAGCTTTTCCAGCATGGCTGGTGGCATCACGTCTGCGCTGGGCACTATCGTGTCTTTCGTTGCAGCAAATCCTATTCTTGCCCTGATCCTGGGCGTGGGCGCTGTCGCTGGCGGCATTGGCCTTGCCATGTGGATGGACAAGAAGAATAATCAGAAGCCTGTCAGCCACTACCAGAGCCCCTTTGACAAGACCGGCGTGTATGACAGTCTGGGCACCTTCTCCACCCGCGCAGCCCTGCAGTACCGCGTTACCGGCCAGCAGTCCATTGTTGACCGGCAGACCAGCATTCTGGAACGCATCGAGGGGATGCTGGACGATCATCTGCCCGACATCGGCAAGGGTCAGGTGGTCATGGATTCCGGCGAGCTGGTGGGCGTGCTGTCGCCCCGCATGGCGACCAACGTAGATGCGCGCATCGGCGTGACGGTGACACGGAAAGCGAGGGGTGTGTAATGGCAAAACTTCTGGGCGCAAAAATCGGCAATTTTCACACCCTGACAGATTGGGGGCTGTACCTCAAGGTAGGCAGCCCTAAGATCGGCGCGGCAGAACCAGAAGAATACCTTGTGCAGGTCACCGGCGCTGATTCGTTGCTGAACCTGACCACATGGGACGACGGCAAGGTGCACTATAAAAAGCGCACCATCACCATGGAGCTGCTCTGCAACGCGCCAAAAAGCAAGTGGCCCTACATTGGAAGCACCATTGCCAATGCCATTCATGGCAAATGGCTACAGTGCCGCTTTGATGAAGACCCGGCGTGGTACTGGGAAGGGCTTTGGAAAGTCACACCCTCCCGCGACCGGCTTTCCAGCACCTTTACCATCACCGGCACCTGCAATCCCTTCAAGCGCAGCGTCTACGACGGCACCAACGACTGGCTGTGGGACGATTTCAACTTTGAGTATGATATTGTGCGCAACTACACGGATATCCCGCTCAAGGCAAACGAGGACGTTCAAGTGTCCATAACCGGTGCGCCCCGTGCGGCCGGTATCTACTTCAAGCGCAGCGAGGATGCGGCCGACATCGCGGTGTCCCTCAATGGCTTTGAGGTGGGCATTCTGGCCAAGTCCACCGACTGGCAGTATATCGAGGGGCTTACTATGCCGGATGGCGTGGTGGGCACCCTCGTTTTCTCTGCGTCTGCGGACTGCAGCATCAGTATTAAATATCTGGGGGCAAGCCTATGAGCTACAAGATCTATGCCGGTACACAGTCCGGTGTTGACACGTGGGTGACCAAAGCCTGCATCTACGACCCCGGGGACATCACTGACACCAAAAAGCTCATCAACCCCACACTGACCCGCGAGGTGGGCAAGGCTGGTTCTCTGGAATTTACTCTGCCGCTGGGAAACGTCGCACACTCCGCGCTCCAAAAGCTCATTACGGTGGTGGAGGTGCAGCAGGACGGTAAGCAGATCTGGCAGGGCCGCGTTATGGATCACGATCAGGATTTTCTGGTACGCCAGAAAATCTACTGTGAGGGCGAAATGGCCTACCTCAACGACAGCGGTGCCGCACCTTACAGTGCCAGAAACGTGAGCATTTCCCAGTTCCTGGAGTGGATCTGCGATAACCACAACGCGCAGGTTGACGCTTACAAGGCGTTTACTCCCGGAAAAGTCGAGATGGACATCCCCATGATCGTGCCATATGTAGACGGCATCAAAGTCGTGCAAGTGGGTTACAGTTACGATTCTAATGATGGAGATTACATTTACCATTGGGGAATTGTAGACCCCGTGGATGGAAAGACGAATATTTTCTATGAAGAAACAGAGATCAACAAAGCTTCCTGTCTAAGCTGGGAAATCGGTGAAGAGCACATTGCGAACGGTCGCATTATTTCACGGATTGGAAGCAACAATTTCCGAGTGCGTCTGTTTGCAGCCTATGTAAAGGGCAAAACGTACGATGCAACGGTCGAAGTGAAAAAAGCTGAAATCGTCTGCGGTACTTGCAACAAAAATTTTGGCACGTACTCCATTTATAACATTGAGCGGGCATCTGAATCCAAGACCTTTAAGATCACCGAGCAAAACGGGAAATACAGCCTTGCTATCAACGGCAAGACTGATTCTCGCTTTTTGTTTGATGTCAAGGAACCTACATACAGCTTTGGCGATGGAAAAAATTGCGGCAAAACGCTGGACATCCTGCAAAGTGAGCTCACAGACAAGTACGGCGGGTATTTTGTGATCCGCCACGGGTCGGTAAATCTCCCGTTTTGGGGGAAGCAGAATTACCGCTACCTGGACTACATGAAGAAGATCACGGACAAGAACCCCCAAACTGTTGCCTTTGGGGTCAATATGCTGGACTTGGCCAGCTATACCAAAGCCGAGGACATCTACACGCGGGTGATCGCGGTAGGTGCCAGAAAGAAAACATGGCTTTTTGTTTCGTGGGGAGAAACCATTACAGAAACCGCAAACGATCTGGCTGCGCAAAAGCTTTTTGGCATCATCACAAAAGTGATCTTTATTGAAGGCATCGAAAGCACGCCGCAGTCTTTGCTGGATGCGGCAGAGGAAGAACTTGCCAAAAATCTGCGCTATCTGAACGGCATGACCGTCAAAGCGGTCGATCTGAAAGACGCTGGTATTGATGTCAGCCGTATTGCAATTGGAAAGCAAACGCACATTTTCTCTGCGCCGCATGGTGTGGATACTTGGCTGCTGTGTTCCAAGCTTGTTGAGCCATTGGATTCGCCGGATAAAAAGGAGTTCACCTTTGGCACCGAGTTTTCCAGTATCAGTGATCTGCAGGCGTTGAGCGCCCGTAAAGCAACCAGTGCATATGATTTAAGCCGATCTATCAAAGGTTACATTACGAGTTTGTAAGGAGGTGTTTTATGGATAAAACTTTTGATGAAGCCATTGCGGGAATCCGTAAGGCTGAGCGCGGCGTGGAAGTCCGTGAGGACATCGCCCAGGGCATGGAGTATGTCGAGCAGTTTGCAATCAGCTCGGCATCCAGCGCCAGCGCAGCGGCAAAATCTGCATCCGCTGCGAAGACATCAGAAACCAATGCGTCCAGCTCCGCCACTGTTGCCAAGAGCAGCCAAACTGCGGCAGCATCCAGCGCCAATGCAGCCAAATCCAGCGAAACAAACGCTGCGGGTTCGGCCACTGCTGCAAAAAATGCGCTGGACGAAATCGAACCCAAAAAAGACGCAGCTATTGCTGCCATCGGCACTGCCAAGTCGGAGGCAGTGTCTGCCATCGGCACTGCCAAGTCGGAGGCAGTGGACAACATCAGCTCAAAGGTCGAACAAGTCCGCAGCGACACCGCCAAAGCCGAGCAAGCCGCATCCGATGCCCAGTCTGCCGCTGACAAGGCTCAGGCTATCGCAACAGCTAATAATATTGATGACGTTATGATGCTGATGTTGGTAACGGGCCGCGTGTCTTTTGGCCTGTACACCTCAAGCGGCGATGTGCTGTGTACGTCAGACGGTGACAAGCTTATTGCCACCGGACAAATCTGTAAATGTTAAGGAGGACACAACATGGCAAATGTACCGATCACAAGCTTGCCACCGGCAAGCACGGTAAGCAAGACCAATCAGTTGGTTTTGCAGGGAGAAGAAACACAGCGTGTAACCTTGCAAAAAATCATGTCAGACCTTACGATACTTAATCCTGATATCCCTCAGGATACGTTGCTACGGATTATTGTTCCGGACGGTGCCGCAACCCACAACGCGGTCTACCGTGGCAAGGAACTGGGAGCAAGCGTCACGAGCGACCAGTGGGCGGCTATCAAGGCAGGCACATTCAAAGACCTGTATCTTGGCGATTACTGGTCTATCGGCGGTGTGGATTATCTGATTGCCGCTTTCAACTACTGGTTTTCCTGCGGTGACACCGCCTGCAACACGAACCATTTGCTTGTTGTGCCGCGGGACAACATGTACGCCGCAAAGATGAACGACACGAATATCACCACTGGTGGCTATGTGGGCAGTGATATGTACAAGAACGGCCTGACGAAGGCAAAGACCACAATCAACGGTGCATTTGGCTCTGCCCACATCTTGAACCATCGGCAGTATCTGACGAACGCCGTTACAAACGGCGCACCGGCTGGCACGGACTGGTATGATTCGACCGTTGAGCTTATGAACGAAAACATGGTCTATGGCGGCAGACAGTTCAGCCCCATGCCGAACGGTGCAACTGATCCGTGGAACACCTGCCGCAACTACACGATCGACAAATCGCAGCTGCCTTTGTTCCACCTCGCCCCGTGGCTGATTTGTAACAGACAGTGGTATTGGCTGCGAGACGTCGTCTCGGAAGCCCGTTTCGCGGATGTCCACAGCTACGGCAGTGCGGACTGCGGCGCTGCCAGCGCCGTCGGTGGCGTTCGTCCCGTCGTCGGGCTGATCGGGTGATCGAACATCCTGCGGGCTTGTACCGCAGGATTGAAAGAAAGGAGTCTTATAGCCATGAAAACTTATACAGTCACCCTTGCAAATGGGAAATTGATTGAGGGCTTGACCCTGAACCCCGGAGCCAACACGTTCCACAGTGCAACCGAGATTACCACAGAAATGTTCAATGGCAAGCTGTCGGAAGTCCATATCACCGCCAGCGACGGCGACATGACCGGGTGCGCCTACCCTGACACCCTGCACAATGCAGAGCTGGTGCAAATCATGCAGCCTACTGACACCCCGGACGGGACGTGGCAGTTTATCTTGAGGGAAATCCCAGAAGACGAAGCTGCTAAAGCCAAGTCTGAAAAACGGCTCATCTCTCTTGAAGCTGCAAACGATGACCTTGTACTCATGATGGCCGATTTGATTGGAGGCTAAAATTATGAAGACGCTAAACAACCTGAAGCTCCGCATCATGGTGCGGGCATTCCGCATCCGACTGGCCGCAGGCGAGACCTTTGAGGACATCGCGGCAGATTACTCGGCCCTGACCACTGATGACCTGGAAGCCATCAAACAAGCCCTCGGGCAGTAAGGCGGCGCGGAATGAAAGCATTTTTTGAGTTTATCTCCAAACTTCTGGCGGCCCTCTCCCACGCTGCCGGAGACAAGGCAGAGGAGCCGGACACCCCCGCCCCTGAAAAAGTGTCCACTGTGGACACCGTGCCGGGCTGGCCGGGTGAGCCGCCCTACCGCTATCTCGACGTGAGCCGCTATCAGGGCAAAATTACCCTCGACGGCTGGCGCAAGGTCAAAGCGGCGGGCTACAAGGGCGTCATGCTCAAGACGGTATCCACCAACCGCAAGCTCTCCAAGCGGGCAGACGGCCTGTACATCGACCCGACCTTTGAGGACAATTACCGCAACGCCAAAGCGGCAGGGCTGGACGTGGGTGTCTACTACTATACCTACGCCACCAACGAAGCAATGGCCGATGCAGAGCTTGCCCTTGTGCGAGAAGCTGTGCGGGGCAAAGAGCTCACCATGCCCGTGTGTGTGGACGTGGAGGAAAACAAGCTCAAACCCATGAGCACCCTCGACCTCACCAACCTCACCGCTTATGCGCTGGAACAGGTGGAAAAGATGGGCTTTTACGCCCAGCTGTACACCTACACCCACTACTCCAACATGGAGCTGGATATGGGCCGCTTGGCAAGCCGCTGGGATGTCTGGCTGGCAGACTACACGGGCAAGGATCCCGCCGTTGGCTACCACTACAACGCCCATCAGCACACCAGCGAGGGCAGCGTTCCGGGCATCTCCGGCAACGTAGACCTCAACGTGACCACCCTCAACTATCCGAAAATCATCCGCAAGAAGGGTCTGACCCGTCTCCGGGAGGGCGCATGAGCGAGGCAATCATCGTAGCGTTTATTACCGGTGTTCTGGGGCTTTTGGGTACCATCTACGCCAACAACAGGGCGGCAAAGGACATGGATGCCAAGCTGGAAAAACAGCAGGCTATCATGGACACAAAATTGGAAGAACTGACCCGGGAGGTGCGGATGCACAACAATTTTGCCCAGCGCATCCCGGTGATGGAAGAACAAATCAAGGTGGCAAACCACCGTATTTCTGACCTAGAGAAAGGAGCATAACACATGGAAGCAATCTTTAACTTTATCCCCGCACCCATCGCAATGGTGCTGATGGTCATTGGCTTTGCCGCGCTGGCAGTGGGTGCCATTCGGCTGGGCTACAAGCAGTACGTTAAGCGCTGGGCGCTGGAGCTCGTGACCATCGCCGAGGACAGCATCATGGGCAGCGGTCAGGGCGCAAAGAAAAAGGCACAGGTCTTTTCTGCGCTGCGCGGCGCACTTCCGGACTGGCTGAAGCCTTTCATCACGGATGAAGTGCTGGACAGCGTGATTGAAAAAGCCGTCGGCCTGATGAAGAAGGCACTGGCAGAGAAAAAGCCCGCGATCGGGAAGTGAGGAGTAACACCATGAGCAGCACTACATACGAACATTTTGTTGAAACCAACAAAATGTTCGCCGCACAAGAGCAATTTCGTGACATCACGAAAATGGTCTGCGCATGTCTTCGCGACCTCAAGAAAACATACCATCTCGGTATCGTCACCGTAATGGTGCGCAACGCCGGACAGTTGCCGCAGCCCTTCTGGCTCGGTGCTGCCTGTGGCGGCGGCTCGTGTAGTGCTGCCACTGTGCCTGCAAGGGCTTAACCGACAGCAGATGACCGCCGCCATTAAAAGCGCACCGCTTGGGAGGGTAGACCGTAAGATAGCTTTACTGCGGTACGTTGAGCGGCTCCCGCTG
>ENA-UERK01003014-UERK01003014.1-human-gut-metagenome-genome-assembly--contig:-NODE-3014-length-10541-cov-2.590596_pt1 | contig 10541 bp, 9 predicted proteins | sample MGYA00242957_ERZ507957 | MGnify/ENA primary metagenome ERZ507957 (study PRJEB26167, sample SAMN06115538) | human gut metagenome | host: Homo sapiens | place: China:Heilongjiang | collected 2015-11-06... | reverse complement strand
ATATTCCCAGCTTTTCCAGCGCCTCGTTTACCGCCCTGACGATGTTTGCCTCCTCCGTCAAATAGAAAACGTTCTCACCCCGAATGTCAAAATCTGCCAGCGCGGCATCGCTTTCAATGTAGCTCAGCACCGGAATATCCCCGGTGTCCAGCAGCGGGATGACCTCTCTGGATGGCAGGCGGTTCACAATGGCCCCAACCTGATCGTACATGACCAGCTCGTCTGCCACCTTTTTCACCGTCTGGATGACTTGGGTGCCCTTCCTGCTGGCATCCGTGATCAGCAGCAGATGGGTGACCTTTTCCATGACCCGGCGGTTGATTTGCTCCACACCGGCCTCGCCGTCGATGACCACATAGTCAAAGCTCCCGGCCAGAAGGCCGATGACCTCTTTCAGGTAGCCGTTGACCTTGCAGTAGCAGCCGGCGCTTTCCGGGCGTCCAATGGCGAGAAAGGCGAAGCCCCGGCTCTCGGCGACGGCATCGAAAATCTGGCAGCGGGCCTCTCCCAGCAGCTCCACGGCGGCCTTGGCGTCCCCCTGCCTGGCCTGGGCAACCACGGCCTTGCGGATGTCGTCTACCGTCAGGCACACCTCCACGCCCAAGGCGGTGGCCAGGCCTACGGCGGGGTCTGCGTCTATGGCCAGAATCCGCTTGCCGGGGTGCATTTGGCACAACAGCCGTACCATAGTGGCGGCAACGGAGGTTTTGCCCACGCCGCCCTTTCCGGCAACGGCCAGAATTGTGGTTTTTCTCTTTTCCATAGAAGCCTCCTTTGTATACAGGTTTTATTTTATCATAGGTGCGATAGCGCTGTCATTCGTTTTTATCCACAAATAATTCAAAAATTACAACCGTAATAAATCAATATTTTTGTAACTATTGCGCATATTCGCGGATAAGGCCGCAAAAGCAGGAGAAATCGCAATTTTTCACATATGTTAGCCCTTGCTAACTGCCGCTTTTTGGCAATTTTGTACGCTTTTTGGGCAATTGTGCCGGTGATGCACAATTGACATTCGGATTCCCCTCGTGTATAGTTAATCTTGAGAAGAAGTGCTTTTCACGATTTTTCGCAGAAAAAGCCAACACAAGAAGGGAGTTTCTCATGGACCCATATCGCGTGATCGAAGTGAAGCAGAGCGTGTTTGCCGACAACAACGCCGACGCCGAGGCGCTGCGCCGCGAAATGAAAGCGCAGGGCGTTTTTCTGGTCAATCTGATGTCCTCGCCCGGCTCCGGCAAGACGACGACGCTGACCCGCCTGCTCAAAGCGCTGCCCGCGGGCATCCGTGCGGGTGTCATGGAGGCGGACATCGACTCCGACGTGGACGCCGGGACCATCGCCGCCACCGGCACAAAGGTCATTCAGCTCCACACCGGCGGGATGTGCCATCTGGACGCGGACATGACCCGGCAGGGCATCGACCAGCTCGGAACGGAAAATCTGGATCTCATCATCCTTGAAAACGTGGGAAATCTGGTCTGCCCGGCGGAATTCGACACCGGCGCGGCCCTGAACATGATGATCCTCTCCGTCCCGGAGGGGCACGACAAACCGCTCAAATACCCGCTGGTATTCCAGGTCTGCGACGTCATGGTCATCAATAAAATCGACGTTCTGCCGTACTTTGACTTTGACATGGACAAGGTCACCGAGTACGCGAAAAAGCGCAATCCCAACATCCGCATCTTCCCCATCAGCGCCAAGACCGGCGAAGGCGTAGACGCGCTGGCCCAGTGGCTCGCACAGACCATTCAAAACTGGAAAGAGAAAGAGGAGTTAATGCAATGATCGACGAGGAACTGAAAAACCGGGCTTTTCATCCGCCCTTTCAGGGCGACCCCGCCCCCCGCGAGAAAATTCTGAAGCTGGGCAAGAAGATCACGGACGTTGTGGATCACAAGCTCAAGGGCCTCACCTCCGACGACCCGGAATACTGGGGCCTTGCCTCCATCGTCACCGATGAGATGGCGGACGTCGCCCTGTCCATGAAGCTGCGCACGCCCTACACCGTCGAGCAGCTCTGGAAAATGAACAAGGTCAAGGAAGAGGACAAGCCGCATTTTCAGGAGCTGCTGGACGAGATGAGCTACATCGGCCTGCTGGAATACGACTACGGCTACCACTACGACCACAACGGCCGCACCGCGCCGCCCTCCGAGCGGCGGTACATCCTGCCCATGTTCGTCCCCGGCAGCGCAGAGCTGTTCAATATGGAAGAGGGCCCGGAGGGCAACAAGCGTCTGCGTGAGCATCCGGAGGTCGGTTATTTCTTTGAGCGGATGACCTATATCCCGCTGGCGGGCGTGACCCACCTGCTTCCGCCGGGCGGCGGCGGTGTCGGGATGCACGTGATTCCCGTGGAAAAGGCGATCTCCATGGAGAACCAGACGCTGGACATTGAGCATCTGTCCTACTGGCTGAAAAAATACGAGGGCCACATCGGCGTGGGCCGCTGCTCCTGCCGCGCCAGCCGTGCCGTAATGGGCGAGGGCTGCGCGGACGACGACGAGTGCTGGTGCATCGGTGTGGGCGATTTTGCCGACTACTGCCGCGAAACCGGCAAGGGCCACGACATCACCTACGAAGAAGCCATGCAGATCCTCCGCAAGGCCGAGGACAACGGCTTCGTCCACCAGATCACGAACATCGACGGCGAGAACAAGATCTTCGGCATCTGCAACTGCAATGTGCAGATCTGCAACGCGCTGCGCACCAGCCAGCTCTTCAACACCCCCAACCTCTCCCGCTCCGCCTACACCGCGGAGGTGACGAAGGAAAACTGCGTCGCCTGCGGCAAGTGCGTGGAATACTGCCCCGCCGGCGCGGTGCGCCTCGGCCAGAAGCTCTGCGACAAGGAGGGCAAGGCCGTCACCTACCCCAAGCACGAGCTGCCGAATGCCATCAAGTGGGGCCCGGAGCACTGGGACCCGGACTACCGGGACAACAACCGGAAAAACTGCTATGACAAGGGCACCGCGCCCTGCAAGACCGCCTGCCCCGCACACGTGAGCGTACAGGGCTACCTGAAGCTGGCGGCGCAGGGAAAATATCAGGAGGCCCTTGCCCTGATCAAGAAGGACAACCCCTTCCCCGCCGTGTGCGGCCGCATCTGCAACAAGCGCTGCGAGGACGCCTGCACCAGAGGAAACGTCGATCAGGCGGTGTCCATCGACGCGGTGAAGAAGTTCCTCGCCGAGCAGGACCTCAAGGCCGAAACGCGCTACATTCCCCCGGTCGTCATCGCCTCCAACCAGAAAACGCACTGGACGCAGAAAATCGCCATCATCGGCGGCGGCCCAGCCGGCCTGAGCGCCGCCTACTATCTGGCGACGAAGGGCTACAAGCCCACGGTGTTTGAAAAGAACGAGAAGCCCGGCGGCATGATGACCTACGGCATCCCCTCCTTCAAGCTGGAAAAGGACGTGATCGCCGCGGAGATCGACGTGCTGCGCGAGCTCGGCGTGGAATTCCGCTGCGGTGTGGAGGTCGGCAAGGATGTGACCATCCCCGAGCTGCGCGAGCAGGGCTATCTGGCCTTCTATATCGCCATCGGCTGCCAGGGCGGCCGCTATCCCGGCGTGGCGGGCGACCATGCGCTCGGCACGAGCATCGCGGTGAACTTCCTGCACGATGCGCTGGAGGATGAAAATCAGCATATGGACGGCAAGGTCGTGGTCGTCGGCGGCGGCAACGTGGCCGTGGACTGCGCCCGCACCGCCTCCCGTTTCGGCGCAGAGAAGGTGTCCATGGTCTGCCTGGAAGCCCGCGAAACCATGCCCGCCTCCAAGGACGAGGTGGAGGAGACCCTCGCCGAGCACATCGACATCTGCAACGGCTGGGGCCCAAAGAAGCTCAAGACCGACGAAGCCGGCCATGTCACCGCCGTGGTGTTCAAGAAGTGTCTGCGTACCATCGACCTGGAAACCAAGCGCTTCTCGCCGGTTTACGACGAGGCCGAAACCATGGAGCTTACAGCGGATCATGTGATTTTTGCCATCGGTCAGGCCGTCAAATGGGGCGGCCTGCTGGAGGGCAGCCGGGTGGAATTCCACCGCGGCAGCTACCCCGTCGCGGACGCGCTGACCTACCAGACCGCAGAGCCGGACATCTTCGTCGGCGGCGACGTATACCACGGCCCGAAATTCGTCATCGACGCCATCGAGGAAGGCAAGTGCGCCGCGGAATCGCTGCACCGCTATGTCCATCCGGGCGCCAGCCTGACCATCGGCCGCAACCGCCGCGACTTCAACATGCTCGACAAGGACAATGTGAAGCTGGCAGGCTACGACACCGCCGCGCGGCAGACCGCCGGTGTGGACGGGCGCATCGACGCGATTCATTCCTTCCGCGACCCCAACCTGACGCTGACAGCGGAACAGGTGAAGATCGAAACCGCCCGCTGCCTCGGCTGCGGTGCAAGCTGGGTCGATCCCAACAAGTGCATCGGCTGCGGCGTGTGCACCACCAAGTGCGTCTTTGACGCGATCCACCTCAAGCGCGACCACCCGGAGTGCTCGAAAATGATGAAGGCGGAGGACAAGGTGAAGGGCATCCTGCCCATGGCCTTCAAGCGCCTCGGCCAGACCGTTGTCACCAAGCTGGGCGGAAACAAGGATTAAAGGATGCACGAGCTGGGCGTGGTTTTCCACATCGCGGACAGTGTGGTCAAAATCGCAGAGGAAAATCAGGCAAGCCATGTCCGCCGGGTGACGCTCCAGATCGGAGAGGTCTCCACCGTGATCCCATCCTACCTGACCGACGTCTGGAACTGGAACTGCAAGCGGGTGCCCATGCTGGAAGGGTGCGAGCTGACGGTGGAGCAGATCCCCGCCGTCACCTACTGCACTGCCTGCGGGCAGACCTATCCCACCGTGCCGCAGGGCAAGACCTGCCCGTACTGCGGCAGCGAGGAGACCTATTTGCAGCAGGGAAACGAGCTGGAGATCAAGGAGATCGCAGTAGAATAAAGCAAGGCCGCCGGCGCGAAAAGCACCGGCGGCCCTGTTATTTTTCTTACTTTCCGAACAGTTCTTCCGCCTTCTTCATGCGCTGCATGATGGGCACGCCGAAGGGACACTGCGTCTCGCAGCGGCCGCAGGCGATGCACTCGCCCGCGTGATGCTCCAGCGCATCATAGTGGCCCTGAAGCGTGGGCGTGACGCCGTCGAGAAGCGCCATGTCCAGATACTTGCTCAGCTGCGCGATGTTGATGTGCTTGGCGCAGGGCAGGCAGTGGTTGCAGTACATGCACCGGCCCTGCATGGAAAACTTTGGTTCGGCCGCAAAGAGGAAGGAATAGTCCAGCTCCTCCTGCGTCATCGTTTCGTAGCGCAGGCAGTCGGCCACCTGCTCCGGCGACTGCATCCCGACCAGCACGCTCGCAACGCCGGGGCGGGAGAGCGCATAGTGCATACACTGCTGCACGGTCATGGCGCGCCCGAAGGGCGAGGTCTTGTCCGACAGCAGCGCGCCCGCGGCCAGCGATTTCATGACCGTAATGCCCACGCCGTGCAGCTCGCAGTAGCGGTACAGCTCCTCGCGCACCTGGTTGATGCCGCCGAGCTGCTGCATGGAATCGAAGAAGCGGTTGTCGAGCTTGCGCGGACGCTCCGCGTTTTCGTTCAGGACGTCATAGGCGGGATTGACGCTGAAAAGCATCAGGTCGATCAGGCCGGTCTTGGCCGCGCGCAGCGCCTGCACGGGATTGTGGCAGCTCACACCCAGCGCGCGGATGACGCCCTTCTGCTTGAGTTCCAGCGCGTATTCCAAAATCGGGCCGTTGAAAATTTCGTCATATTCCTGCGCGTTGTCGATCATGTGGATCATGCCGAGGTCGATATAATCCGTCTGCATCCGCCGCAGGAGATCCTCAAAGAATTCCCGCACGACCTTGACGTCCATCGTCCGGCCATACTGTCCGTTTTTCCAGATGGAACGGAAATGGCCCTGAATGTACATCTTGTCCCGCTTGCCCTTGAGCGCCGTGCCGAGGTCGGAGCGGATCTCCGGGTTGGACATGAAGCAGTCGAGCAGATTGATGCCCGCGTCCATCGCAGCGTCCACCGTATCGCAGACCTGCTTCAGGGGCTGGCCCTCCAGATATTCGCCGCCGAGGCCGATCTCCGAAACCTGAAAGCCCGTCCTGCCGAGCGTGCGGTATCTCATGCCTCTACCTCCCGGCCGGCCGCACGCAGGATCGCGCGCGCCTGCGCCTCGTCGATGGGCTCGGACATCTTGCCGCCCTTGCGCAGGGTCGTGCCGATGATGAGGATGTCCGCCGTGCGCATCTTTTCGGCAATGTTCTTCTCGGTGACGCCGCTGCCGACGGCAACGGGAATGGAGATGCTCTTTCTGACCTTTTCCAGATCGGACGAGGCCGTTTCCACACCGGTGGAGCAGCCCGTGACGATCACCGCGTCCGCGCCCTGATGCTGCGCCCATTTGGCGGAGGTGGAAATATCCACCGACGGATTGACCATGTAGTAATGCTTGACCTGCACGTCCGCAAGGATCTTCACGTGCTCCGCGCCGATCTCGCGCCGGTAGCGGATGACCTTGCCGCTGCACGGCGTAATGATCCCGTTGTAATTCATGACCGTATCGACAAAGATGGGGCTGCGGATAAAGTCGCCGCCGACCACCTTGGCGATGGAGAGCGCTTCCTCATAGTTCAGCGCGCTGCAGCACAGGCCGAGCGGCAGCTTTACCGCGCTGCGCACCGCCTGCGCCACCATGCTGATGGCCGCAAACTGCACCTTGGTCATATGCGGCTCCAGGCACAGATCTTCGTTTTCGACCATGACCGCATCAAAGCCGGCGCGCTCCAGCGTCTTTGCGTCGCTGACCGCACGCTCGATGACCTCGTCGATGCTTGCCGTCGCGCCGTAGGTTCCGGGCAGCGGCAGGCAGTGGATCATGCCGATGAGCAGCTTGCGCTCATCCGTCAGATTCCAATCCATTTCAATCATCCCTCCTGATCGTTTCATACCGCGCCAGAAGCTGCGCTTCGGTGGGCAGATTGGTGATGCTTCCCTCTTTTTCCAGCACAAAGGAGGAAACCGTTGCGCCCAGCAGGGCGCACGCGCGCATATCGTAACCGCGGATCAATCCGTACAGGAAGCCGCATACATAGCCGTCGCCTGCGCCGACCGTTTCCGGCTCCTCGCACTGCGGCGCGACCACACCGGCCTGCGTGATCTCAATGCGCGTGCCGGATCTGTAATACACGCGGCTCCCCTCTGCGCCCAGCGTTTCGACCAGAATTTGCAGACGCCCGCCTTCAAAAAGGTCGCAGGCGCTCTTCAGGCCGAAGGTTTCCTGTAAATATGCCGTTTCCGTCTCATTCGCGAAGATGACCGTACTCAGCTCCAGAAGCTGCGCGAGCTTTTCCTTGGGCAGAGCGTTGGGGTCCTTGCGCATGGACAGCACCAGCGGCGTGCCGCTTGCGCGGATGGCGTCGATGGCGGGCTGCGTGTTCATCGCCATGGGCGCGGTGAGGATCACATAGCGGCTGTCGCGGAAGAACTGCGGCTTCATCTCCTGCACGCCGTAAAAGGTGCTCTCCGGCAGACGGTGCTCATACTCCGTGATGAGCGTCATATGGTTTTTCTCGGCGTTCTGGATCATGATGGTCGTGCCGCGCGCCTGCGCAGGCGGGTCCTTGATCCCGTCCTCCGGCATCCGGTATTCCTGCGCAAAGCCATGCAGAAAATCGTGCTGCCGGTAGTCTGCGTAGGTCAGCACAGGGTAGACGGACGCGCCCAGCTTTGCAAGGCCGGCACAGATGTTCAACCCCATGCCGCCGTTGTCATATTCCGCCAGACCGCCGCCGAAAACCGGCGTGGACTTGCCGCACTCCGGCATCTGCCGGACGCGCAGGATGCTGACCGTCGCCGCCGTTCCGACCACCGTAAAATCGTAGCGCTTCATCAGAACGCTCCGTTCTTCAGCCGCTCGCAGACCTCGTCGGAGGAAATGGCCTTGGCAAAATACTTTGTCATTTCCGCCAGATGGAAGTCGTTGATCTCCTTGGTATTCGTGCCGAGCATATCGCTGATCATATAGGTGCGGAAGCGGTAGGCCGAGGCGTCCGTCGCCGTGGCGCGGCAGCAGACGTTGGTCTTGACGCCGCACACGAGGACGTTTTCCACGCCGCGTTCCCGCAGAATTTTGGCAAGATCGGTGCCGAAGAAGGCACTCGGCACAAACTTGCGGAACTTGATGTCCCGTTCGGGGTCATAGGGGATGTTCTCATCCAGCTCGGCGCCCTCGGAGCCCTCGACGAGGGAGGCCTTCTTTCCGTCGCGGAACATCCGCGTCAGCTCGGGGTTGACCTCCTTTTCGTCCGCCGGATGGGCGGTATAGACGATGACGATGAGCGCGCCGAGGTCGCGCATTTTGTTGATTTTTTCCGGGAAGGTCTTCATCATTTCGCCGGTCGTCTCGGGATAATAGAATCTTCCCTCCGGACGTGTGAAATCCTTTTGCATGTCGATGACAAGAACAGCAGTTTTAGGCATAGAAATTCCTCCCGTCAGGCTTCCTTGAAGAAGCGCAGATGATTCTTGCGGGCGTTGGGCAGCTCGACGATCAGCAGCACGACAATGATCGTGACATAGGGCATGATACCGAGCAGCGACGAGATCGCCGCAGGAACGAAGTTGTTGATGATGGTTTGCAGTGCGCGGACAAAGCCGAAGATCAGCGCGTAGACGCAGGCCTTCTCCGGATCCTTTCTGCCGCAGTTGATGGCGCTCAGGCAGATGAAGCCGCGGTTCGCCGTCATGTTGATGGTGTACATACCGAGCTGCTCAACCGAAAGGTTGAGGCCGGCCAGCGCGCAGGTCGCGGCGGAGATCATGAGGCACAGGAACTTGATCCGGTTGGTTTTGATGCCGACGGACTTCGCGGCGTTGACGCTCTCGCCGGTCACGCGGACATAAATGCCGAATTTGGTCTTGTACATCACGATCGTCAGGACGATGACCACAAGGAAGGTCAGGTAGGTAATCGCCGTGTGGTTGTTGAAAACGTCGCTCAGAATGGGGATGCTGCGCAGCACCGGCACATCGAGCATCATCTTCGCCGGGTCAATGATATTGCTGGCGACGAGGTTGCTGCGCGTGCCGTAGAGCGCCTGCAGAAGGCAGGCCGGAATACAGGCGGCCATCAGGTTGATGCCGCTGCCGACCACGCTGAGGTTGCCCTTGAGCTTGACGGTGAAGAGATAGAACAGGCAGTTGAGCAAAATGGCGATCACAAAGGCCGCAATCACGCCGACCCAGATCTGCCCCGTGACAAAGGCAAAGAGGATGCCCGCAAAGGCCGCGAATTCCGTGCAGCCCTCCATGGAGATATTGAACACGCCCGCTCTGGCGACAAACACGCCGCCGATGGTAATGAGCAGATAGGGCGCCGCGTTCTCCACGGTCATATTCAGAAGGTTCAGAAACAGGGAAAAGTAATTCATGCTCAGTCCTCCTTTTTCGCCGCGGCGCGGTGGAAGATGCGGCCGAAGAAGCCCGCGACCGCCTCACGGTTGTTGCCGATCAGCTTGATGGCCATGAACAGGACCAGCGTGCTCTTGATGATATTGATCAGATCAAGCGGCACGCCCAGACCGGTCTGTGCGGCCAGAGCGCCGTAGCGCAGGGCGCCGAAGACAATGGAGAACAGCAGAATGCCCACCGGGTTGCTGCCCGCAAGGATGCAGACGAAGAAGCCGTCCCAGCCGATGCCGGGGTTGGCGGAGAAGCTGCTGACGAAGTTATAGTTGACGCCGAGGATTTCCGTCGCGCCCGCGATGCCGGCCAGCGCGCCGCCAATCACGAAGATCACGACGATCTTGCGGCTGACGTGCATACCGACGCTGTGGGCCTGCATGACGGCTGTCTTGCCATAGCAGTCGATGACCAGTCCGGGGAGGTTGTCGCCCTCGCCGTGTACGAGGCGGTAGGTCGTGTTGACGCCCTGGCTGAAATGCTCGCCACCGAAGGAAGCCTCCTCCGTGCGATAGATGCCGATGGACTGGCGCACCTGCCAGGCCGCGGCGAGGCGGCTCTGCCAGAAGTCGTCGTCGATGGCCACATCGTGGAACGAGAGGATGCGGACGGCAATGGATCCCACCTGGACGTGGCCCACGCCGAGGAAACTGCCGTCGAAGCCTATCACGCGCACCACGTCGCCCTCTTCGAGCCCGTCGTCCATGCGGGCAATGGCACCACTAAACACCCAAGGATGGAAACGGCGCAGCGACTCCTCCTTGCCTTTCTTCAAATATACCGACTTATACATGCTGATCTTCTTCGTCTGTTTTTACAAGTTCATAATCGCCCGTCTGCCGAAGCTCGGTCAACGTCTCATAGAGGTTGATGCAGGTCCAGGCGTCGGTGGCAGCGTAGAGCTGCTGCTTGGGGTTGAGCTGGTCGCTCTCCCAGTTGGAAAGCTGCTCGCGCTTGGAGATGCGCTCGTGGAAGATGTTGGCGTAGAGCTTCTGGAGGCTGAGGTCCTTGATGCCGAAGTCGCTCACCATCTTC
>ENA-UERK01003012-UERK01003012.1-human-gut-metagenome-genome-assembly--contig:-NODE-3012-length-10545-cov-3.354222_pt1 | contig 10545 bp, 8 predicted proteins | sample MGYA00242957_ERZ507957 | MGnify/ENA primary metagenome ERZ507957 (study PRJEB26167, sample SAMN06115538) | human gut metagenome | host: Homo sapiens | place: China:Heilongjiang | collected 2015-11-06... | reverse complement strand
TATCAATCCGGAAAAGCGTATATTATGAAACATCAAAATAGAGCATACGTGAAGGTAGGAGGAGCGCAAATGAAGAGTGTAAAGGATTATATCATCAGTATTCCGGATTTCCCAAGTAAGGGGATTATATTCCGAGATGTGACAAGTGTACTGGAAAGCCCGGAAGGGTATGCACTGGCAATTGATGAGCTGAACAAGCTGTTAGATGGAGTGGACTATAATCTGATCGCAGGTACAGAGTCGAGAGGATTTATCTTTGGCGCACCACTTGCCTATATGAACAAGAAGGGATTTATCCCGGTTCGTAAGAAAGGAAAGCTGCCACGTGAGACAGTCGAGATGAGCTACGATCTGGAGTACGGTTCTGCAACGATCGAGATCCATAAGGATGCGATCAAGCCGGGCGACAAGGTTGTACTGGTCGACGATCTGATCGCGACAGGCGGTACGATTCAGGCAGCAGCCAAGCTCGTCGAAGAGCTGGGCGGTGAGGTAGTAAAGATGATCTTCTTGATCGAGCTGACCGATCTTGGAGGAAGAAAATTGCTGGAGGGCTACGATGTAGCATCTGTTGTACAGTACGAAGGTGAGTGATTTTTATGGCGGATACAACCTATAAGATACCACATGATACACTGAAAAAAGAAATCAGTAAACCGGAGGATTTTACGCCGCCGGAGGAATTGTATAAAAAATTGATTGCCACGATTCGCGCGTATCGTCCGACGACGGATCTGTCGGAGATCGAGAAGGCGTATAAGATTGCAAGCAAAGCGCACGAAGGTCAGAAGCGAAAGTCCGGGGAACCATATATTATTCACCCGCTTTGCGTGGCAATCATTCTGGCAGAACTGGAACTTGATAAAGAGACGATCGTAGCAGGAATCCTGCATGATGTTGTAGAGGATACGGTTATGACGCGGGAGGAGATTGCAAAGGAGTTCTCCGAAGAGGTAGCACTGCTTGTCGATGGCGTTACGAAGCTGACACAGCTCGATCTGTCACAGGATAAGATCGAGGTTCAGGCAGAGAACCTGCGTAAGATGTTCCTTGCGATGGCGAAGGATATCCGTGTCATCCTGATCAAGCTTGCCGACCGTCTGCACAATCTGCGTACAATGCAGTATCAGTCACCGGCAAAGCAGATCGAAAAGTCGCGTGAGACGATGGATATTTACGCACCGCTCGCACACCGTCTTGGTATTTCCAAGATCAAGGTCGAACTCGATGACCTCTCCATGCAGTATCTCTATCCAGAGGTATACAAGAACTTAAAGGAAGAGATCACCACACGACTGAATGCGAGCGAGGATTTCATCGTACAGATGGTAGAACAGGTTAAGCAGTATATGAAGGAAGCTGGCATCGAGGCAGAGGTAGACGGACGTGTCAAGCATCTGTTCTCCATCTATAAGAAAATGATCACGCAGAACAAGACGCTCGACCAGATTTACGATATTCATGCAATTCGTATCAAGGTCGATACGGTACGGGATTGTTATGCGGCACTCGGAATTATTCATGAGAAATACAAGCCAATTCCGGGACGTTTCAAAGATTATATCGCAATGCCGAAAGAGAACATGTACCAGTCTCTCCACACGACATTGATTGGACCGGGCGGTCGTCCGTTCGAGATTCAGATTCGAACCTACGAGATGCACCGTACCGCGGAATATGGTATTGCTGCACATTGGAAATACAAAGAAGGCGGCAGTGGCAAGAACGATAACGAAGAGCAGAAGTTAAGCTGGCTCAGACAGATTCTGGAATGGCAGACCGATACGACAGATAACAAGGAATTCATGAACGCCATCAAGACAGATTTGGATCTGTTTTCAGATCAGGTGTATGTATTTACACCAGCGGGCGATGTCAAGAATCTTCCGGCTGGTTCTACACCAATTGATTTTGCCTACAGCATTCATACGGCGGTCGGAAACAAGCTGATTGGTGCGCGTGTCAATGGACGGCAGGTGCCGATTGAGACAGAGCTTCATAATGGTGATCGTGTTGAGATTATCACATCGCAGAACTCCAAAGGTCCAAGTATGGACTGGCTGTCTGTGGTAAAGAGTTCACAGGCAAAGACGAAGATTAACCAGTGGTTCCGGCAGGAGAACAAGACAGATAATATCCAGCGTGGTAAAGATGCGATGGCGGCATACTGTAAGACAAAGGGTATCGTGTTATCGAACCTTTTGCAACCGGAACTGCAGGAAAAGGTAATGAAGAAATACAACTTCCTGACATGGGATGCCGTGCTTGCATCAATCGGACATGGCGGACTGAAGGAAGGACAGGTTGTCAACCGTCTGCAGGAAGAATACAAAAAAGAAGAAGCGAAGAAGATCACAGAGGAACAGATTGTCGACAAGATCAATACACCAGGCAGAGGCGAAAGTCACAAGCATGCCAAGGGTGGTATTGTAGTCAAAGGTATGGACGATGTTGCAGTGCGTTTTTCACGCTGCTGTGCTCCAGTACCGGGTGATGAGATCGTCGGTTACATCACGCGTGGACGTGGAGTATCCATTCATCGTACCGATTGCGTAAATGTTCTTTGCATGGATGAATTTGACCGGAAGCGTCTGATTGAGGCGGAATGGTCTGAAGATCTGTTGCAGAATCAGAAGATGTATATGACGGAGATTAACATCTACGCGAACGACAGTAAGGGACTGGTGTTCTCGCTGTCGAAGATCTTCAATGAGGAGAACATCAACCTGACAGGTATGAATGTCCGTGTCAATAAGCAGGGCAAGGCGACGGTTTCCGTGAAGTTTGAGATTCGCTCGAAGGAGCAGCTCAACAAGATGATCGCGAAGATCCGGAACGTAGAGGGAATCATCGATATCGAGCGGACTACGGGTTGATTGTATGAATTAACGTATTGGTGGAAGAGTTGAACACAACTGCGCAATTCCATGCAGACGCGCTCTCGCTCGGTTCAGCACGCAGTGGTACTAAATTCGCGACAAAGAGCAGTCGCTCATTAAGTGCCAGCGTGCTTCAACGGTCTGCATATGAATTGGTAGTTTGCGTCCAACTCAATCTACAGATTGTGGTAGATGCAGTAATTTGTGAATATATATGCCATGTTAATCTTTACTGTATAAATATGTTTGGAACTTAGAAGTTCTTGATGTTCTGAGAATATTCAGCAATGTTTGAACACGATGTTCAAACAAGCCGCCACTGAGCCATGGATGGCGAATTGGCGGCGGTTGCGTACGATATCGATACATGTAACAGAACATCTAGTACTTCTTAGTTTCAATACATCTTATACAGTAAAGATTAACATGGCAGATATTCACAAATTACGGGTTACCGCAATCGTTACCTTGAAAGGAGATATATGGGAAAGATTGAGATTACAAAGAAAGTGCTTGGTATCTGTGCGACGAATTGTTATACGGTAGTTGATACAGAGACGAAGGAAGCGCTCATTATAGATCCGGCGGATCGCGCAGATGTGTTGATTCGCGATTGGAAGGATAAAGGTGTGACACCGACGACGGTGCTCTTGACGCATGGACATTTCGACCATATCGGGGCGCTGGCTGGCGTGAAGAAGGAGTACCCGGATATTAAGGTGTATGCGGCAGCAGAGGAGAAGGAAGTCATGGAAAGCCCGGCTTTGAATCTGTCTTCTTCGTTCGGTGCGGCATTTACGGCGCAGGCGTATATCTATCTGGAGGATGGCACCGAGATCGAGGTACTTGGGAGAAAATGTAAGTGCCTGTTAGTACCGGGACATACGAAGGGCGGCATGTGCTATTATTTCCCAGAGGAGAATGTAGTTTTTACCGGCGATACGCTGTTTTGTTATAGCGTCGGAAGAACGGACTTCCCGACGGGCGATGCGAAGGCTCTGGAAGATGCCATTCGTGAGAAATTATTTGTGCTTCCAGATGAGACACTCGTGCTTCCGGGACATGATGCACAGACAATGATTGGAAAGGAAAAGAAGGGCAATCCTTATTTCTAAGATGATACTGCTAGACCAGAATAACCAATTATATAACAACGATCTGCGGGCAATGATCATGGCGTTTTATCCGGGCGTGAAGATCGTCGAGGATGCGAGCTTGTCCGACGATTTTGACCTGCGGCTCCTGATCCGGTATGAGGAAGCATCTACCATTCTGACGGTGTGCAAGCACGGGCACGCGTGCGACAAGCCGGATGATCTGCAGGAAGTGCCGGAGCTTCCGGCGTATAAGGATAAGCTGTTGATATCGACCTGTGGACTGCGGGCGAAGATTCTTGTTGATTACCGGGATAAGGCAAAGTTTCGGAATGTGCTGAAGATGGCGTCCTACCGGCTGCTCGGACAGTTTGCGGACCGGAGACTTCCGTGGGGCGACCTGACGGGGGTACGTCCGACGAAGATCGCGATGGCGAAGCTTGTGGAGTATCTGACGGAACAGACAGATGAAGCTGGCATGAACGGACATGATGCCGAGGCGCATGCTGATCGGACACATGAAAAACAGCAGGAAATACACGATAGAATCGTACAATATTACCGCGATATCTACGACACAAGCGTACAGAAAGCAGAGCTTGCAACGACGGTGGCAGAAAACGAGCATCGTCTGGTGAAGGGAATTGATCTTGACAACGACTATTGTCTGTATGTCGGGATTCCGTTTTGCCCAAGCCGGTGTCTGTATTGTTCCTTCACATCGTATCCGATTGGAATTTATGCGGAGAAAGCAAAGACGTATATTGACACGCTGTGTAAGGAGTTAGCCTATGTGGCAGAACAATATAATCATAAACGGTTAGTTGCAATTTACATTGGCGGCGGAACGCCGACGTCGATCTCGCATGAGCTGCTTGCAGTACTATTGAAGCAGATTCAAACCGTATTCCGGTTACAGGAACCGGAGGTTGCGGATGGGCTTGTGGAGTTTACCGTGGAGGCAGGACGCCCGGACAGCATCACACCGGAGAAGCTTGCGGTGATGAAGGAATATGGCGTGACGCGTATCAGCATCAATCCGCAGACGATGAACGACGAGACACTGCGGACGATCGGGCGTGCACACAATGCGGCCCAGGTGAAGGAAGCATTTGCGATGGCAAGACAGGCGGGCTTTGATAATATCAACATGGATCTGATCGCGGGACTTCCGGGAGAAGACTGAGACAGTATGCGGCATACGCTTGCGGAAGTGCGGGCGTTAGCACCGGAAAGCCTGACAGTACATTCGCTTGCAATCAAGCGCGCGGCGAATCTGAATCAGCAGATGGACGATTACAAATCCACAATCCATCATGACATGGATGCGATGCATACGGCGGCGCAGGAGACGGCGCAGGCACTTGGCATGGAGCCATATTATCTGTACCGGCAGAAGAATATCGGCGGCAATCTGGAAAATGTCGGATATGCGAAGCCGGGCTGTGAATGCTTATATAATATTTTGATTATGGAAGAAATGACAGATATCATTGCGGCGGGCGCAGGTGCGTCGACGAAGCTTGTCTATCATGCAGAAAATCGTGTGGAGCGGGTAGAAAACTGCAAATCTGTCGATGATTATATCAACCGTTTTGATGAAATGCTTGACCGAAAGCGCAAAGCGTTTTAAAATCGAACGAGAATGAATACAAGCGGGAGGAAAAAGATGGCAATGAAGAAGAAGCCGGTCACCGGCATGAAAGATATATTACCAAAGGAGATGGCAATCCGTGATTACTGCATCGCTTTAATCAAGGATACCTATAAGACATTTGGATTTAATTCGATGGAGACACCTTGTGTCGAGCATATCGAGAACCTGAACAGCAAGCAGGGCGGCGAGAATGAGAAGCTCATCTTCAAGATCTTAAAGCGTGGTGAGAAGCTGAAGATCGACGAGGCAAAGGAAGAGTTAGATCTTGTTGACGGCGGACTTCGTTATGATCTGACCGTGCCACTTTGCAGATATTATTCGAACAATGCGAACGAACTGCCAAGTCCGTTTAAGGCGTTACAGATGGGAAATGTATGGAGAGCTGACCGCCCACAGCGTGGCCGTTACAGACAGTTCATGCAGTGTGATATTGATATTTTAGGTGAGCCGACAATCTTAGCAGAGATCGAGCTGATCCTAGCGACAACGACATTGCTTGGCAAGCTGGATTTCAAGAACTTCACGATCCGTATCAATGACCGTCGTATCTTAAAGGCGATGGCAGCTTACAGCGGATTTGCGGAAGCCGATTATGATACTGTATTTATTATCCTCGATAAGATGGATAAGATTGGTTTAGATGGCGTCAAGGAAGAGCTTCTGAAGGAAGGCTATGCAGAGGACGCTGTGACAAAATATCTCGAACTGTTCGAGAAGGTGACAGCCGATATCAGCGGCGTACAGTATCTGAAGGAGACGCTTGGCGAGTTCTTACCAGACGAGGTTGCTGAGAACCTGAAGACGATCATCGACAGCGTTGAGAGTACAAAGAGCGCGGACTTCAAGATGGCATTTGACCCGACCTTAGTACGTGGTATGTCATATTACACAGGTCCAATCTTCGAGATTTCAATGGATGAGTATGGCGGGTCGGTCGGCGGCGGCGGACGTTACGATGAGATGATCGGCAAATTCACCGGTCAGCCAACACCTGCGTGCGGATTCTCCATCGGATTCGAGCGAATCATCATGCTCTTGTTAGAACGTGATTTCGAGGTGCCGGGAAGCAAGAACAAGACAGCATACTTAATCGACAAGAAGATGCCAAGCGACAAGCTGCTTAAGATCTTAGAGCAGGCAAAGCAGGCAAGAGCCGAGGGACAGATTGTGAATATCGCGATCATGAAGAAAAACAAGAAGTTCCAGAAGGATCAGATGACTGCAGAGGGATATACACAGTTCGAAGAGTTCTATGCGGATTCCTTTGAGGGTTAACCATTATTTATGATATGAAAACGCTCCGTAGCTGATGTAGATAATCGCGAACTCAGAACGACAGAGACGGGAGCAGGTATTTATAAATTAACTTAGACACAGGAGGCTATGAAAATGGCAGAGTCAATGCAGGGACTTCACAGAAGTCACAGATGTACAGAAGTAAATAATACGATGATTGGGAATACCGTCACCGTGATGGGATGGGTGCAGAAGAGCCGGAACAAAGGCGGAATTATCTTCGTCGATCTGCGTGATCGAAGCGGGATTCTGCAGGTCATCTTTGAGGAAGCAAACTGTGGTGCGGAGAGCTTCGCAAAGGCGGAGAAGCTTCGTTCCGAGTTTGTCGTTGCAATTACCGGTGAGGTTGCAAAGCGTGGCGGCGCAGTCAATGAGAATCTTGCAACCGGTGATATCGAAGTCATCGCGCAGGATATCCGTATCCTTGCAGAGGCAGATACACCACCATTCCCAATCGAGGAGAACAGCAAGACGAAGGAAGATCTTCGTCTGAAATACCGTTATCTGGATCTTCGTCGTCCGGACTTGCAGAAGAATATCATGATGCGTAGTAAGGTGACAACACTGGTTCGTTCCTTCATGGCAGATGAAGGATTTATCGAGATCGAGACACCGACACTTTGCAAGTCAACTCCAGAGGGTGCGCGTGATTATCTTGTACCAAGCCGTGTGCATCCGGGTGAGTTTTATGCGTTGCCACAGTCACCACAGATTTATAAGCAGCTGTTGATGTGCTCTGGCTACGACCGTTATTTCCAGATTGCACGCTGCTATCGTGATGAGGATTTGCGTGCCGACAGACAGCCGGAATTTACACAGATCGATATGGAGCTTTCTTTTGTAGATGTCGATGATGTCATTGATGTCAATGAGCGTCTGCTTGCAAAGCTGTTCAAGGATGTCATTGGTGTTGATGTACAGCTTCCAATCCAGCGTATGACATACAAAGAGGCAATGGAGCGTTTCGGTTCTGATAAGCCGGATCTCCGTTTTGGTATGGAGCTTTGCGATGTAACAGACGTTGTGAAGGATTGTGAATTTGTCGTATTCAAGAATGCGATTGAAGCTGGCGGAAGCGTGCGCGGTATCAATGCTGAGGGTCAGGGTGCAATGCCAAGAAAGAAGATTGATGCACTCGTTGACTTTGCAAAGGGCTATGGTGCAAAGGGACTTGCCTATATTGCAATCCATGAAGATGGAACAATGAAGTCTTCGTTTGCAAAGTTCATGAAGGACGAGGAGATGCAGGCACTTGTTGCGAAGATGAATGGTAAGCCGGGCGATTTACTGCTCTTCGCAGCAGATAAGAGCAAGCTTGTCTATGATGTGCTTGGTGCACTTCGTCTGGAAATCGCAAATCAGCTTGGACTTTTGAAGAAGGACGAATACCGTTTCGTATGGATCACAGAGTTCCCATTGCTTGAGTGGAGCGAGGAGCTTGGCAGATATCAGGCAATGCACCATCCATTTACGATGCCAATGGAAGAGGATCTGCAGTATATCGAGTCTGATCCGGGCAGAGTACGTGCAAAGGCATACGATATCGTATTAAATGGTACAGAGATCGGTGGTGGTTCCGTGCGTATCCACCAGGATGACATTCAGGAAATGATGTTCAAGGCACTTGGATTCACGATGGAGCGTGCATACGACCAGTTCGGATTCCTGTTAAATGCGTTCAAATATGGAGTACCACCACATGCAGGACTTGCATACGGACTTGACCGTCTCGTTATGCTGATGGCACAGGAAGATTCTATTCGTGATGTTATCGCATTCCCGAAGGTAAAGGATGCTTCCTGCCTGATGAGTGAGGCGCCGAATACCGTCGATGCAAAGCAGCTTGAAGAGCTTGGAATCTCGATTGCAAAGCCGGAAGCTGAGACAGAAGAATAAAGCATAATAAGAAGATTGCCGCATATGTATAGACTAAGGAAGACCGGAGTTTTGCATATGCGGTTTTTTGATCGGAATAAAATCAGATTGTTGTTTGGATTTACCGTATTTTTAGTTTTGCTGATTCTGAATTGTGTGATGTATTGTAACAAAGCGGGGATGAAACGGGATTTGGTCGTTGTGATTGATGTCGGACATGGCGGCAATGATCCGGGTAAGATCGGCGTGGATAATGTAAAAGAAAAAGATGTGAATTTGCAGATTGCCCTATGCTTGAAAGCACAGTTACAGGCGCGGGGGGTGAAGGTAATCCTGACACGCGAGGGGGATGTGTGTCTGGCGACGGATGGCGCGACGAACAAGAAAGTATCTGATATGCATAACCGGGTGAGCCTGATCAATGCGTCCGGCGCGGACTATATGATCAGTATCCACCAGAACAGCTACCCAGAGGCAGAGATTAGCGGACCGCAGGTATTTTATTATGGTTCATCGGAAATGTCGAAGAAACTGGCGGAAGCGATACAGGCGCAGTTGATCGTCGATTTGCAGCCACCGAAGGAACGGGAGATTAAGACGGGCAATGATCTGTATATTCTGAAAAACAGTCAAGGCCCGGGCGTGATCGAAGAGTGTGGATTCTTGAGCAATCCGACAGAGTGCGAGAACTTGCAGAATCCACAATATCAGCAGGCGGTTGCGGCAGCGATTGCACGCGCCATCTGCAAATTATAATTCGACGGTGAAACAGATCCATGTATGTTCATGGAATGTCTCGTTGTCCAGATAGATTTTGCCATTGTAATAATCGACCAATTTTTTCAGATTCGGCAGACCTTGTCCGCGGGAGGTGCGTACTTCTACGGACGTTTTGGTAGAATAGCCACGGACAAACATTTTCTTGCGCAGCTCGGAAGAAATCTCCCCTCCTTCGTTCTTTGTCTGAATTCGGACGTGATCGTTCCGGCTGTCAAGAATCAGCGAGAATGTATGTCCGGGTTCTGTCGCTTCAATCGCATTGTCAATTAGAATACCCTAGATGCGGATCAGATCGTACTCTGGAACCGGCGTGATCAGGGAACGGTTCTTGATCTTGACCGAGATCAGCCTGCCCTTTTGCTCCGCTTCTTTGATCTTACTAAATACAAATCCAGCAACAACCGGAAGATTGATCTTCAAAAGCTCAGATTCATTGAACTCTTCTTCCAGAAAGGTCGAATAATTCGCGATCGCGTCACTTAACGAATCATAATCTTTGTAAGTATATGGCAGCATGCGGATTGCATTCATCTGATTGTTGAAATCATGCTGTTTACCTAAGATGTCAGAGATCAGATCGTGTGCCATTGGTTCATAGGTCTGGTAATCTTTGCTATCCTGCTGTTGAATTGTAATGGTTAGTTGTTGATTTAATACCATGATATCAGCGACTAGCAGAATAATCATAAAGGTTACGGTCATAGGAAATACTGCAATGGCATCGAGAGAATCAATTTTTGAGATTGCAATTGTCACTAAATAAAGCATAGATATATAAGATAGTACAAGTTTGACGATTTGTTTCCCGCTATTGATAAAAGTATGTAATCGATTCAGTGGTAGTAAAGAGATAAAAATACAAATTACGCAAATAATGCATGTTAAAATTAAATTATTTGTGACACTAGAAGATACTGAGATGGAGACGGGCAAGAGAATAATGGTAATTGCCTCGATCAAACCA
>ENA-UERK01003010-UERK01003010.1-human-gut-metagenome-genome-assembly--contig:-NODE-3010-length-10557-cov-4.633779_pt1 | contig 10557 bp, 9 predicted proteins | sample MGYA00242957_ERZ507957 | MGnify/ENA primary metagenome ERZ507957 (study PRJEB26167, sample SAMN06115538) | human gut metagenome | host: Homo sapiens | place: China:Heilongjiang | collected 2015-11-06... | reverse complement strand
ACGCTGCGGAAGAGGCTGTCCGGCATATTGGGGCTGTTGCCGGCCACCATCATGACGGCCATTGCCTCGCCGATGGCGCGGCCAATGCCCAGAACGATACCGGCTGCAATGCCGCTCCTGGCCGCCGGGATGCTGATCTTGAACCACGTTTCCGTATCGGTCGCACCCAGTGCCAGACTGCCCTGCTCATACTCGGGCGGCACGGCGTTGAGGGCCGTCACCGACACGGACACGATGCTGGGCAGTATCATGATGGACAGCACCACGATGGCCGACAGCAGGCAGGCGCCCGACGCCTTGCCAAACACCTTCGCCACCGCAGGCACCAGCACCTGCATACCCAGCAGGCCGAACACCACGCTGGGGATGCCGCTCAGCAGCTCCACCGCCGTGACGACCACATTGCGCACGCCGGGAGCTGCCGCTTTCGAGAGGAACACTGCCGTCAGCAGGCCCACCGGCACACCGATGAGGGACGCGCCCAGGGTGCCGTAAATACTCGAAAGCACAAAGGGCAGGATGCCGTACTTCGGCTCGGACGCCGTGGAGGCCCACTCGGTGCCGAAGAGGAATTTCAGCGGGCCGATCTTTCCGATGGCGGGCAGGCCCGACAGGAACATATAGATGGTAATGACAGCCACGCAGCCTACAGCGAGGATGCCGCAGAGGAAGAAGATGGCATTCATGACAGCTTCCAGCCATTGGGCCGGGGTGCGGGGCAGCTCGAATTTTTTCATAAAAACACCTGAGGGCTCCCTCACAAAGTTACTCGTTCACCGGCACAGCGCCTGCGGTGCGGATGAGGTCGGCAGCGTCAGTGCTGGCAGCAAAGTCGAAGAACGCCTGAGCCTGAGCGGAGAGGGCGACGGAGTCGTTGGTGACGAACACGAAGGGGCGCTGCACCTCATAACTGCCGTCCTTGACGGTCTCCTCGCTGCACTCCACGCCGCCGACGGTCACAGCCTTGACGGTGTCACCCACAGCAGACAGGGAAGCGTAACCAATGGCCAGCGGGTTGGCCTCCACAGCGCTGATGACAGCGCCGGTAGCCGTCAACTCCTGCGCATACTTGCAGGAATCCTTGACGTCCACGATGCTCTCGAAGCCATCGCGGGTGCCGGAGCCAGCCTCGCGGCCCACCAGAACGATCTCGCCGTCGTCGCCGCCGACCTCGGACCAGTTGGTGATCTCGCCGGTGAACATCTGCTTGAGCTGGTCAACGGTCAGGTCCTCGACCTTGCTGTCCTTGTTGACGATGATGGCGATGCCGTCCAGAGCTACGATCGTGCCGGTGACGCCGGTCTCGTCAGCCTTCAGGGCGCGGGAAGAAAGGCCGATGTCCAGAGTCTTATCGGCAGCGCCGGTGATGCCTGCGCCGGAACCGGTGGGGTCATAGCTGATGGTGACATCCGGCTCGATCTCAGCGAAGCCCTCGGTCAGGGCGGCGATGACGTTCTTCATAGAGGTAGAACCGCCGGTGGCGACATTGCCGGACAGCGCAGCCGTAGAAGAAGCGGAAACTGCGGTGCTGGATGCGGCGGCAGAAGAGGCAGCAGTGGAAGAAGCTGCACCGCCGCAGGCGGTCAGGGCAGCAGCAGCGGCAGCAGCGCCGCAGATGGACAGGAACGAACGACGAGTGATCTTTTTCATCATAATATCTCCTTCAACTGGGCCGGCCCTTTTGTTCTGGCCGGGCTGTTTTCCTTTTCCTTGTTGTGTCTCTCTTGGGACGCCTTTATTGTAGCGCACCGCCCATCCTGCTGCGACCATGGCGGCGCAAAATGCAGGTAAAGCTTTGTGCGGTGTTTTTGCGCTGCTGTCATCCTCTGGTAAAGCCGGTGTGGAAAACAGGACACTTGATTTTACATTTCCGGTCAAACTGTCAAAAATCTGCACTTTCGTTTGTGCATCCCGCCCGCTGAAGGGTGCAAAAAAGGCTGCTTCACAGAACGTAAAGCAGCCTTTCAGACCCTATTATCGAATCAGAATTTCTCTTCCGTGCCGTCCGGGCGGTAGAGCTGGACATATCTGCGCCACTTGTCCGCGCCCATCACCCGGCTGTAGCAGTCGGCCAGCTCTTTGTTGGCCGTCTCCGCATCCAGTGTCTCCCCCTCGGCAGGCAGGACCAGCACCCGGAACCATGCGTCGAAAAGATGCTCCGTCCAGCCGGTGTCAACGGCCCCGCAGCGGGCATAAAAGCCCAGACGCCGGACGGCCATGGCCTCGTCGTCGGCCTTCTCGGGACACTCGGCCTCAATGAGGATAGCCTTTGCGCCCTCCTCGTGGGCGGGCAGAGCGGCCAGCAGACGTGCGCCAATGCCGGTGCTGCGGTAGACGGGCAGGACGGAGAAATAGTCCAGTTGGCTCACTTCACAGCCCATAGGCCGCACCATCAGCAGATAGGACACCAGCGTCTCCCCCTCGAACACGCCCCAGGTGTGGGCCATGCCGACGGCTTCACTGTTCAGTATCATGCTCAGGGGTTTCAGCTCGCTGGGCGGGAAGTCGCGGCGCATCTCGTCCAGATACACCCGCGTCAGCTCGTCGGCGGTGAGTTTCTTCCACGTAAAGGTCTGGGGCTTCATATCAAAATTCCTTTCTGATAAAAATACCGCCGGGCCGGGCGCAGCGGCCCGTTCCCGGCGGTGCTCAATCTTTGCTTTTTACAGCTGCTTGCGCAGGGCATCGTACACAGCCTGCACATCGCCCTTGATGACCACCTGGCAGGCGTTCTTGGCCGGGCGGATGACGCCCTCTGCGCCTGCGGCCTTGGCAGCGGCCTCATCCACGGAGGCGTAGCTGTGTACCTCAAAGCGGAGGCGGGTGGCGCAGTAGTCCACCTTGACGATATTATCCTTGCCGCCGAGGGCTTTCAGGATGCCGGAGGCCAGTGCCTCGCTCTCGGCAGAGCTCATGCTGGGCGTCTCGGCCCCGCCGTTCTTATGGTTGTGATAATACTTGCGTCCAAAGTAGAAGCAGGCCATGGCCACCATGGCGAGAACGATCTTGAACGGCAGCGTGATCGGAAGGAATGTGACGATGAGTGCAATGACGATAGCAGCGATCCAGCTGTAAATATCCATTCCCAAAAACATACGATAATTCCTCCTTTGGGGAACGATGCGGCGGGCGCTTCCGGCAGGAAGCCGCCCGGACCCAGTCCGGGTACAACACCATATTAACATACTGCCGGGAAAAAAGAAAGCCTTTTCGGGCATCTTTCGGCCCGAGAGCTTGCATCCCGGGCCGGAATCGGGTACTATAAAGACAGTATATCCCCAATACACGGAAGGAGCATCCTTATGGAATGGACTGATATTCGCCTGACCGTATCCAAAGCCGACGCCGAGGCCGCCGAGGCCGTGGCCACCATGATCGCGGAGGGCGGCATTTATATCGAAGACTACAGCGACATCGAGGAGCAGGTGGAGCAGATCGCCCACGTGGACCTCATCGAGCAGGAGCTGCTGGACAAGCCCCGGGACACCGTCATCATCCACATGTACCTCGAGCCGGGCGCTTCGCCGGTGGAGACGCTGGCCCTCATCGCGGCCCGGATGGAGGCCGCAGGCATCCCCTACACCTCTGAGACCGAAGGCGTGGAGCAGGAGGACTGGCAGAACGGCTGGCGCAAATACTACCACCCGATGGACGTGGGCCAGCGCCTCGCCATCGTGCCGTCCTGGCAGGACTACGACACCGACCGCGTCAAACTCATCCTCGACCCGGGCCTTGCTTTCGGCACCGGCGGCCATGAGACCACCAACCTCTGCCTCGAAGTGCTGGACGAGCGGGTCAAGGGCGGCGAGCGGGTGCTGGACATCGGCACCGGCAGCGGCATCCTCGCCATCGCAGCCCTCAAGCTGGGCGCAGCCGTGGCTGAGGGCGTGGACATCGACCCCGTGGCCGTCCGCACCGCCGGCGAGAACGCCGCCCTCAACGGCGTGGCCGACAAGCTCACCGTCCTCGTGGGCGATCTGTCCGACAAGGCCAGCGGCAAGTACGACATCATCACGGCCAACATCGTGGCCAACGCCATCATGTCGCTGGCCCCCGCCGTTCCCGGCCTGATGGCCGACGACGCTGTCTTCATCGCCAGCGGCATCATCGACAGCCGGAAGGATGAGGTCATCGCCGCGCTGGAAGCCGCCGGCCTCGCCGTGCTGGAAGTGAAGGAGAAGCGCGGCTGGGAGTGCATCGTCTGCAAAAAAGCGTAAGGCCAACCTCTCAGTCAGTGCTTCGCACTGCCATTGCCGGGTTGCGGCTCCCAGCATTCGCTTCGTGCTTGAAAAGCACTTGCGCCTTGCTGGCCGCGGCCCCAACAACGACTCCCTGCTTCCGCCACTGGCGGCGGTCGTCGTTATTGCCCCTAATAGGGGAGCCTAAGATGTAAAGGATCAAAAAATATGCCGCACCGTTATTTTACCACTGAAATTTCCGACGGCACCGCCGTGCTGCGGGGGGCCGACGCCCACCATCTCTCCCGCGTGATGCGGGGCAAGCTGGGGGACACCGTCATCCTCTGCGACGGCAGCGCCGTCGAGTATACTGCCACCATCACCGGTTTCGGCGACGAGACGGTGGAGTTCAGCGTGGAGCCGGGCTACCCCAGCGCCGCAGAGCCCACCGTGGACGTCACCCTGCTGGTGGGCTACCCCAAGCAGGACAAGCTGGAGCAGGTCATCCGCCATGGCGTAGAGCTGGGCTGTGACCACTTCATCCCGTTTTTCAGCCGCTACTGCGTGGCCGCGCCCAAGAAGGAAGAGCAGAAAAACGAGCGCTACAACCGCATCGCCTTTGAAGCCGCCAAGCAGTGCGGCCGGGGCATCCTGCCGGATGTGGCCCTTCCGCTGCCCAACTTCGGGGCCGTCTGCCGCAGCCTCGACCAGTATGACCTCGTGCTCTTCTGCTACGAGTGCGGCGGCGCACCCCTGCGCCAGCTGCTGGCTGAGGCCAGACCCGCCGATGGCGAAAAGCTGAAGATCGCCATCATCACCGGCGCAGAGGGCGGTTTCGCCGTCGAGGAAGCTGAGATGGCCGCAAAAGCCGGCGCAAAGACCGTCGGCCTCGGCCCCCGCATCCTCCGCTGTGAGACGGCCCCGCTGGCCGTCGTCTCCGCCGTCATGACCCTGACGGGGAACCTCGAGTAAGTTCTGACATCAGAAACGGCGTCCCGCCGAGGTGGGACGCCGTTTCTCTTTATCTTGCATCTGCATCCCGCAGGGCCTTTTTGATGGCCAGCAGATTCTGCGGGCTCATGGAGAAGCTGCGCAGTCCGAGGTGGAGATACTGGGTCGCGTTGACGGCATTGCCGACGGCGAGACCGCAGATGGTGACGGGGATGTTCGCTTTCCTGGCGGCGTCCACCACCATGGCGATGAGCTTTTTCATGGCCGGACTGGCGGGACGGTAGTAGTGCTCGGCAATGGCCAGTTCCCGGCTCACCGCGTGGGTGTACTGGGTCAGATCGTTGGTGCCGATGACGAAGAACCGGCAGCCGTGAGCCGTGAAGTCCTCTGCCGTCAGGCAGGCGGCGGGTACGCTGAGCATGACGCCGAAGGGGACATCCGGCTCGAACTCCACGCCCCGCTCGGTGAGCTTGCGGCGGCAGTGGTCTACCACCTGCATGGCGGAATCCCAGTCCTCGATGTCTGTCACCATGGGGAACATGACCCGCAGCGGGCCTTTTGTGGCGGCGCGCATGAGGGCGCAGATCTGTACTGCCATCTGGGGCAGATTGCGCAGACTGCTGCGGATGCCTCGCAGGCCCAGCTTGGAGGACTGGACGCCCTGATAGGCGTCGGCCATGGTGCGGTCGGCACCGAAGTCGAAGGTGCGCACCGTCACTATCCTGCCCCTGGCGGCGGCGAGGCAGGAGGTGTAGAACAGATACTGCTCCTGCTCGTCCATGGCATGGCCGGGCATCATCATGTAGCTGCTGCGCAGCAAGCCCACGCCGGACGCGCCGGACTCCATCGCGGTCCCCACGTCCTCGGGGCCGAAGCAGTTGGCCAGAAGCTCGAATTCTTCGCCGTCCCGGGTGCGGTTGGGCAGCTCAAGCTGGGCGTTCAGCTCCTCGTTCTGGCGCTGCATCTCGCAGATGCAGGTGATGGCGCTCTGCCGGGCGGCGGCATCCGGGTCAAGGATGCACTCACCCTCGGTGGCGTTCAGGATGACCTCGCGACCGTCGCAGTCTTTCAGAAAATCTTCGCCCACCTGGGTGATGCCCGGGATGTTCAGCGAGCGGGCGATGATGGCCGCATGGCTCTGGCCGCTGCCCTCGGCGGTGATGAGGCCGAGGATGCGGCCCGCCGGGACGCTGAACAGATCGGTGGGCATGAGCAGGTCAGACGCAAGGATGACCGGGTGGTCGAGGGCCAGCCAGCTGCGGATCCGGTGGCAGAGGATGTTGGTGATGCGCTGGGTCACGTCGAGGATGTCCACGCTCCGCAGCTGCATGTAAGCATTGTCCTTCATGGCGGCCAGCTGGGCGGCGTAGCGGCGGCCCACACGGTCCATTGCCTCGGCGGCACCGACGCCGGCCTTTATCTGGAAAGCCACCTCATTCATGAAGCCCTCGTCTTCCAGCATCATGCTCTGGAACAGGAAGATGGCCTGCTCCGAGGGCGCGGCGCGGCCTGCCATCTCGTCCAGCTCCTGCTGAGCGACCTTGATGGCGTCTTCCAGCGCCTGCTTTTCCTGTTCGGGGTGGAAAGGCCCCTCGCCGAACACCAGCGGCGGGCGGTCCAGCCGGCTGACCTGACCCAGCACGAGACCGGGCGATGCGGTAAAGCCCTTATATACCTTCATGTTTCCATCTCCTCCGGCGGCACTCTGCCGGTCAGCGCCCGGCAGACCAGTGCCTGCAAAAAGGTGTTGGGCAGCAGAGCGGCCCGTGCGGCCTGCGCCGGGCCTGCTTCACCCTCGAACAGCGGCTCGAAGCTCCTGAGGCGCTCGAAGTCGCATTTTGCAAGGAAAGCTTCTCCCAAAGTACGGGTGGTGTAGTAGGGGGCGGGGTCTACGCCCACGTCCTCAGCCACGGCTTCCAGCGGGGCAAGCTCTGCATCTGAGAGTTTTGCCAGCAGGAGAGCAGCGTCTGCCGTCAGGGTGGAGGGGTGCTTTTCCCGCACGTCCTTCTGGACGGCCTCGAAGGCCGCATGGAATGCGGCGGCATCCGCGCTGCTCTCAGCCCCGCTGTCCACAGCGTAGGCGCAGCCCCGCAGCCGCCCGAAGGCCCGCAATGTATCGTGGTAGCCCAGCTCGATGTTCCGCCGGGCGGTGGCGGGCTCGAAGTGGAGGATGTCGCCCAGCTCCCAGTAGCTTCGGATGAGGGTGGTGGGCAGGCCGGTGCGGTTGGGGCGGGTGATGCCCACCCCCTCCAGGTCTACACAGACCAGCTCTTCTGCGCCCATCTTCTGGGCCAGCGCGGTGGGCATATTGTCCCGGTAGCCGCCGTCGAGGTAAGACACCCCATCGATGGTGTGGGCCCGCAGGGCGGGGAAGCAGGCTGCAGAGGCCAGCAGGTAGTCTTTCACCTTGCCTTCGGGGATGTCTTCCAGCGGAAGCTCCCGGGCCTTGAGGGTCTTCTGCTCCACGGTCACAAGGCCCAGCCGGATGGGGCTTTTGCGGAGTTTATCTTCGTCCAGCACCCGCTCGACGATCGCTTCCAGCGGAGTGACGTCCATGCCGCCCTGAGTCACAGCGTCTTTGAGGAATGCGTGCAGCTCAGAAAGCGGCGCATCCTCGGCGGGCAGCTCCATCACGTCCTGGCTGCGGATGGTCAGCCACATGTCCCGGGCCGTCTCGTAGAGGTCGAGGGCGAACATGGCGCCGTTCAGGCTGCCGACGCTGGTACCCGTAATGATCTGGGGCCGCCAGCCCAGCTCGGTCAGCGCCCGCCAGACGCCCACCTGATAGCTGCCGCGGGCGCCCCCGCCCGCCAGCACCAGCGCCTTTACGGGGGTGTTGTTCTGCGCCATGTTTTCTGCCTCCTTTGATGTGTTCCGGTTTTGCCTAGATTATAGCATATTTCCCGGGAGATTTCTCTCTGTTTTTGTAACAAAAAATGTGCTATAATAAATTCACCTTGCCAGAACGATTCAGGAGGACGACAGATGCACCGCAAGCAATGGATTTTCGACATGGACGGCACCCTCACCGACAGCATGACCGTGGTGTGGCAGGGCGCACCGCTGGAGCTGCTGCGCCGCTATGGCCGCACCGCAAGACCCGGCATCCACGATGTTCTGCTGAGCATGGGGATGGTGGAGGGCGCGGAGTATCTCATCCGCACCTACGATCTGCCCCTGACCCTCCGGGACTACGAGCCTGCCATGCGGCAGGTCATCCGGGACCTGTACAAAAAAGTTGAGTTGAAGCCCGGCGTCCGGGAGATGCTGGCCCGGCTGAAAGCCGAGGGCGTGCGGATGTGCATCTGCTCCAACACCTGGGCAGAGCAGTGCGAAGAGGTGCTCACCCGGCTGGGCGTCGCAGACTATTTCGAGTTCTTCTACACCGCACAGGGCGCGAAGAGCAAAGCTCACCCCGAGGTGTTCCACGAAGTCCTCGAGCGGCTGGGCGGCAGCGAACCCGCCGACGCCGTTGTCTGCGAGGACGCTGTCTACGCCACCCGTACGGCCAGGCAGTGCGGCTTTTACCTCATCGACATCGAGGATGAGACCAGCGCTGCCGATAAGCCCGAATTGCAGCGCCTCGCCGACCAGTACATAACGGATTGGACGCAGCTGGACTGGACAAAATTATAAAGCAATGGGGAGGCCCTTCCGGGCCTCCCCATTGCTTTATCGGAACTGCTTTTCCAGATAATCTTTCAGCGCCGTGCGGGCTGCAGGCTCCCGCCCGCGGGGGACAGGGACCCGTGCGCCGCTCTGCATCCAGAACTCACCCGCCGCCAGCTGGGACACCGCCGCCAGATTGACCACATAGGAGCGGTGAAGCTGGACGAAGCGCTCATCCGCCAAAAGCGGCTGGGCCACCTGTGCAAACGGCACCCGGACGGACAGGGACGGCACATCCTCGCCGCTGGCAAGATGGAAATGCACCACATGGTGGGTACACTCGAGGTATTCGATGTCCGCGAAGGGCAGCACCCGCAGACCCGACGCCGTGGCCACCGGGATGGCCGGGCCGTACTCCGGCTCGGTGGCCCGGGCCAGCAGAGCGTCCAGCTGTTCCGGCGGAACAGGCAGCAATAAATACTGCATGGCGTCCACCCGGTAGGCGCTGTAGGCGTGGGCGGGCGTGTGGGCCAGAAAAGCCAGCGGGCTGCGCCGCCCCCGGCTGCGGAGTGCAGCCGCTGCCCGCAGCGACGCGGCGGCTGCCGTGGACGGCAGCTCAATGAGGTACAGCTCGTACCGCTCCCCGGCGTCGTCCCGGGCCAGCAGGGCTTCCGGGCTGTCCAGCTGCTCGATGATGCAGGCGTCGTCCCGCCGGGCATAATAGTCGAGACACTGCCGCTCCACCCGGCTGCGGAGGACGCTGTCCGGGCTGCACACCGCGATATGAAATATCATTCCGAAGCCCCCTTTCGGGCCTGCCGCCGGCGCTTGCTTTTTCGGCCCGGCGGGAGTATCATTGCTATAAAAAACAGAAGGAGAAACTGCTATGGAAATGCCTCTCGTCAGCATCATCGTCCCTGTGTACAATGCCCAGAGCCACCTGAGCCGCTGCCTCGAAAGCATCTGCGGGCAGGAGTACAAGAACCTCGAACTCATCGTCATCAACGACGGCTCCAAAGATAAGAGCCTGCCCGTCTGCGAGGAGTTCCGCAAAAAGGACAGCCGCATCCTGCTGGTGGACAAGGCAAACTCCGGCGTGTCCGACACCCGGAACCTCGGCCTGAAGCTTGCCGGCGGCAAGTACGTCCAGTTCGTGGACAGCGATGACTACATCGCCCCGGACTACACCGCCCGGCTGGTGGAGGCGGCAGAGACGACCGGTGCCGACCTCGTCATCTCGCCCTACACCATGGTCATCCCCGCCGGGGCGTCGAAGCCGGAACAGGTGCTGGAAAAGATCCAGGACGACCTCGGCGTCATGCATGTTGCACGCCCGCCGGAGAACCGGGAATACGGTTTCCTGCCCGAGGGCGTCTACGACAAGGACACCTTCGCCCGCCGCCTGATGGATAAGCCCGCCTCTTACTTTTACAGCGTGCTCTGGAATAAGCTCTACCGCCGCGACATCCTCACCCGGCACGACATCCGCTTTACCAGCGAGATGCGCTGGGCCGAAGACCTCGTGTTCAACATGCAGTATATCCAGTACGCCGAAGTCTTTGCGTCCATCCCGCAGCCCGGCTACTACTACGTCCAGAACCCTCAGAGCATCTGCCACACCCAGATAAAGCCTGCCACTCTGGTGCAGAACAAGATCCAGGTGTTCCACTACTACAAGGACCTCTACACCCGGCTTGGGATGTATGAGCAGGTGCGGCCCCAGCTCTACAAATTCCTCATCGACATTGCCGAGAGCACTTACCCCTCCGGCCCCTTCAAGAAGGTCATCGACGAGGCGAAAGCCTACTGGAAAGAGCAC
>ENA-UERK01002994-UERK01002994.1-human-gut-metagenome-genome-assembly--contig:-NODE-2994-length-10607-cov-3.379962_pt1 | contig 10607 bp, 6 predicted proteins | sample MGYA00242957_ERZ507957 | MGnify/ENA primary metagenome ERZ507957 (study PRJEB26167, sample SAMN06115538) | human gut metagenome | host: Homo sapiens | place: China:Heilongjiang | collected 2015-11-06... | reverse complement strand
CTCGATTGCGTTTCCATAATCTTAAATTTCGCTCCGGATAAATATGCCTATATCGTACCACAAAACGCAATATTTTGCAATAATTTTAGTTAAACTTTCAGTTTACTTGACATATTTTTTTTTATAGAGTACAATGTATCCGTTAAAAAAACACGGAGTTTGACTTATATGGAAGAAAAAAGAGCCGTTACCATGGAAAAAATAGTAAATCTTTGCAAATCCCGCGGTATTATCTTTGCGGGCAGCGATATTTACGGCGGTATGGGCAACACGTGGGATTACGGTCCCGTCGGCGTTGAAATAAAGAACAACATCAAGCGCAGTTGGTGGAAAAAGTTCGTTCAGGAAAGCGAAAATTCCTTCGGCGTAGACGCCGCCATACTTATGAACAGCAGAGTATGGGAAGCGTCGGGACACACCGCGAGTTTCTCCGACCCCAAAATGGACTGCAAAAACTGCAAGAGCCGTCAGCGCGCGGATAACCTCATAGAGGCGCACTCCAAGGGTACGGTAAACCCCGACGCGATGAGCCAGGAAGAAATGCAGGCGTATATCAACGAACACCAGGTTAAATGTCCTATATGCGGCACTTTCAACTGGACGCCCATAAGAAATTTCAACCTTATGTTTGAAACCTCGCGCGGAGTTACCGACGATAATCAGAACAAGATTTATCTTCGTCCCGAAACGGCGCAGGGCGAATTCGTAAACTTTCAGAACGTTCAGCGCAGTATGCGCGCCAAAGTGCCTTTCGGCATAGCGCAGGTAGGTAAAGCCTTCCGTAACGAGATAACCCCCGGCAACTTTATTTTCAGAACGATAGAGTTCGAGCAGATGGAACATCAATGGTTCTGCAAAGAAGGCACGGATTTAGAGTATTACGAGTATTACAAGAAAGCCGCATGGGACTACTTGTTGTCGCTCGGCTTTAAAAGCGAGCATTTACGCTATAAAGACCACGACAAACTCGCGCACTACGCAAAATGCGCGTGCGATATACAATACCTGTTCCCCATGGGCTGGTCGGAACTCAACGGCATACATAACCGCACGAATTACGATCTTACCCGCCATCAGGAATATTCGGGCAAGAGCATGCTCTACGTAGACCCCGTAACGGGCGAAAAGTATATCCCCTACGACATAGAATATTCTATCGGCGCGGACAGACTTATGCTTGCGGTACTGACCGAGGCTTACGACGAGGAAAAACTCGACGACGGCGAAACGCGCGTGGTAATGCACTTCCACCCCGCGCTTGCGGCGTATAAAGTTGCGGTTCTTCCCTTACAGAAAAAAGAGATGGGCGAAAAAGCCAAAGCCGTTTACAAAGAACTTTGCCGCCACTTTGCCTGCACTTACGACGAAGCCGGTTCTATCGGCAAGAGATACCGCCGTCAGGACGAAATAGGCACGCCGTACTGCATAACGGTAGACTTCGACACTTTAAACGACGACACCGTTACCCTTCGCGACCGCGACACCATGCAGCAAATCCGCCTGCCGATTTCCGAAATAGTAAATTACGTTACTCCGAAAATAACTTTATATTGATTTTAACGCGTAAACGCACGAGTGCGGCGGAGGCAAAATTGCCTCCGCCGCACTTTTTTTCGGCTTTTGCGACGGCCTTATAACGACCGCCGCAATTCTTATTACCCGCTTTTTACGGGCGACTAAAACGTCTTTGAATAAATTTCCATACCTTCGGCGGGTTGCTGCACGTTTCTTACTTCGACAAGCGAAACTCTGTACCCGCTTAAATTTTCGGTAACGGCGACTTCCTCGCCGACCCTGGCAAAATAATATATCGCGTCGGTCGTGCGAACCACTTCGCTGCCGAAAGAATTAAACGTTTCTTCGCCGATATAGCCGCCGCCCGTTTTATCTATCCGCCACATATAGTGCGTGCCGTAATGGCGGTGATCTACGACGGCAGGATCGGCCTGACCGGTTATGATAAATTTGAATTTGTTTCCCGAATACGTCGCGCTTCTTATAACCGCGGGCAAAAGGGTGAATTGCTCCTCGCTTTTCGCGGTAGAAAAGTCGGGCGCGTCGGTATCGGCAAGCGTAGGCGCGTAATTGCCGTAATCGAGTTTAGCCGTCTTATAGGCATAGGAATCGACCGTAACGCCGCAAATCGTTTTGCCCGATAACCCGAACCCGTCGGAGTTGTACGGTAAAGTTACCGCAAGCGCGAATTTTTCGGTAACGGCGGAATCTCTCGCTACGTCGGCAAAAGACGTTCCGTCCTTCATCGAAATAAAACTTCCGACCGATATTTTATTTTCCGCGGTCGCAAGCACTCTGCTGCCCGCCCACGCGGCGACTCCGTTTTGACGGTAGAACAAACGCATGGAAGTGCCTGCCGGCAACGCGCGATCGAAATTAAACTCCGCGTTTGCCTTTACTTTGTCGTCCGCGCCGTAATTTACGTTATAAGTTACGGTGAATATTCCGTCGGTATAAAGCGAGGAGCCGTCGTATTCGGCCTCGTCGCCGACGACGAATTCAAGGTCGTCCGCATAAATTTTAAGGTAAATATATCCGCTGCCGCGTTTTTCTATTTCCTCGGAAGATATAAAGTAGCCGTTCTCCTGGCTCTCCGCGGCAAAAGCCGAAGTTATATCTTCGTAAGTGCCGTCCGACTTGCGGATAAACGCGTTATAGCGCGGTTTGCCGCTCCAACTGCCGTCGGGAGAAATAACAAAACCGAATCCGACGTTGGCGTCGAGCGGAATGATATTGCTGTTTTCTTCGAGCATAGATCTCGTCATGGTCGAAGTAACCTCTACGCGCGTCGGCGCGTCGACGGTCAGATTATAAGTCCAGCGCGCATAAAAACGCATGGTGCCGCTTATCACCGAGCCGTCCTTTTGCATATCCCCGAAAGATTTACCGTAGGCGGAAACGTCGCCCGCTTTGCTTACGGTATAAAAACCTTTAAAATCATAGCCGTAACGATTGTTTTTTATGCCGTCGAGCCATGCGTCGAAACCGTCGGGAGTTACCGACGAGAACTTTTCGCCCGCCGCAACCGTAACGGGGAAGAAATCGTTGCCGCCGTAGTTGGCGATAAATACGAGCGAATAAATCTTTTTATATTCGGCGGAAAACACCGCCGACTTACCGTTAGCCGCCGCGTAATCGACAAAGTCTGAACCCGCGACGAACGCATAGGAATATCCGTCGGCGGAATCACGTTTTGCCGAAAAGTCGAAAACTTTTCCGTTGCCGAAGTCAAAAGTAATCTTTCCTTCGGAAATGACGCCCAAAGCCGTTACGCCGTTTACGGTTATCGAAATCGCGGGGTTAAGTCCGTATCCCGGTTGCGGTTCGGGTTTAAACGAAAATTCCGAACTCTCTACCATTTTACGGTCGGACGAACCCGTCGAGCTGGAGTACTGGAAGGAGAACGCTACTTCGGCTTTCGCTTCCACAACGAAAGTAGTCGAAGCGTCGCCTTTAAGATCGCGACAAACTATACGGTAATTGCCGCCCGTAGCAACCTTAACCGTTCCGTTAGGAGTAACGCCGTTGCCCTCGTATATCGTTTCTACTACGTACGAGCGCGGCGCGGGGTAAGCGTAATGCAAGGTCGCGCCGAAACGCGCCACGTCGCCCGCGGTATAAATATAATGCGTTATGCCGTCGGCGTCTTTACTCACGCCGAGCGGAGGAGTAGTGCTTTCGGGCGAAACCTCTATGCTTTTGAGTTGGTTGGGTACGAATTCGACTATAACGCCGTAAGTATACGTTCCGTACTTACACTCCATAAGAATAATAGTGTTTTCGCGCGCGTTGTCGTTTGCGTAAAAGTACACGGATTTTTTAGCCGCGCCGACGTCGCCTTCAGACGAATAATTATACCCGACGCTTGCCCTGCCGTTAAACGACGAAACGTCGCACGACGTGCCTTTTGCATTGATAATCGCCTTAATGCGCGAGTTAATGTCGTCGGTATACTTCGCCTCGGCTACGGTGGTTATATCGTAAAACTTAAGGCTTTGCGGAAGGTGTTCCGTCCCGATAGGAAACACGTTTATCTTTTTAACCGTATCGGGGTTACCCACGTTACGGCGGAAATAAACGTAGTTTGCGGAACCGGAGTTATACGAAACGAGCGAATCGCACGCCTCCGCGGTAACGGCGTTTCCGTCGTCGGTTTTTAGTATAAGTCCCGTGCCGCTCTCGCTGTAACCGTCTACCGTTACGGGGTAAGAACACAACAAAAATTCCTTGGTTACGGCAGCCGAGCCGTTTTCGCCGGGATAGGCGATTTTACAATACGCGCTTACGTACGCCACGCCTTTTTTACTAGCCGTTACGGAAAGAGCGTTTCCGCTTATCGTCGCCGCGTCGCTATGACTTTTTATCGTCATGGTCGAACTCTGATAGGTTTTTATTGCGGAATATACCCCGACCGTCTGATTGCTCGCGATAGAAACCGCGTTCTGATTATTATAGAGGTACAGCGCGCGGGTATTTTCGGTATCTTTCGGATGAGCCTTACGGACTCCCGCAGTTTCGTAAACGAAGAAGTTGGCGGTAGCGTCGGTCAATTGATCTTTCATATCCGACGCCTTGTCCATCGTCGCGATTATGCCAAACTTGGTTGAACCCGTTTTGCCCTGCGCTTTTAACGAGGCGTTGGAATAAGCATACTTTATACTATCGCTGCCTGCTCTCGCTCTTGCCGCAATGCCCGCGGCGTAAGCGTTCAGTTGTTCGGAAGTCGCTTTTACCTCGGTGTTTTGCGTAAGACAATACGCAATATCCGACGACTGCATAAGTCCGACTATTCCGCCCGCGTAAGCGTTCCAGGATATACTCGAGGCGGTTACTGCGCAATTACGCACCGTGGCGTAATACAAAACCGTATTACCCGTCCACCACATACCCCCGACTACGCCGCCCGAGTAGGTAAGCATCGCTTTTTCTCCGACGGAATCTATTATGCAGTCGCTTACGTCTATGTTCTTTATAGTGATTTTTGCCCATTTCGTAATAGCGAATACGCCTATCGCGCCGCCCGAGTACAAATCGTATTCATCGCCTCTGTTCGATTCGCTGTACGCTCTGCCCGCCACGTGCAGGTTTTTAACGGTCGCACCGTTTAAAAGGGTCGTACCCGAGGCGATTTTTATTCTCGAGAGCGTGCCGACGATACCGCCTACGCTCGCGGTGTTGGGCGAGTTGGACGAAGTAAAGTATACGACCGATTTTTCCGCGGCGTCGCCGATAACGTTTACTTTGGAAATCTGCGTATCTATTACCAGACCGAACGCTCCGCCCACGAATCCCTCCGACTTAAGACCTGCGTCGCCTCCGGCGTTGTTTTTCGCGTTCTGCACGCCGCTTACGAAATACTCTGCCTCTGTACCCGACGACGAAGAATCGTTTTCAAAAATCACCGAAAGTCCGTTTATCCGCGAATAACCCAGAACGTAGCCTATCGCCCCGCCCGCGCATACGTTGTTGCCGAGATTGCCCGAGGCGTTAATCGACGAAAACGAATAGCAGGATGCCTCCACGCGCGATTTGCCCGTATAATGTACGGTAACATTCTCTAAACTTCCGCTTTGCGAACCGGAGCCGTCGTATTGGCTTATGGTAGTGGCGGCGTTGCCGTAACCGAGCACTCTGCCGACTAAACCGCCCGCGTTTACGTCGCCGACAGCCGTAGAACCGACTTCTCTGTAAGCGGTTATTCTGCCGCTGCCGACGTAAAAGTCCATATTTTTAAGTTCGTAGCCGGTGCTGAAACGCGAACTGTAACCGCCCGCGCATACGTTGTAGAATTTATTGCCCGTTTTAGACGAGGTTGCCGACTGAACGGCGGTAACCGTATAATCGTTTTCGGGCGAAACTATGCCCCTTTTCATCTTGCCGGTCTGACCGCTTTCGTTTACGGCGCGAATGGCGTTATAGCCGAACGCTCCGCCCGCATAGGCGGGACCTGTTCCGTTTTGTACGGCGGAAACGTCCACGCTGCATTCGAAGAAATATTTAATTTGTTCGTCGGCGGTCTTATTTAAGACGTAATCCGCGCTTATGCTGAAAATATAGCCTATCGCGCCGCCGGCAAACACCGCGCCCGAAGACCCTCCGTCCTGCGTGCTCGCGGTTACGGAAACTCGTCCGCTGCCCTCGGTAACGGAGTCCTCGCCCGTTATGTTCTGACGGGAACGCTTGAAATATATATCGGAAAATTCTATAGTGCAGTCCGCGCTCACGGTGGTTACGCCCGCTCTGCCGCGATCCACCGTGCCGATTATGCCGCCCGCAATAGCCGCCGCCGACGACGAAGTAAAGTCGTCAGGCGCGATATTCGCCTTATCCGCCGAGTTAGAATTGTCTATTACCGCGCTTACCGAATAATCTTTTTCGGCGTAAATATCCACGTTTTTTATAATGAGCGGGTGAGGATCGCTTATTTCGACCGCGCTCGACGCGCCGAGTTCTATTATGCCCGCAAATCCGCCCGCTATCGCCGAACCCGACACTCTGCCTAAGGCGTTTGCAAGCACCATCGACTGCTCGGCGTCTATCATATCGCCGTTTATACTCGCGTTGTGTATAACGCCGGCAAAACCGCCCACTACCGCGCGCGCGCCTTCGCCGTAAGTAACGCCCGAAACGTCGTTAAACGCGCCGTCGTAATTTATATCGCACCATTCTTCTACGGAAGAAGAACATATCCCGAAAATTCCGCCGATATAAAGCGAGGCAAAACGGGTTTGCACGCTTACCGACACGGTAGACTGTATGCCGTCGAAAACAATGTTTTTACCCGCCGTACCGGCAACTCCGCCTACGTTTACCGCGTCGCCGTGATTTACCGTTTCGCCGCTCTGCATGGTGTTTATACCTACAAACCCCTGCAACTTTAAGTTACGCATAAGGCACGGTCTTTCGCCGTCGCCGTAGGCGTAGCCGAAAAATCCATAATCGGCCTTGTTTACGTCGCCGGATTTAGTAAATTCCTTATCCGGGCGATCGGTTCTTACTATATTGAGCGTAGCGGCATAGCCGTTGAAATCGAAACAGCCGCCGAACGGCAAACCGCCGCGAAAACCCAGCCCGAAAAATTCGGAACTGCTTATAAACAAGTTTGTGCCTAAACGATAATAACCGTGAGCGATATCATCGGCGGTAGTACCGGCGGTTACGCCCAACGCCGTAAAATCCGCCATAGTATAAGTCCCCGCGAGGATTCTCGCCACGGCAAGAACGTCCGCTTCCTTTGACAAAACGTAAGGGTTGCCGAAATATTTTCCGAGATCTTCCGCAAAAGGATCTCTCGTTTGTACTTCGATTTTAACCTCGCCGCTGTCGGGTACGGTCAGAGTCGCCACGGGCTTATCGTAAGCGGTGCCGTTTATGGTCATGCTTACGAAAATTTTATTTTCGTTTACTACGGTTACATTTATAACGGAATTGCCCGTTACTTCGTAATTTTTTCCTTTTGCGGCTTTCTTTACGCCGTTGCCGCCCACGTACACGCTTACTTCTTCGCCTGCGGGTACAACCACACTTACGTTACCGGAATAAGTCTTGCTCGTTCCGAAAATCAGCGCGAGAACGGATACGCCGACTATCGCCACGATAAGCACGGCTATTATGAACTTTTTGATATTGAAATTTCTCATTCCCGTTCTCCTTTTAAGCGTTGCCGTTTTCAAACACCACGTTGTCGGTTACGCCCGAAACCTTCTCTGTGCCGGGTGCGGATTTTCCGTCCGCAACCGTTGCCGACACCGTAACTTTACATTGCTTGCCTACGTAAAAATACAGGTTTACGTCCGCGCCCGGGCGCACCGTTATAGTGTATTTATTGTTTGCCGGGTCGTATGCCGGCACGTCGCCGTAATCCTCCGCATAGCGCGCATAATCGAATATTACGTTGCCCTGAAGTGTAAATTCCACCGTGGCAAGATAACTTGCGGTAGTTATGGGCCAATCCGGCGAGCGGACAAATTCCGCAGAAGATTTAAGGTTGACCGTTTTTCTTTCGTAGCCTCTGTATTCGTCCGCGGACACGCCTACGGACAACCTCGCCATGGTCGTGTTTACGGTAAACACCTGCAAATCTCTGTAAGGCTCGCTCGTCTGCAATATTACCGAAAGATATTCCGTTCCCTCGGCAGGCATGGCGGGAACGCTCGTTCCCGCCGCCTTGCGCTTTATTTTAAGCATAAGCGAACTGCTGTTTTTCTTATCCGATTTAAGCAAAGTCGCGTTGCTCGACTCGGTAAGTTCGTTGTCGTTTTCGTCTACTATCGAAACGTCGTAATATTTACTTTCCGCCGCCAATGAGTGTTTGTTTTTCCACGCGTCGGTTACAAATCCGCTTTCGAGTTCCTCCGCCGTAGGCACGCGAAGCGAAAATTTCACGTCCCTTTTAGAAACTTTATCGGCGGTGAAGTTGGATACGGTAACTACTATGTACCCCTTCTAGCCCGCGACGGAATCGTTGGTTTCGGTTTTTATTACGGCCGTCGTGCGACAAAACGAACTCGGTATAAACCCCGACAAGTTCCTTTTTGTCGGTAAGCACGAATTTCGATACCGAAACACAAGCAAAGGCAATCAAAGCACATGCCGTCGCAAAAAGAAATATTAACTTTTTACAAACGCTCTTTTGCATTCGATTGCCTCCTGTATTATTTTAATTATTCTGTATTTGTTCGGCGACGGCCTGTACGTCGAAGAACACTCTTGCGCCCGCATAATTTTCCGTTTCGGAATTCTGCCTGGGCAGTTTGAATATTATATGATAGGGATACTCCTTAACGGCGTCGTCCGCTCTCATTATAAAACCCGTTTTGTTTGTCGTTACAAGGTTTTCGTTTGTAACCAGTAAACTGTTGCCGGTGTAATCGACTTCGGTTCCTCCCGCGCTCGACTCGTGTATTTCACTGGGTTTTTCGTCCTTTGCTCCGCGGAATATCTGTAAATATCCGCCGTTTTTCACGCCGTCGTCAACGCCGTTTTCGCCGTATCTCTTCCATCCCGCAAAATAATCCACGGAATTTCCGCCGCCGTCCCGCGCAATCGTTTCCAATCGCACCGTTATACTCACGGTTACCTTCATGTTTACTTCGTTCGTTTTGTTTTCGCCCATGCCCGTTACGGTAAAATAATACGCTATGGTATCTTCGGGTTCTACGTCGCTTAACGTTACCGTACCCGAATTTTTATCGAACTTGGCAAAAGTTTTGCTGTCCTCCACGCCTTCTCTCTCACGCCAGACGTGGTTTACCTCGGTCTTCATAACCGCAGAGGCAATTTTCACGTTATCGTTTTTGTTTTCGTACTTACCGTAAAACCTCGCAAACGTTATCGTGCTGCCTATCGTAAGCACCGCGATAATCAGCACGAGTATTACCGATATCGCTTTGGCGTTCTTTTTTTTATTGTCGGTCATCGCCGTTATCCGCAGCCGACTCTTCCGCCGACCGCGCCTCCTCGTTCGGGTTTGCCACCATGACCAGCGCGACTACCACCGCGCCTATCGACACGATAAACGCCACGCCCTGCCACGTTCTTAACCACTCGATAATTATTCCCAGGTTAGGTAAGCGGACGGTCATTTTGCCCGCTATCTGCGTTGAAAAAATCGGGTCGGGGTCTTCGGCTTCGTTAGCGTCGCCCTTGGCGTAATATTTTTCGCCCTCTATGCGAACTATTCTGTGCGTTACCGAAACGCTTTCGCCCGCAGGGAAATAAGTTATTACGTCGCCGACCTCGTACGTCGCGCTTTTTTTGATTATTATAGCGTCGCCCGCGTCTACCGAACCCGTCATCGAAGGGGTTGCTATTACAAGCAACGACCTGCCGAAAAACGACGGTATTGCGGATTTTTTAACAAATTTATCGTATGCAAGCACCGCCGCGACAAACGCGAGCAATGCTATTATCGCGCCGAGTAAAACTTTTGACGACACGGAGAGAATCCTCGCAATCCGACCGGTTTTTTCATCTTCGGTATTATCCATTTGTGTTCCCTCCTTTCTGGATTAAGCCTCTTCGGCAACTACCTCTATGCCTATAACGTACTTACCGCCGAGAAACCCCTCGTAAGTATCTTTTTCGTCGTTACCGCCCTCAAACGGCCAATCCCATCCGAGCGCGATAGACCGCGAACCTTTTTCGTTTATTATAACGCCGTTTGCCTCGAATCCGTCTTCGGTTTCCGTCAGAACAATGTTTTTCCCCTCGGAAAATACCGAATATTTAATCGACGGCAACGACGCGCTTTCTTCATAATTTAATTTAAATTTTATTTTACATTTTATATCCGTCGCGTTAGGGTTGGTTATCATAAACATATACGTCCCTTTTTCGCCCGGGCAGATTTTTCCGTTACCGAAAACGTTAAGACTGCCCGCCGCACCCCATTCGCCGTTCGCGTCGATAACGGTGAACTCGGGTATTATCGGCTCTTTTCTCTCGTGTGTAACCACTAAAAGCGATATAGCCGACGTTACAAGCAGCAATACGAGTGCAAAAATTATCAAAAAAGAATAATCTCTTTGCACTTTGCCTACTAATACTCTCTTATCATATAAATATTTTCCGTCCGTAGCAAACGCGCCGTA
>ENA-UERK01002990-UERK01002990.1-human-gut-metagenome-genome-assembly--contig:-NODE-2990-length-10617-cov-3.779412_pt1 | contig 10617 bp, 7 predicted proteins | sample MGYA00242957_ERZ507957 | MGnify/ENA primary metagenome ERZ507957 (study PRJEB26167, sample SAMN06115538) | human gut metagenome | host: Homo sapiens | place: China:Heilongjiang | collected 2015-11-06... | reverse complement strand
TATTCAACATCGGCCAACATTATCTTTTTAGGTATCTCCACCTTTTCATTATTGCACCACAGCATGGGGTGCTTGATGAGCGAAGGCAGAGCATGGTTGCCCGCGCCACCAAGATAATCATAAGTATCGGCCGTCATCTCTATCCCTTGTTGTTGCAAGGGGGCACTTTCGTTACCATAGCGGTCGATAGCCGTCACGGCATAGTGGCGCGACGAGTCGGCTGGCACCAGCAGTTGCCAGCGTTGCAGATACGTGGCCACCAGATTGCTGGCACATTGCACATCAACAGGATAGGCGCGCGAGGCATACACGTTATAACGAATCATCACCGTGTCGCGGTCGTTAGGTTGCCACGACAGCGCATACACGCCCTTATTAGGCACGGGCAAGAGTTGCAGTTGCGTCGGAGCCTGAGGCGGTGTTTCGTGCATCCACGTCATAGGCGGCACCAAGGCCGGAGTACGGTCAAACTGGCAAGCAAAGTCGTAAATGCCCTTCGTGTTATCAGTAAAAAACTTACTACGAAAATAGGCGTGCCCTAAGCCTTGCTTGCGCAGCACCTCCATCTCGCGCGTAATATCGTCTAAGGGCCAGTCTTTCTGTCGGGGCGAGAGGAAATAGATGCCCAGTCCGGGTGCAACGATACGTCCGTAGCTCTCTTCTGCCCAGTCGAGGGCGAAGGGGAAGAACTGATTGTTACGGAAATACATCATGGGGAAGAGTGCGTCCATCCACCCCTCACGCAGCCACCCTTGCGCATCTTGGCACACGCGCGTATAGGCGTTCCAGCCGTTGCTACTATATCTTGACAGGTCGTCGTGCTTGCCAATAGGCGAACAGCTCATCTTCACCCACGGTTTCAATGCCTTCACCCGTTTCGACACCTTGCGCACGATGCCCGTGATATGACGCCTACCCTGCTCACGCGACACCTTTATGTTCCAAGTTTCAGGATAACGAATATAGTCGAGATGTATGCCATCTACATCATATTGTCGCGTTATCTCGGCACACATATCAGCAATATAGTCGGCCGTGCCCGCCTTTTCAGGGTCCATAAAGCCATCAGGACCTATCTTGCGCACCAATTTCGGATGTTTAGCCCGAAGACGTTTGCAGCCCAGCGCATCCCATTTTCCAACGGGTATGGCCACCACCCACGCATGCAGTTCCATGCCTCTGCGATGACATTCGTTAATGGCAAACTGCAATGCATCATAACCAGGCGAGGTGCCAGGCTTTCCTGACAAGCATCCATCCCACGGTTCTATGCGCGACGGATAAATGGTGGTAGCCCTCACACGCGTTTGCAGCAGCACCGTATTGATGCCCGCACGCTGCAGTTGGTCAAGGATAGTGCGCAGTTCTCCCTTCTGTTTCTCAATAGAACGGGCCGATTGAGCATAGCTGTGTGGCCAGTCGATGCCGCCAATGGTGGTGAGCCAAACGGCCCTTACCTCGTGTTTCGGCGATGTTGGGCTCCACGGAGTGTCGGCCATAGCCACCTCACTGCACGCCATGCCGCATACGATACAAAGCGTAAAAAATATCTTTCTTATTGAAATAGTCAGCATATAAATGATGTAATTCTATCTGCAAAATCAAATACTCCTTAGCGCCTAATACTGATAATCGTGCAGAACAGTGGTTAAGAAGGCTACGTCAGACGGCTGTTTATTCACTACATCCAGCACTTTTTCTACCTTTTTAGCCAAGAGCGCCACCTGTTCATCGTCATACATCACGTTGCTATAAAGCACATTTTGAATAATATCGGCCTGTTCAAGCGACAGGTTTTGCGCCTCAGAGAACGTGGGCTTATAATCAGGACTGGCATAGAAAAACTCGTCAATATTGAGGTGCATACGCTTTGCGCTGGGCTTGCGTATCACCATAGTGCCAGCGGCAAGGTCGCCAATGCGCTGATGCCGACGCGTAAAAGCAATAAACAACACCCCCATCAAGCAAGTATAGAAGTCGACAAGCAGCATCATCCACCGCATCAAGATGGCACCCAGCGTCAACGTGTCGCCATCCACCATCACCACGCGCAGCCCCATGCACCGTTTACCAATGCTTTGTCCGTTAAACAACCACTCGCACAGTAGCGAATAAAACAGGAAAGGTGAAAAGAGAATAAACACAAAACTAAGGCGCAGGAAGTCGTCAGAGATATAGTAATAATTCATCAGTCCATCTACCAGCACATACATACTAATCATGTAGACATACAAAATGATGCTGTCGATAAGGCGTGCCAACATGCGTTCGCCCACACTGGCAGGCGATTGTTTGATGCTAACATACTGGCTGGTAACGATATCTGAGGAGGTCATGACTGTTGTTCAATTATATAATTATACAAGACGTGAAAGCATGAAGAGCCACACGCGCCATCAGTACTTTTGTTTTATTTCCAAATACTTGTTTATCACGTTTACCGAAAGCTGTTCAGGCGTGGTAAGCAAACTTAAGATGCCGTGCTGTCGAAGTTGCTGCGCCGCCAACTGCTGGTCGTGTATCATCGTTTCGGCCACCACATGTTCATAATAGTCGGCCGTGGTGCGAGCCCTGGTATCAACATATTCATGCAACGAGGTATTGGCAAAGAACACCACCAGCAACCTATGATGTCGGGCCAACTGCTTAAGATACGGCAACTGTCGTTGCATAGTGGCCGTGCCATGAAAGTTGGTAAACAGCACCACCAACGACCTTCGGCGCAAGAACAAGGGCAGTTCGGTGGTAAGTATTGAGAAGTCGCTCTCGCCAAAGTCGGTACTAACGTTATACAGTGTGTCAAGTATGGTGCGCATCTGCGAGGGCTGTCGCGAGGGCGTCACAAAGTTGTCTACCCGTTGGCAGAAGGTAGCAATGCCCGCCTTATCATCCTTATGCATGGCCACAAACGATAATGCCAGCGATGCATTGATGGCATAATCGAGCAGCGACATACCCTGAAACGCCGCATGCATCACCCTACCCTTATCTACGAGGCACAGCACCTGTTGCGAGCGTTCTGTTTGGTATACGTTCACCATCAGTTCATGTCGTCGTGCCGAAGCCTTCCAGTTGATGGTGCGAAAGTCGTCGCCCGCCACATAATCTTTAATCTGTTCAAATTCAGTGTAGTTACCCACCCGCCGAATACGTTTTATACCCAGCGCTGTCAGTTGATTACTAATGGCCAGCAACTCATATTGCCGTAATATCATAAACGCGGGATACACCTTCACGCTTTGCGGTTTGGCGCAACTAAACCTCCGTTGCGCCAAGCCCAACGAGGTAGAAGCAAACACGCGCACTTGCCCAAAGGCATAGTCGCCACGCTGTGTGGGGCGCAAGGTATAGCTAATGGTTTTGCCATGGCCAGCCTGCAGTGTTAGGGTGAAGACAATGTCGCGACGTTGAAACACCACCGGACTCTCGTCGATAACCTCCAGTAGAAGTCTGAAACCGAAATGGTTCTCAACACGAATATCCACGCGGTTGTCGTCGCCATTTGAGAAGCGCGCATCACAACTGCGCCATCCCTCTACGCCCCGTTTCTGGTAGAGCAACGCCACCTCGACGGCCGTAGCCACTACAAGTAAGGCCACGCCCACCATACCCACCCCCATGAGCGGCGGCAGAGCATAGCCCACTGCCACAACGATAATGAGCAGCGACATAACGATATAAAAACGGCGCGTAAGAAACATACTATACCACTATTACCTTATTATTTAGGCACCTCCACCTTATCCATCAGCATCTGCGCCACCTTAAAGGGCGTAAAGCCTTGCATCTCGGCCTCAGCGGTGAGCATCAGTCGGTGCTGATAAACGTAAGGCACCACAAACTTAATATCGTCGGGTGTAACAAAGTCGCGACCATTAATCATGGCATACGCCTTAGCTGTAGCCAGCACAGCCACCGAAGCACGTGGCGAGGCCCCCAGATACACAGCCTTGCTCTGTCGCGTTTGCTGAGCAATCTCGGCAATATATCGCAACAGCGACGCGTCGGCCCTCACGTTGCCCACCTGAGCCCGCATGTGCAGCAGTTCGTCAATGCTCAGCACGGGCTGCACCTCATCAAGGTGTGCAAAGCGCATGCCCTGTTTTTTGCTATCTAAGATGGCCACCTCTTCATCAACCGAAGGATATCCCATCGTTATCTTCATCACAAAGCGGTCGAGTTGTGCCTCAGGCAGTTTATAGGTACCTTCCTGTTCAACAGGGTTTTGTGTGGCAATGATGGTAAACACATCGCCCATAGCATGCGTCTTGCCATCAATGGTTACCTGGCGTTCCTCCATCACCTCAAACAAGGCCGCCTGCGTCTTTGCTGGCGCACGGTTTATCTCGTCTACCAGCACAATGTCGGCAAACACAGGCCCCATATGGAAGTCAAACTCAGACGATTTCATATTAAACACCGTTGTGCCCAACACGTCGCTGGGCATCAAGTCGGGCGTAAACTGCACGCGAGAGAAGCGTGCGTCAATCAGTCGTGCCAGCAGTCGTGCGGTAAGCGTCTTTGCCACGCCCGGCACACCCTCAATAAGCACATGTCCGCCCGCCACGATGCTGGTTAACAGCAGGTCTACGGCCTCAGTTTGTCCGACGACTATTTGTGCGATGCTGTCGCGCAGTTGCTGTGTTTTCTCAGCAATGAGAGACAGGTCAGTACGTTGCTCTTCCATAAGCTCTTTTTATAATATCGTTATAATTTTTTTATAATTTCATTCATTTGGTCGATAAGTCGCTTCATCTCTTTATCGCTCATCTTCACCTCACCCTCGCCCACAAGACGTAGGTCAAGCAGCAGCGCCTTTATGCGTTCAGCGTCCTGCCCCGTACATGCCGCAATGGTAGCCACCGAAACAGCATCGGCCTTACGGTCGAAGATGTCAACATCAAGGGCCGAGCGCAGGGCATCGGCAAAGAGTGCTCGCTTTTTACACACCAGGTCAGCATTATCGTGGCAGTGCAGATAAAGCTTACTTACCAGCCGCGCAAACTCCAATTCGCTTTCGCGCTTGCCCCTCACCACAGGTATCACCCGTTGTCGGCGCCGCGCCGTTACGATGTAAAACAGCAGCACAGTGGCCAAGGTGAGATATATGGCCCACTTGAGCGGTGGATGCTGCAAGAAGAAATGCAAAGGCGACTGTGCCTCGGGCTCTTTTCTTTCTCCATTGATTGTAAGCTCTGCATCGCCATCCATCCTCACCACAGGCACATTGTCTACCCTACTTATCAGGCGCATAAGATACACGTTAGCGGCGCGATCAAGTATGCCATAATTGGTGAAGAGCAAGGGTGTAGACGCCATGATTAGTTTACCTCGATACAGGTTTCGCTCCACGGCCATCCAGCTCAACGTGTCATAGGGCTGTGTCATGTCTGAGGCCACATCATCTACCATAGCTGAGTCTACGTCTACCGAGTCGGCCTCCCACTCATCATCATCGGTTTCACTGGCATAATAGTCAGCATCGGTGACATAAGCTAACGGCATGTACGGAACCTTACGCCCACCTATTGAATCGTCTACCGTCACCGAAGCCGAAACCAGCGACCGAAGAATGCGCAACTTACACTCGTCATACCCACCCTGTTTCACACAATAAAGGTTGACAAAGGCCAGCGGGTTTTTATCGGCCAACTGTTTGCGCAGGGTCGACAGATTAAAATATCGGTAGCCATCGCTCATACACATGCCATAGCGAGCTTTCAGCAGCGAGTCATTAACATACAAACTGTTTTGCGCCACCATCACCACATTGCCACCACGTTTCAATATGCGGTCAATGTCGTCGGCATGTTTTTTCGATATATTTAACATTCGGCCCAGCATCAGCACCGTTTGCGGTGTGGTGTCAAGGCTCAATTCATGCAAACTCTTCGTGCTCACGCTGTAACCGTGCCTAAGCGTCTGCCCCATCACACTATCAAACGCCGCACAGCCAAAGGGGTTTTTGTCAATATGCGCATAGGTAGGTTCCCATATAAAACGTTGCGGAGCATGCATATTCAGCCACACCAGCAAGGCCGTGAACGCCGCAAAGCCTATGATGTATATCTTCATCGTCTTCATCGCTCACCTCCTTTCTCGTCTTGCCCCTTAGGCTCGTCATGCAACGAAGCGTCCCCTTCGCACATGGTCGCTTGCAAGTGCAAAGCCTCATCTACCAGCGCTCGGTCGGCCTCAAAGCCACCATAGCGTATGCGTATAAACAGTGTGGTAAGCGTATTGAACGGTGCACACCGATATTCGCGCACATATTGCGAAGGTGTTTTCTGCGGTTGCCAATGAATATGGTGGTTATCGTCCAGCCACTTCAGCGTTTGCAAGTATATCATTCTCAGCGCTGTGCGATAATCGTCTCTACCCAGCGCCGCTTTTATCTGCTGTTCAAAGTCGATGCCATAGATGGTATCGTCAGTCACCACATAGCCGCTGTCAGTGTTCTCCTTTCGCCTCAACAAATAGCGATTGCGCAACACCACAATGGCTATGATGATGCCTATCGTCACCACTGCCGCTATGAGCCACAGATACCAGTTGTTTTCGTTAGGAAATACCGAGTTGAACAGGCTCTGATACCATTCGGCCAGACGGTCAGACATCCACTGCCACGTCGACGATTTCACCTGAACCAGTTCGCGCGAATAGCCAAAGTCGGGGTTATTCCGCAACGCGTTCAGCATGGCAGAGTCGGTTTTAAGCGTATCTATAGCCACAGCGCAACTCATTATTTCTTAGCACACTTTTTATTTACTGGTAGGTTATTCTTTATCAAACTGAGAGATGATATCGGCAGTAGTATCTTCTGTCGAGGAGGTGCTATCAAAGTTTTGCACAGCGTTCTTCACTGACACGCCCTCCACCTTATCGGCAGCACGGCCATAGCAGAAGGCAAAAGCTACGAACGATAACGCCGACATCAGCAGCAAGCCAAAGCAGAACAATAGGCTCGAGGCAAACGTCAACACCGAGAACCATGCCGAGCTGGTGTAAGCCAATGAGGCGTATTGGGTAGAATCGATTTCAAAAAACATGGTGGTCATCGTTGTAAACAGGAATGGTATCATCAATATGAACGATACTATCTGCACCAGCATTGTGATAACCAGCATCACCACAAACAGCGTGCCCCATGTTTTAAAGCCCAGACGCAACGCCTTTTTCACACAACTAAACAGGCCAAGTTCGGGCTCAAACACGCACAGTGGTAGCACAAGGCCCAAGGGCAAAGCTATCGCTAACATAGCCATATACAGCAAGAATAAGAATGCTTCAAATTTGCTACCAATCGACATTATCATCGTAGCTACCAGCACCAAAACCACAAAGGCCACTATGCCTAACAGCGTTAATAGCAGCAACATCTTAAACACTCGCCAGAGGTTATGTTTCAGCAAGGACTTTATCTCGCTTAGCGTAACGCCTTTAAGCAAGTTATCGCGTTGCTGATATTTCTGCATCAGCGTGTACGTAACGGCCACCGTCAGCAACGCACCTATCAAGCACAGCACAAAGACAGGTAGATAGCCCGTCACGACGGATAATATCATATCTGTTTCGTCGTTTAAATTTTCTATATTCGCAAAACTGCTAAGCATTTATTGATAGCTCAAGCCAATCAAGGCACTTACGGGCAACAAAAAGCCCGACAAAAATTTTATCAATGGCACAAAGTTTTGTGTCACAAAATCGAAGGTAGCCGATAGCGTCTCGCCTATCGAACGTGAAGCGTAGAGATTAATTCTGCGTTGTTTGGTGTTGTTCATAATTGATATTTTTAATGGTTTTTATTCACTTTCGTATATTCAGATGTTTCCACTTTTGTTAAACGTTTATGCAACATGCGTGGGTAGATAACAAAATAAAACAGCACGAAGGCCGCCGACAGCAAGATAAACGCCAGGCGTATAGCGTCGGGCACATGGGTGTGGCGCGTACACACACTCTCAATAAAGCCAGCCACCACAAACAGCGGCACCGTGCCCACAAAAATTTTTAGTCCGCGTTTAGCGCCACGCTTAAACGACTCGATACGACTATAACTACCTGGCAGCAGCCAAGCGTTGCCCATAGCCAATCCAGCGGCGCCCGCCACCACGATTGACGATATCTCGATGGTGCCATGCAGCATCACGGCCAGCAGCGAGGGGCCCAGCAGGTGTTGTTGTGCAAAGAAAGTTTCAAAGCATCCCAGCATCACCCCATTGTAAATGAGCATAATGCCCGTAAAGAAGCTGGTAAGCACCCCCATAGCAAAGATGCGCGCCGCCACCATAATATTATTAATAGTAATGCTGAAGAGCATATTGCCCACACTGTCGCTATCGTATATGGCAAAGGGTTTGCCCTTTCGTATGTTTTCAAGCGTTTCGTCCATGTACCAGTCGCCCAAGATGATGCGGCAGAAGTCGGTGTCGCCCGCCTGAGAGATAACGCCCACCAGCACGCTCAGCACCATGATGATGAACGACGCCAGCAGCAAGTGCCGTGCCTCCCACATCGTCAGCGGCACCTCTTGTGTCCAAAAGGTGATAATGCGTGAGTGTTTTTCGTGTCGGCGACGATAAAGGCTGTTGTGCAGCACCGAAGCCAAGTCGTTAAGATACACCGTGATACGCGATGTGGGATAATGCGTCTGCGCGAAGGCCAAGTCGGTGGTAACGCGTAGATAGGCACCTGCCACATCGTCGGGCGAGTAGGCCGAAGGGTCTTCGGCAATGTTTTCAATACTCTGCCACTGTTGCACGTTCTGTCTGATAAATAGTATCTCTTTCACGGTAGCGTGTGTTTCTTTAGGGCATCATTAGGGGGCAAAAGCCCATTCAATGCGTAAAGGTACTATTTTTTTTTAAAAGAATAAAAGAAAAATGAACTATTTTGTATCAAACAAGATAAAAACATAAAAGAGTTGACAAGTTATCAACTCGTCAACTCTTTTACTTGAATAAATAAAAAGTTATTATCGTTTCATCACCTTGCGCACAGTGCCATCGCTCATGCGAATGATGTTGAGGCCGCGCTGCGGAGCCGACAGATGCTGACCAGCCGCTGAGAAGCAAGCCTCGCGCGTAGCCTTAGCAGCAGCCACAGGCTGAGCAATAGCTGTAGGTGTACCAGCCTCGTAGGTGCCACCCAGGTTATCCATGCAGAAGTAGGTGGGTGTGGTCACGCCATAGGCGTTCTTGTGCGAGCTATCCATGGTGAAGGTAAGCGAGGTTACAGCTCCCAGGCCGCTCAGGTCTACCCATGTCCAGTCGTTGATATAGTGGTGGTTAGCCGTATTCTCTGAGGTATAGTCGGCCAGATAAACCACCGTATTAACCGTGCTCTTGTCGGCCTTATGACCCGTAATAATCAGCGTAAACCAGTCGCCCGTAGTAAAGGCACCCGGAGTCAGGCCGTCGCCTTCCTCGATAGCTTTCTTCACCCAAGCCGTATTGTTTACGTAGAAGCCGCTAATTACTTCGCCCTCGTCGCTGCCCAGCACGTCGATGCTTTCGCCTTGTGGGTAGCATACCATATAGTTGTCTGACTTAAATCCGCCGCCCGACACATTATTATATTGGTCATCGAGCACGGTATAGTTGGTAGCGGTGCTGTTAGATACAGCATAGCCTGACCAGAACGACCATTCGGGGAAGTTGTGAGTGTTAAAGCGGAAGATGCCGCTGGTGAAGTTGCCGAGGTTCTCGTCTTCATCAACCTTAGGAATAAAGTGGCCATTTTCGCTACCCACGGTTATGTTTTCAAAGGTAGCCACCGTAGCCGCGTCGATAGAAGCCTCCAGATGCAGGTCTTCGGCACCCTTCACCTCGGTCGAGGTCTCGCCCAGCCATCCTGCCATCTGGTTTTCAGCGCTATACACACGCACAAAGTCGATGGCGTCGAGGGTTACGGGCTTGCGGTCGGCATCTACAGCCCATGAAATATCAAAGCTGTTGCCCTCGATATCGTTGTTAGGCAGATTGTCAACATAGCCATAACGGAACGCGCTCAGCTGCCAGTATTGTCTACCGTTCTCGCCCTTGTTCACCGCGTTCTTAGGCAGCAGCGTGCCCTTAAAGGTGAGGGGGCTCTCCAGCCACAAGGGAAAATACTCTTGTTTGTGATAAGCGTTGCGCTCTACGGTGCCACTGTTGTTCTGGTTATCGGTCCAGGGCACATTCTGCATGGCGTCGAGGGTGTAGGTTATCTCATAGTTATACACCACGTTGCTGGGGGCGTCAACGTCGGCGCTGCCCGATAGCTCATACCAGGGATCGTCAGGCAGGCCATTACCGTTTACGTCTTTCGACACCATCACGATGCCAGGCTCGGCACCATTGGCCATGGCGTTGCCTGTAATATACAGGTCTTTCTGTCCCTGCACGTTGGCCACACTGTGGTCGAAATGAAAGGTTACATAGCCACCGTAGGCCCCAAGACTAATCATGCCATTTTTGTTGTTGGCCAATGCCTCGGTACATTTCTTTGCCATGGCGGCAGCATCGTCGCCCTCAGCATAGGCTGGCAAGGTGTTTACAAACTGACCTGGCGCAGGAACATACTCGTCTACAGCCTGTATATACTTGCTGTAGCCCTTATACTCTGCTGTGCCTAACT
>ENA-UERK01002985-UERK01002985.1-human-gut-metagenome-genome-assembly--contig:-NODE-2985-length-10644-cov-10.655626_pt1 | contig 10644 bp, 10 predicted proteins | sample MGYA00242957_ERZ507957 | MGnify/ENA primary metagenome ERZ507957 (study PRJEB26167, sample SAMN06115538) | human gut metagenome | host: Homo sapiens | place: China:Heilongjiang | collected 2015-11-06... | reverse complement strand
CGAAAAAGCAACGTCAGCAACTCCTTGCGGCTCTTCAGTCGCAAGGCATCAACATTGTGAAAATCGAAGCCTACGAACATGCTGATGCCCCAGGCATCAAACATCTGTTTTTCTATTTTGCAGAGAATAGCAGGAAAGCCATCCCTTACTTCATGCTAGATAGCGAAGTTTGGAAGAAGATACTGTTGTACATCATGAAAGAGTGATTTCCCTACTAACAATTCTTGAGACGAACTATCTTTGAGTTTTCATCCTTTGAGACAATCATTCAGAATATCAACCATCGACTCCTCAAACTTTCTGAGAGTGAATTTATCCTGGAACTTGCGATAACCATTTTCTCCCATACGCTCGGATTCCTCTGGATGCTCAATGAAGTATTCCAGTTTATCTGCAAGAGTATGGAAATCATGTTTCTCTATCAGGAAGCCAGTCTCTTTATCATCTATGATACCAGGGATACCACCCTCTGTTGTGGAAATACAAGGAAGATGATGCTGCATAGCCTCCAATAATACCAGAGGAAAACACTCATTGTGATAGAAGGTTGGAAAAACAAACACGTCAGCAGCTGCCCAGAACTCATCCTTCTCCTTGCCATACTTGCCACCATGGGCAAAACAGACATCTTCCAAATGAGACTCAATCAAAGCACGCTTAAACATATCTTCGGTTATATCGCTCCATTTTCCAACGAAATGAAATTCTACAGGCAAATTCTTTTCATGCAGGATTTTTGCAGCTTCCACTATAGTCCAAACACCCTTTTCAGCAATCATATTACTAAGAAAGAGTACATTCATCTTATTATTTTTCATTCTTCTGGTATTCCGTTAGGACAAACAAACACATCTTCTCTTTTTACATACTTCATGACATCACTATATAAACATTCAGACAAGAGAATCACCTTGATTCCCTTAAAGAATCGCTGATATAGGATATTATCCAAGAAACTGTTTTGGCGAGTTGCAACACCCTTATTATGATAATGTACAACCACCTGATATCCCATCCGCTTAATCATCTGGACAACGATATAGTCTTTATAGAAGACACCGCCACAGGCATTAGGTGTTACATACACCAAGTCTGGGTTTATCGTCTTCAAACTCCTACGAATTTTACGCAGCAACGCATAAAAATCAACTAACTTTCGGACTCCAACCTTACCAATATCTTGCAGATTCTTAGCCGTTGTCAGATTGATGTAATGCCCCTCAAACTTCTCATTGATAAGCTTGCTATCATGTATATATTGTCCCACCATTGCCGCACCATGTATAGGAGGAGGCATGTGCATAATAAATAAAATCTTCTGTTTCATTGTATAGGACTTACGGATTTTAGATAAGCTTTTTAATGATATTTAATCTCGCAATATCACGATGCTTGGAAGTAAAACCAAACTCAAACAGATGGTTATTTCTTATTGGATAAATTTTATTATACAAATCGTTAACCACCTCCTGATTATTCCCCCCAAGGCGCTGAGCTAACTCCTTTTTAAAATAATGAATTTTTCTTATTACATTCGTCTCATGCGTAGGTCTTACTTCTTCACTTTCATAAGGACAATATATTATTCTCTTATTATTGCCAAATATGTAAGACATAATCCATTTCCACCAAACTTCATCTGTTTCGCCAAAAGAAGTGCCAAACAAGATGACCACATTTGAATTTCTGATTACATCTCTTGCTCGGTTATCATTACCAGCAGCAAACATTTCATTGATAAAAGGCTTAACCATCATTGAACGAATATCAAATTCATTTCCATAACCCTCATTTGCTATTTGTGAGACCTCATTCACTCCCATGAGAATTCCTGTATTCAAATCTTGATGAACATGAATGACTTCATGTAAGGTTACCTTTTTCGGTGGCATAGCTCGTTCATTCCTTAAAGCCATCATTTTTTCTACCGTTGATGTGTAGTTGAAATTTATCACATTCAACTCTATATCATTCGGCGAATTGATAACATTTAAGAAATCTCGATATTCCTGTTTCGGCTTATTGTCCAAATAGCGGTCAACATCAAGTATATCCTGAAGAAAATGCTCTGATAAATTATCCAGATTAGGGATTACAAACTTATCAACTTCACCCAAATACTTGGCTAATTCGTTTCTAATATTTTCAAATGCTTCTATATAAGCATCCGAATCTTGCAGATACTTCTTGGATATTTCGCCCAGGCTTTTCTCTAAATCAGCCCAGTTTCTGGGCTTTTCTCCAATTTCTTGCTTAATCAAATTTGTTGATTTTGGAGAATCTACTTGTAGATAATATTTGTAAAAATCTGAATATGAAGTTGGCAGCCCCATGTTCAAATCAAATCCATTACCTAAAATTAAAGTTACATTCATTCTTATTGTCTTATATATTCAAAACAGCACTACGTTAATTCAACAAATAATCGTCTGCAAAATCAATAACTTACATTAAGAAGCGCTCATAAGAACTTAACTACACCAATTGGTCAAGTCTCTATTTTTCAACAACTTTGTTGATTACAACAAATGCTATCTTACATGAATACAGAACTTGACCAATAAGCGTAAAGTTGCTTAGCATATTACTGAATTATTAACGAACTATCGAAACAAAAATAATCATTGACAACCAACAATACATAAAATCTATCACTTAGCAAACAAAGCCTCATATCCTTCTTGCATTTTCTGAATGGAGAAATGAGAATTTACAAATTCAAAAGCCTTAGCTTGTAAAGAGGTAACATCTAAAGAATCTAACTGATTGAAAATTTTTATGTAATCCTCAATATTATTATCTTGTACTTTTAATGGCCAGTCAGATGGTAAAGTTTCATTCAAGCCATCAATATCATTAACAATAGCAGGTGTACCATTCATTGATGCTTCAATAGAAAGCGAATTTAATCCCTCATGAACAGAAGGAATAAAAACTACATCAAACGAGCCTACAAAAGAAGACAAATTAGCTATCGGTCCAGAAATCCTTACGTTTCCCAAATTACCTAACTCTTCATTAACATATTCTGCCATTGGTCCAGTTCCTGCAACATGAAAGAAAAATTTGTTTGGATTTACTTTCTTTATAACATTTACTAAAGCAGGCAGACCTTTCTGATGCACAAAACGCCCAGCAAAAAGAATGTTTATTTTACCCTCAATTATTTGTGGATACTTAGTTTGAGAAGATGGTTTAAACCCATTATAAATAAGAGGTATATTTGTCTTTCCTCCATAATTATATACGTATGACTTTGTGACAGCTATACTATTGCTAACATTGGCATTCTCTCGTTGGATGTATTTCTCTACAATCTTTCCTATTCTTCCCCATGAATTCCAAAGAACTGTATTATGTAGAGTCCTTACCAATTTAAAATGATAAGAAGGGAACAACTTATGAAAAAGAAAGACTGCAAGATCAGGAATTTCCGTATGTGTCTGTATAACATCCGGTTTGTATGTATCAACTAACTTTTTCAATCTAAAAGGAAAACTCACTATAGCCTTTTTATTGTTGACCAAAGTACCTCTGTGATAAATAACCCCGTATGACTCCAATTCCTTAATCATTTCTTGAGTATATGCAGAATTACCTTTAGCTACTTCCACTACATGATACTCATAATTAGAATTACTTGACTCTGCTATATTAAAAGCAATTCTTTCTGCTCCACCCATCTCGAAATGGGTGACAATTTGAAAAATAACCTTTTTTTTCATATTAATTAATCTCCATATTAAGCACCTGTTCGATTACGGGTGCCATGTCATAATATTTATATTGTCCTAGTCTACCACCAAAAATTACATTCTTTTCATCCTCTGCCAAAGAACGATATTTTTCGGCTAACTCATTATTACGTACATCATTTACTGGATAGTAAGGTTCCATACCATCCTTATATTCGGTGGAATACTCCTCGCTCACTACAGTATTAGGAGAATCATAAACTTCTTGACCGAACATTTCAAAATGTTTATGTTCAATAACACGCGTATATGGCTTATCATGAGAAGTATAATTTACGACAGCATTACCTTGATAATTAGACACTCTCTCAACTCTCGTTTTAAACGAAACGGTACGCCAATCAAGCTTACCATACACAAAGTCAAAATACTCATCAATTGGTCCTGTGTAAACAAGTTTGTCGGCATATTTTTTCCAGTCTCTATATTTCGACTTGAAAAAATCAGTATCTGTAACACATTCTACATCATCCAGCAAACCATCAATAAGCTTATTATATCCCCCAACTGGTATGCCTTGATACTTGTCGTTAAAGTAATTATTGTCAAAAACAAGGCGGACAGGCAAGCGCTTTATAATAAACGCTGGAAGCTCTGTGCACTTACGCCCCCATTGCTTTTCGGTATACTCCTTTATGAGTATCTCAAAGATGTCCTTACCTACTAAGGTTAGTGCTTGTTCCTCCAAATTACTAGGTTCACGACCGCCAAGAGCAGCAAGCGCCTCAGCTTTTTGTTCGTCAATCTTTGCTTGTGCTTCCTCTGGCGTGGTTACACCCCACATCTGAAAGAACGTATTCATATTGAAAGGCAAGTTAAATAACTTTCCTTTATAGTTAGCTACTGGGCAATTCGTATAACGATTAAATTCAACTATAGAATTTACAAAATCCCACACTTTTTTATTTGATGTGTGAAAGATATGAGCGCCATACTTATGCACATTAATATCTTCTATCTTCTCGCAATAAACATTGCCTCCCAAATGAGAGCGTTTGTCTATAACAAGGCATTTCTTGCCAAGTTGCTTTGCCCGATAGGCAAATGTGGCTCCGAATAAGCCAGAACCAACAACCAAATAATCAAATTTTATAGTTTCCATTTTTTACAGAAGTTTCGCAAGTAAATATACATTAACTTGCTCGTTAAAAATTTCTTAAATATCGCATTAACCACAAATCTGCTCCCATAGGTTTTAGGGGCATTTTGCTTGTAAAGCAATAAAATTATTTTATTGGTAACCATCTTTTTCCCATACGCCCTCTGTACCGCTTTTTTTAAAGGCGATTCTAAAGAATCTAAAAAGAAAAGATTGGATTTAACATTAATTTCTACATAAAGCAAGACTAAAAAGCCATATTCTGCATTACAAACAAGTTAGGCTGCAAGATGACGAAGCAACTTCTTGATATAACACCATGGAGAAAACTTGTTCAAATGATCATAATCTGTACTGCTAATATCACTCTAGTATACCCAAAAACTCTCTTAATTTCTCAGCATATTCCATATGTTTCTTCTTATAAATGGCGATATTGTCAAGATAAAGATTATAGTTCCTTGCTGTTAAGATTTTATCTAATTCCAAATCATCCAAGTTATCATATATATAGCCACAACCATATTGAGCAATAAAGTCCAAAGCCTTACATTTTTTCCCAATGACAGGTACATTATTAAATATTGTATCAAGTACAACTCCGCTACTTCGGCGAGAATATTCACCTTGATAGTTTAGAATACAAAAACGGCTGTTACGTATGTATCCATAATACTCTTCATCAGAAACATACCCACTGTGTAATTCTATGTTTGAACACATCGAAGTCACATTTCTCAGCTTTTCATCTAATTTTATATCACCAACCTTTCCGGCAATTATCATACGATATTTGGTTCCTGCAATTTTTCTTGCAACATCAAGAACACCTTTTTCTTCCTCAATGCGACCAACAAAACATACATCGTATTTTTTATCTGCATAAGATAATGAAGTTCCATGATTATTTCCAATATATATATAATCAGGTACAATACAATAAGGAACTCCTCCAAAGGCACTTCCTACCATATCGTTTGGACATATAATACCATCTATCTTACTTTTACATAATTTATAAAGCATTCTACCCAAAAAAGAACGAAATCCTTCTTTACTATACTGAATCAAGAATATTTTACTTTTACGATGATAAAACATAAAAATTGCTATAAACGAAGTTATCACACCACCTTGTTGTATAACAATTGTATCACCAGTAGCCTCACGAAACAAAGCACGTGCATTTTGAAAATACTTCCACTTATTTATAAGTTTCGATTCTCCAGATAGCAATACATCATTAGGAAGTAATAATAATTCCTTATCAAATTGTTGTCTGTAAATAGGACCACCAGCAACTAACGTTTCTATATTTTCTTTGAATAGCTCATAATAATTATGAGCAACGGCAAAAAAATGCCCTGTACATTTGCCCATAAAATTGGGGCTCTTAATATCTGCTATTATTAAACGTTTCATTTTGTATTTCTTTATTTTTTATAATGATATCATAAGCGTCCAACCCTGATGACAATACAACTTCATATCTAGTATCAAATAAGTGATAGAGTGTATTCTTGGATTAGACTTTTTAACTTTCAAACTGATTTTAGTAACTACTCAGCACCCCCTATAGAAAACTTCCCGTTAATAAAGCATAAACTTGATTTTGCCTTTTTTCTTCATCATTACAAACTCTTTAATGATTGAGCCGATGAGAACGTAGGCAGTTTAAAACAGCTCATCTAGCGAGTTCTTTTTCGGTGATGTGCCTGTAAGCCTTCTTTGGCTATTATAGCCCTTCAACAAATTCTCTACCAGGAGATACGTTTTTGCATTTTCTGCAAATCAAAAGTCTGCGTTAAGGGAGGTAAATCGAGATTTTGCCATGTGGAGAAAAATGCTTAACTTTACATCCCCAAAAATGGCAAACGACTGTACTGACATAGATGTTGTATTGCGCCAGATAAACCAGCGTCTGTGCAAGCTTGAGAAGTCCGACTCCGAGAAGACAGAGGAAATTGGACGGTATATCAGCATTACAGCGTCCCCACTATTTTACAAGTAGTTACACGTATCTGTTTTTGAAAAAAGTTATTTTATTATCGTTTTGCAGAAGATAAGCTGCACTCGGCAATTTGAAAGCCAGCTTTCATTGCGCTCGTTTGCATTATCTTTTAGGGTGAAGGATTGCTAAGCACACTCCTTCACCTCATCGGATTTCTCAACATAGTAACATGGAAGCATAGAGTTATAGTCCTTATCCCCATCTTTCATGCGGGTAAGGATGTCCTCTATATATCTTCCAAAGTTTAAATTGTTCATTTTGCAGCTTTCATATAAAGAATACATAAAAGCTAAGTTTTCCGAAGCCTCATGGCTATCAGCTTTACCCCAGTTGCGACGGCCCATGGCGATTTGTCCTTTTTTATATGCCATATCTTTATTATTTTTCACCACAAAGATATAATAAAATAACGGAGAATCAAGAAGATACGATGATAATTAACTAAAAGATTAAAAGAAAATTGCTCAATTCAGTTGTTTGCTTCTCTAATTAAGTTTTCGGACAGCCTCCCCCATTATTTCTAAGCACTCTAAGAATCTTATTTTTAGCTCTTTCAAATATCCATGGAACATTATAAGGGAATTGAGCATCTTGCATTTCAAATGATGCTATAGTCACATCTAAAGCCAATCTATTCAAAATATTTTTGTTTATGTATCTGCCTCGGATAAGCCCAGCAGCTCGGAATGTATTGAGCTGTCTAAAATCATATAAACCTGGATGATTTTTTATGCAATAATTGCCATACGTTTCAAATTCTGAGAACAAATTACCTCTCTCATCTGTAAAGTCACAAGCATTTATTACTTTTTCAACCCAGAAATCACCTAATACTGTTGATTTTTCTATATCAGCTAACATTTCTTTTACTACAGAAGACTTAAAAATCATATTTTCCGCTATAAAAGAAAAATCAACTTGTCGCTCTATAGATAAAAGGCGAGACAATGTTTTAAAATAAGGCTCATGATACTCTATTTTCTTTGTAAACAGAGGCTTTCCATCTTTAAAGAAGGATAACTTATTTAAAGGTAATGTATCCGCATCCCATGTGAGATAATAATCTGAGACATATTTTGTTTGCGAAAAGGCTAACTTCAACAGTTGTTGAAAATACCAACCTGTTTGTGCTATGTTTCCACCAGCTTTTTTCAAATAAAAACTTACTTGCTTGAAACTCAAGCCTTCCAATAGATTATTTTCATCTAAGAGAATACAGTTTTCAGACGAGGCATCATAATGTATTTTTCCAAAATTCTGTTTGTTGGTTACAACATATATCTTTGATACGCCAACAATATTCCGTCTGACATACTTTATTACATGATGCACAAAAGAAATATCTTTACGTGCAACAGGTATCACAACATCAAATTGTTTATTATTCATATTTATCATTATTTGTTTTGATTTTTCTTACGCAATAATTCCATGCGAAAATCTTTGAATTTATTTGCCCAAACAGGACTGATTATCGCAATAAATGCTACGAGCTTCTTCTTAAAAGGGATATTCGTCACAAGTACTTTTATAGCATGTAATCTAATTACACCTCTGTATTTTATATATAAAGAATGAATTTCTTTGTTAGTATAAATATGAGGCAAAGGAAAAGCAAATAGAGATACCCTAAAAGCTTCATAATATACCGCTGCATAAAACTTAGTTTTTTTGTATTTATCTGCTAGATTTAAATCATGCTGATATACTATTAAAGAATTTTGGGTATTTCTAATAGACCAATTTGCCATAATTGAAGTGCCACCTCGTTGATAATACATATATAAAGGAGACTTTAGCACAAGAATTTGTTTTGCAGCACAAACCAATCTTGGTCCGAACTCACCATCTTCATGAAGTATTCCTGGGAAAAAAGCTAAGTTGTTATCAAGCATTAATTTTCGACTTATTATAAATCTCTGACTAGCTCCAAGACTAAAATTAAGGATATAATCAGATGAACCTACAACCAAGTCATTATCGAGACAACGCTCTGAAAAATTTTGATCGGGATTATCAAAAGCGTAGATTAAGTTACTTGAAAATACCAAATACTGATTTTGCTCTATATAGCATAAAACAGTTTTAATACTTTTATCTATTAACCAATCATCACTATCCACAAACCACACAAAATTGCCTACAGACTTATCAAAGCCATTATTTCTAGCCATACTAAGACCTTGATTTTTTTGATTTACCAAAGTACAATTAGTATGATTATCTACATATTTTTCTATAATAGACACGCTATTATCGGGTGTTCCATCATTTACGACAATAACTTCAAAAAGTTCTTCATCGACTTTTTGATTATATATGCTATCTAAACATCTTCCTATATATTTCTCCACATTATACACAGGAATAATAATAGACAGCAGTTTTTCTTTTTTCATACTCCTTGTTATATATAACATTTATCAACGAGATAACATAAACAATTGCAAAATATGGTATTTATAGAAATTCACCAAACTCTCTATCGTTGGAAGAGTCCTAAATACAGGTATTCTATACTTCAACCAAAACAAACAATTTTTCAGTCTCTTACAATGGTAATCATTTTCACTTGCAGGTTCTATAATTTGCTCATTATTGAAGAACATAGATTCCCATTTTTGTATAATTTTCTCAACTGAGAATTTTTTAGAAACAAAATTATATAGAGAATCAAAGTTGTCTGGTCTTCCTTTCAAGCGTTGTACAATATATTCAGCCAATTGTCCCTCATGCTTATATAGATAATTCTTGTTCATAATTGTATCTAAATACGCCGGATGCTTTATCGTAACAATATTACAACCCATCAATTGCATTTCAATACCACAATTGCAAAAAGTTTCACTAGCTCCCGTTGGATTTGGAACACCGACTTTACATTTTCCTAAAACATCCCATTTTTCTGTCCCAAGTAAGCCAAGGAAATGGACAGATGGCAAAAGATGTCCATCTCTATCTTTAAGGTATTTGATAAAGGAATCCTCATAAGACTGCTCCGCAATTCCATATTCTCCCAAAGAAGAATTCTTATCATATAATTTACCACTACCAATAACATAGAGTTGTGCGTCAGGTACCTCTTTCACTACTTGTTTCCACGCTTTTGCCAAGACATGAAATCCCTTTACTGGAACAAGGCTTCCCATATATACCACATTATTACTATATCGATTTTTTATTTTGGATTCATAAAAGGCTTTTTCATAAATTGGTGTTACATTATATATATAGGTAGATTTTAATATCGCCATATGATCACGGTACAAATCCATTTGTTCACGACCTACATTTATAATTTTCTTTATATACGGTAACTTGTCATATAAGTTTAAGACCTTATAAGAAGCATAGTTATGTGCCCATATATAAACATCTAATGAATCTGCATATCCATTCAAGATATTACAATCAAACGATTTAATATCTAATACAATGTCTTTTATATTATTCTTTTTACAATACTCACAACAATCTTCGAGTCTTTCTACTTGAACGATTTTTTTATGCGGAAACTTTCCTTTAAAATTTACAAACAAATATACATCGAGATTATTGTCTCTCTGGTCTAAATATGTTGAAACAATTAGAAACTCATATTCAGAACCTCCAATGCCAGGATTACCTTTGGTTACCAAAGAGTAATCCATATCTGGCAAAGTATTATTATTTAAGAAGAATGCTATTTTTTTCATTTTTTTTCACTACTGTCCAATAAAAAAGGGCAATTCGATCTTTGAAACAGTTGAATTATAGTCTTTTATGCAGTATTTTGCAAT
>ENA-UERK01002975-UERK01002975.1-human-gut-metagenome-genome-assembly--contig:-NODE-2975-length-10661-cov-6.431122_pt1 | contig 10661 bp, 9 predicted proteins | sample MGYA00242957_ERZ507957 | MGnify/ENA primary metagenome ERZ507957 (study PRJEB26167, sample SAMN06115538) | human gut metagenome | host: Homo sapiens | place: China:Heilongjiang | collected 2015-11-06... | reverse complement strand
GAATTAGAGCTGGGGACCAGCAGCAACGAGAGCCTTGCCAGCCTCGTTGTTTGTGTACTTAGCGAAGTTCTTGATGAAGCGAGCAGCGAGGTCCTTTGCCTTCTCCTCCCACTGAGCAGCGTCAGCGTAGGTGTCGCGGGGATCAAGAATCTCTGTAGCAACTCCGGGGAGCTCTGTGGGCACCTTGAAGTCGAACATCGGGATCTGCTTTGTAGGAGCCTTGTCGATGTCACCGCTCAGGATGGCGTCGATGATGCCACGGGTGTCGCGGATAGAGATACGCTTGCCTGTGCCGTTCCAGCCAGTGTTTACGAGGTAAGCCTTGGCGTTGTTCTTCTCCATCTTCTTAACCAGCTCCTGTGCATACTTGGTAGGATGCAGCTCGAGGAATGCCTGGCCGAAGCAAGCTGAGAATGTAGGAGTGGGCTCTGTGATGCCGCGCTCTGTACCAGCGAGCTTAGCTGTGAATCCTGAAAGGAAGTAGTACTGAGTCTGCTCGGGAGTCAGGATAGAAACGGGAGGCAGCACGCCGAAAGCGTCGGCTGACAGGAAGATAACCTGCTTAGCAGCGGGTGCTGAAGAACCCTCCTTGATGTTGTTGATGTGGTAGATAGGATAAGAAACACGAGTGTTCTCGGTAACGCTCTTGTCAGCGAAATCGATCTTGCCGTTAGCATCAACAGTTACGTTCTCGAGGAGAGCGTCGCGACGGATAGCGTTGTAGATATCGGGCTCTGACTCCTTGTCGAGGTTGATAACCTTAGCGTAGCAGCCACCCTCGAAGTTGAACACGCCGTTGTCGTCCCATCCGTGCTCGTCGTCACCGATGAGCAGACGCTTCGGGTCGGTAGACAGAGTAGTCTTACCTGTACCAGAGAGACCGAAGAAGATAGCTGTGTTCTCGCCGTTCTTGTCGCAGTTAGCAGAGCAGTGCATAGAAGCGATGCCCTTCAAGGGGAGGAAGTAGTTCATCATAGAGAACATACCCTTCTTCATCTCACCACCGTACCATGTGTTGATGATAACCTGCTCCTTAGATGTTACGTTGAAAGCAACGCAGGTCTCTGAGTGCAGACCGAGCTCCTGGTAGTTCTCTACCTTAGCCTTAGAAGCGTTGTAAACAACGAAGTCGGGCTCAAATGCCTCCAGCTCCTCAGCTGTAGGACGGATGAACATGTTTGTTACGAAGTGAGCCTGCCATGCAACCTCAACGATGAAGCGAACAGCCATACGAGTGTCCTTGTTGGCACCGCAGAAGCCGTCTACTACATAGAGGTTCTTGTTGCAAAGTTCTTTCTTGGCGATATCCTTAACCGTTGCCCATACCTCTTCAGACATGGGGTGGTTGTCGTTCTTATATTCCTCTGTTGTCCACCATACAGTGTCCTTAGAGTTCTCATCCATTACGATGTACTTGTCCTTAGGTGAACGACCGGTGTAGATACCTGTCATCACGTCAACAGCGCCGAGCTCGGTTTCATGACCTACCTCGAAGCCCTCGAGACCAGCCTTGGTCTCCTCTTCGAACAACTTCTCATAAGACGGATTGTGAGCGATTACTGTAGAACCAGTAATGCCGTACTGTGTCAAATCTAACTTTGCCATTTTAATTAAAATTATTTAGAAGTGAATTAAATGTCTTGATTCTGTTCAAGGTTATCCATGCAAAACCGATAAGGATCATTGCCTTACGTTGTTCTCACATTTTTACCTTTACTTTATTATCTCAAATCCGCTGCAAAGATAGATAAAAAGTGTTGAACGGCAAACCTTTTAACGACAAAAATATATGTGAAGCAATTGTTTTTAGGTTAAAGAAATTAAAAAAACGGGGCATTGGGTTCAATTTGTAATTTTCAGTTGGCAAATGGTCAACTTAATATGCAATCTTTTTTATACCTTTGCGCCAATTTAAGCAAGCTGTAACGGCATGCCGACGAAACAACTAAAAACTCGTCTATCAGAAAAACAAGACTAATAAACAAAAATCATATATAAGATATGAAAATCATCAACTTTGCAGAACAGAACAGCATCATCAACAAGTATATGGCTGAGATGCGCGACAAAGACTATCAGACCAACCGTCTGCTTTTCCGTAACAACATCATGCGTGTGGGCGAGCTCATTGCTTATGAGCTCAGCAAGACCTTCGACTATGAGGAGCGCGACGTGCAGACCCCTCTGGGCACAGCCCGCGTGAGCGTGCCCACCGACAAGCTGGTGCTCGGAACGATCTTCCGCGCCGGTCTGCCGTTCCACCAGGGTTTCCTTAACATCTTCGACCACGCCGGCAACGCCTTCGTGTCGGCGTTCCGCGAATATGAGGACGAGGCTCACACCAAGGTGGGCATACATGTAGAGTATCTTGCCACGCCCGACCTCAACAACGCCACGCTGCTCATCGTGGACCCCATGCTTGCCACGGGCGGCTCTATGGAGATGGGCTACAAGGCGCTGCTGACCAAGGGCACTCCCAAGAAGGTGCATGTGGTGTGTGTGATGGCTTCGCCCGAGGGCATTGAGCACATCCGCCGCACGTTCCCCGACGACACCACCATCTGGTGTGCTGCCATCGACCCCGGCTTGAACGAGCACAAGTATATCGTTCCTGGCTTCGGCGATGCTGGCGATTTGTGTTATGGAGGGAAGATTTAAAAAGCTTTTCGCGAAAAGCTTTTTAAGTGAAAAGTGAAAAACGAAAAGTGAAAAATCCATGTGCTTTATTACTTGCGCAGCCTTGGCTATAGGATTTTTCACTTTTTCCTTTTCACTTTTCCCTTAAAAGCCTTGGCTATAGGATTTTTCACTTTTCCCTTTTCACTTTTCCCTTAAAAGGCGAAGCCTTTAAACAGACTCCCACCGTTTTCATCCTGACATATTTCTCGGAGAGGAGCATGAAGCCGTGGTGGCGGTTGGAGGAGCCCCACGAGTTTTTGGCAACGAAGAAGAGGGTGCCGTCGCTACGGCGGCGCACAAGACCGATGAGGGCCATGCAATGGTCGTCGGTGGTGAGGCGACGCTCAAACATGAGTTGACGCTTCTGCTGCGTGCAGCGGCTCATGGGCAGGGAGAGGTCTGCCATGCCGTCAGGCCAACTGAAGCCGCGCTCACTGATGTCGCCCTCCCAACACACGGGGTGGCGGTCGAGGAGCGAGCGCTTTATCATGGTCATCATCGTGTCGAGAGGCAGGTTCAAGAACTGCTCGTGCAGCCTGTTGTCGGCCACCTCAAGGTCAAATGCCTCGCCAAAGGGATGGTGCGTGAACGAGGTGACGGCTTGCCACTCGCCTGGTGAACAGACGCTCTGGGCGAAGTCGACGGGCGAATATTCTGCCCCGAACATATAGACATGCAGCGGCATGGGACCCATGCTCTCGTCAAGCAGTCGCTCAACGACCTGCTTGTAACCCCCAAACGACGGCTGCTGACGGGCTGCAAGCATCAACCGACGGGCAACAGGGCGCAACGGGAGAGCGGGCTTGGAGCAATCTGACGAAAGGGAGGCAGAGGTAGCAACATCCTGCGAGCCTTCTGATGCTGCGGCTTGTGAGCCGTCAGACAAGAGGGATCTGGCGGCAGCCACCGCGCTTTCGTCGCCCATGCCGTGATAGCTGTCGTAGGGCATGGCGCCGAAGCGCCGCAAGAGCGTCACCGCCATGGGGGCTGTTCCGCGCAGGGTCATGGCGTGGGCGTCGCGCGCGAAATAATAGCGGTGGGCGAGGCTGGTGAGATACTGGCGTGCGGTGTAATCGACCCCAATGTTCACGCTGTCGCCCTGTGCCGCGTGCTCACTTTCTATCGTTGCCGTCATGGCATAGAGCCAGCACAGCTTGTTATGGCCCTGGTCCTTGACAGGTGTTGTGGGGAGCATCGCCAAGGTCTCATACACCGACGTGTCGATGGCAGCAACGCCCTGCAGCGAGGCCGTTTCTGCTGTCGCTCCCTCGCCACCGGTCTTTGGTGCCGACCGGTATCCACAGGCCGCAAGCAGCAGGATGAACACCATTGCCGAAGCCGGGCGTGCAATTGTTGATAAGTTCTTAAACGTCTGATTCATAATGCTTTTCTTTTATTCTAAAGACCGTCTTAAAGCCAAACAAAATCCACTCTTCTAAAAATCCAAGCAAGCCCTAACGACCGATTTTGGTTAAAAGGATAAATTGTTGAACGCAAAGTGTTGCAAAGCAACAAAGGCTTATATGAGGAAGGGCGAAACCCGTGTCCACATATAAGCCTTTCTGTTTTTTCAAGATCCACATGCCTCGGCATGCTGACCGTCAACATGTTCCTGTTTACGCCTTCTCTGCCTCCTCAAAGGCGGCAGCCTCGGCAGCAGCGATGATCTCCTCGCGGGTCTTGTCGCGGGTTGTGATGTCGCTGAGGTCAAACTCGTCGTCTGAAGAATTGTCTGATGCGTCGGCATAGCCGTTTGAAGCGTCAGCATCTGAAGCGTCAGCATAAGCATCGCCTTCAGCAACTGTCAGCTCTTCTTCCGCAACGCTCTCGTTGCACCATCCGGCCTCGGTGTCGGCCACGGCATCTGGTGCCACAGCGGCGGCAGCCTTTGCTGCATACATGGGCGAGCGGCGGTTGGCGCGTTTCTTGCTCTTACGGCCCTCGTCGTTGGCGTTGTCTGACGGTTCTGAACCGTCAGAAGAGGCACCGTCAGAAGCAGCACCTTCCGAGCCAGCGCTTTTCTTGGCAGAGGCGTTAGAGGGGGCAGAAACGGAAACATCAGAACCTGAGGCGGCAAAGTTGTCGTCCTGCACCCCACCGTGGTTCACCACGATAAAGTCTTCGGGCTCAGTGCTGGGCACGTTCTCCACCGGCTCCTCCTCCATCTTCGTGCGGTTGGTCTTGGCCGTAAACACGCTGTCGAGAAACTGAGGTTGCTTGCGCAGCTTCTCGAGAGTGCGCTTCGATGCCATCTGCTGGCTCTCCTTCTTGCTGTAGCCAGTGGCATCGCACCCTTCGACCCCTTCGAGCACCACCATGTAGGTGAAGACCGGACTGCCGTTCTTGTCTTTATGCTGCTCCTTGAGCGCAAACTCTATCTTCACGCGGTTCTTCTGCGCCCACTCTATGAGCTTGCTCTTGAAGTTGACCTCCTTATAGGCCACCTTGTCTATGTTGATCATCTGGTCAAGAATGCGCTTCTGTATGAACCTCATGCAGGCGTTGTAGCCGCGGTCGAGGTAGAGCGCACCCACAAGGGCCTCGAAGGCGTTGCCGCCCATGTAAGAGTTGTGGGCCGACGAGCGTCCGTTCGACAGGATGAGCTGCGTTATGCCCATCTCCTGAGCCAGACGGTTCAGGGTCTCACGCTGCACGAGCTTGGAGCGTGTGTTGGTGAGGAAGCCCTCTCGCTTGCCGGGAAAATGGCGATAGACGATGTCGCCCACGGCAGCGTCGAGCACAGCGTCGCCCAGAAACTCCAGGCGCTCGTTGTTCACAGGCTTGCCCTTGGCGTTGCGCTTGAACAAGCTCTTGTGCATGAGCGCGAGCTTGTAGAGCGAGATGTCGTGAGGGTAGACCCCAATGATGTTGTAGAGAGATAAATAAAGCTCCTTTTCCTTGCGGAAGGGGAGCTTTATTCTGTCTATGATGTTACTCAGCATACTTCTTGAATGCTACACATGCGTTGTGGCCGCCGAAACCGAAGGTGTTGCTGATGGCAGCACGCACCTCGCGCTTCTGTGCCTTGTTGAAGGTGAAGTTGAGGTTATAGTCGATCTCCTCATCGTTGTCGCCCTCGGTGTGGTTGATTGTCGGGGGCACGATGTCGTTCTTCACAGAGAGCACAGCAACCATGGCCTCCACAGCGCCGGCAGCGCCGAGCAGGTGACCGGTCATCGACTTGGTTGAGCTGATGTTGAGCTTGTAGGCAGCATCGCCAAACACGTCCTTGATGGCCTTGGCCTCAGAGATGTCGCCAACGTGTGTGCTGGTGCCGTGAACGTTGATGTAGTCGATATCCTCGGGCTTCAGACCGGCGTCGTCAAGGGCGCGCTGCATCACGAGCTTGGCACCCAGACCCTCGGGGTGAGAGGCGGTGATGTGGTAAGCGTCGGCGCTCATGCCCTCGCCCACCATCTCGGCGTAGATCTTTGCACCACGGGCCTTGGCGTGCTCCAGCTCCTCAAGGATGAGGCAGCCTGCGCCCTCGCCCATGATGAAACCGTCGCGGCTGGCGCTGAACGGACGTGAGGCGTGCTCAGGATCGTCGTTGCGTGTAGAGAGAGCGTGCATGGCGTTGAAACCGCCCACGCCACAAGCGCAGATGGCAGCCTCGGCACCACCGCCAAGAATCATGTCGGCCTTGCCCAGACGCACAAGGTTGAAGGCGTCGGCCAAAGCGTTGCTTGACGATGCGCAAGCCGATGTGGTGGTATAGTTGGGACCGTTGAAACCGTAGAGGATAGAGATCTGTCCTGAAGCGATGTCGGCAATCATCTTCGGGATGAAGAAGGGGTTAAACTTAGGACCTGCCTCCTGGTGCTGGCCATAATAAGACACCTCGTCCTCGAAGGTCTTGATGCCGCCGATGCCCACACCGTAGACCACGCCTACGCGCTGCTTGTCGATGGCCTCGAGGTCAACCTGGCTGTCTTCGATGGCTTGCTTGGCAGCGATGATGGCGAGCTGTGTGTAGCGGTCCATCTTGCGTGCTTCCTTGCGGTCGATGAAATCGTTGATGTTCAGACCCTTCACCTCACAGGCAAACTTGGTCTTGAAATTGGTGGTGTCAAAGTGGGTGATGGGAGCTGCTCCGCTCTTTCCAGCGAGCAAGTTTGCCCATGTCTCCTCGGCGGTGTTGCCTACGGGGGTAACGGCACCTATGCCTGTTACAACTACTCTTTTTAATTCCATTATTATCTCGTTCGGCGTGCCTTGACCAAAAATTTTGTTTTCGTATTGTTTTTCCTCTCAGCACGCGGTTATTAATCTGATGAATGTGAAAAAGGTGTGATTACGCGGATGCGTTGCCGGCATCTCAAAAAATCTCGTTGATGCCTTTATGCCGCGGACCTCTGCCGCCGCCTTGCAAAACTTCAGAAATGATAGATATAACAGAGGTTGATGGTTTCTGGGGGTGTAAGAAAATCTGGAAATCACCACAGAAACTATCAACCGTCTGAACGCCCCATCGGGCTTCTTGCTGTCGCGCGTCACACGCGGGCAGACGCAGTCACAGCATTAAAGACATGCTGTGGGTGCGTTTCTGCCGGAGCGGAAATTATTTCTTGTTCTCCTCGATGTAAGCGATAGCGTCACCTACAGTGGTGATCTTCTCAGCCTGGTCATCGGGAATAGTGATGTTGAATGACTTCTCAAACTCCATGATGAGCTCTACAGTGTCCAGAGAGTCGGCACCGAGATCGTTTGTGAAGCTTGCTTCGGGCTTAACATCAGCCTCATCAACACCCAGCTTATCAGCGATGATTTCTTTTACCTTTGATTCAATTTCTGACATAATTTTTAATCTTTAAAATGTTTGTAATTAGTTTCTTAATTCAAAATCGGCTACAAAGGAACACATTATTTTTCACATTCGCAAATTTTTTGTGTAAAAAAGCACCTTCGCGTGCACACTGACACGCCATTTGTGCAATTTTTCGGCCTCTGACGTGCGCACACAACACACAAATGAGATAAAAAAACAAAAAACCCAACCCAAAGTTTGGCAGTGTGGCGCTTTTGCCGTATCTTTGTATAGTGACGATGAAGCCGACAAGCCAAAACAGCCCCTAAACAACCCCCAGACAACCCCTGAACACGTCCTTTGGCCGAAGCAGAGAAACCCACAGGACACACGTCGGCAGCACAGCACAGGCACAAGACATCGAGTGATCAGAAAAAGGCGAAGGCCCAACGGCAGCCGCCATGTCAACAAATAAAAACCCTAACACCAATATGTCATTTTCAGAACATTGCAACCAGGTCTTCAACCAGGCCATCCGCGACTATCACATCAAGGACAACATCGACACACCCATCAACAACCCCTACGACCGTGACGATGTGGAGAACCGTCTGTACCTCAAATGCTGGATAGACACCGTTCAGTGGCATTTTGAAGACATCATCCGCGACCCCCACATCGACCCCGTCGAGGCGCTCGCCCTGAAGCGTCGCATAGACCGCTCAAACCAGGACCGCACCGACCTCGTGGAGCAGATCGATGCCTATTTCCGTCAGAAATATAGCGACGTCACCATTCAGCCCGACGCACGCATCAACACCGAGAGCCCGGCATGGGCCGTGGACCGTCTGAGCATCCTGGCTCTGAAGATCTACCACATGCGCGAACAGGTGGAGCGCGAAGACGCCAGCGAGGAGCACAAGGAGAAGTGTCAGGCCAAGCTCAACGTTCTGCTTGAGCAGCAGAAGGACCTCTCAACGGCCATTGACCAGCTGCTCGACGACATAGCCTCAGGCCACAAATATATGAAGGTCTACAAGCAGATGAAGATGTATAACGACCCGAGCACAAACCCGGTGCTGTATAAGAAGTAAGAAGAAAAAGCAAGTGAAAACCGAGCATTTACTTATAATAAGGTTCTCTGCCATGGGCGATGTGGCCATGATGGTGCCCGTGGTGAGCTCGCTGGCACACCAATATCCGCACCTGCGCATCACCGTGCTGAGCAGACCGTTCGCACGGACGTTCTTCGAGGGGCTGGCTCCCAACGTGGGGTTCATGGGGGCTGACCTGAAGAACGAGTATCGCGGGCTGACGGGCCTCAACGCCCTCTACCGCCGACTGGTGGCGAAAAACTTCACCGCCATTGCCGACATGCACAGCATTCTGCGCTCAAGCTACCTGCGCATGCGCTTCAACATAGGGCGTTACCAGGTGGCACACATCGACAAGCACCGCCGCGAACGCCGCGCCCTCACCGCCACACGCAACAAGGTGCTGGAGCAGCTGCCCACATCGTTTGAGGGTTATGCCGACGTGCTCGCACGCTTGGGATACCCCGTGAAGCTACAGTTTGACAGCATCTTCCCACCAAAGGGTGGCGACATGAGTCTTATTGCGCAGCGCATCAACCCCAAAGCCGAGGGCGAGAGATGGATAGGCATAGCGCCGTTTGCAGCACATCAGGGCAAGGTGTACCCGCCCGAAAAGATGGAGCGCGTGGTCCAGCTGCTGCTTGAACGCGACACCCGCAACCGCATTTTCCTCTTCGGAGGAGGCAAGGAGGAACGCGACATGCTCGACGAGTGGGAGAAACGCCATGACCGCTGCACCTGTGCCTCGACGCTGCTCTCAGGACTGTTCCAGGAACTGGTGCTCATGAGTCATCTCGACACGATGGTGAGCATGGACAGCGCCAACATGCACCTGGCATCGCTCACAGGCACACGCGTGGTGAGCGTGTGGGGAGCAACCCACCCTTACGCCGGCTTCATGGGCTGGAACCAGAAGGCTGACGATGCCGTGCAGACAGACCTGCCCTGCCGCCCGTGCAGCATCTTCGGCAACAAGCCCTGCATGCGAGGCGACTATGCGTGCCTTAACAACATCACGCCCGAGCAGATCGCTGACCGCGTGATGAAGGGGTTGGCGTAACAGCCGTTTGAGGTTTGTAAATCTACCATTTTGATTTGCAAAACAGCCTTTTTGGATTGCGAAACAGCCTTTTGGGTTGCGAAACAGCCTTCTGGGGTTAAGAAACAGCCTTTTGGGGTTTAAGAAACAGCCATGAATTGCATATAGACAGCGCCGAAAAGCGCTGCCTGCCCCCATCACAACAGATGCCGCTAAAGACATGTAACTGCGAAAAACATAACGGGCGGCTATAGAAAAGAAAAGCTGCAAAAAAATCTGTATTCAGAGAAACTGTATTCAGAAAAAACTGCATTCAGAAAAAAGAAGAAAAGCTGCGTTCCCTATATATATAATAAGGTGGAACCCTCATGACACGAAAACCATCCTAACTGCAAACGTGTAAAGGGCGACACCCGTAGAGAACAGGCTGGAAACGTTAAATAACATTTTAAAAAACCTTGAACACATTCAAGCCCAGTACACCTGCAAAACTGTAGAGCTTGAAAAGGTCAAGACAATCAATTAACTAAAAAGGAAAGGAAAAAGCTATGAAAAAGTACGTATGTGATGTGTGCGGATGGGTCTATGACCCTGCCGTAGGCGATCCTGAGAACGGCATTGAGCCGGGAACAGCATTTGAAGACATCCCTGAAGATTGGGTTTGCCCACTCTGTGGTGTAGGCAAGGACGAGTTCTCACCCGTAGACGAATAAGCGTTGTTTCGGTCGACTCAAACTGCATATTTATGCAAAACAAGACCACGAATATACAGTATTTTCAAAGGGCCCAAATGACAAAATGAAAGTGCCCATTTGACGTTCTCATTAAGCCTCTTTGAGGCGGTCATTTATATCATTTGACAGCCTCAAAGAGCCTCTTTGACAACCTAAGCCTAATTTTAACATTACTTAACAAAACTGTATAGCAAACCGCTCCAAAAACTGACATTTTGCTCCATCTTTTCTTCTTTTACCCACCACCGTGCTTTCTGCATATTTTTCTCCGTTTTTTGCATAAATATGCAGTTTAAGGACTGGCAAGGAACAATAATTCCGTTGTTTTAAAGATTATTATTCCGTAGATTTAAAGATTATTATTCCGT
>ENA-UERK01002973-UERK01002973.1-human-gut-metagenome-genome-assembly--contig:-NODE-2973-length-10670-cov-4.752761_pt1 | contig 10670 bp, 5 predicted proteins | sample MGYA00242957_ERZ507957 | MGnify/ENA primary metagenome ERZ507957 (study PRJEB26167, sample SAMN06115538) | human gut metagenome | host: Homo sapiens | place: China:Heilongjiang | collected 2015-11-06... | reverse complement strand
TATTCCCAAGTGTGGTGGGTAGGGATGTAGACAGCGGAAGCACCGGTGGCTATTGTTGGTTCAACATCGCTCTTGAAGGAGTTGCCAACCATAAGGAGGTCGTCGGGCTTTACACCAGCAAGGCGGCATAAGGCACGTACGGTATCGGGAGTTTTGTCGTTGACAACTTCTACGAGGTCGAAATAATGGCGGAGGCCAGAACGGTCGAGTTTGCTATTCTGGTCGAGTAATTCGCCTTTGGTGAAGACTGCAAGCTTGAGATCGGAATTGTCGGATAGCTCTGTAAGCACCTCCTCTACACCATCAAGCGGATTAGGGTCGAAGGTGAGGAGCTGTCTGCCAAGTTCCATTATTCGGTCTATACCCTTGCCTCCGATTCTGCCTTCCGTCATTCGGTTGGCATTCTCTATCAGAGAGAGCATGAAGGCTTTTACACCAAAGCCGAGAAGCGGCATGTTGGCACACTCTGTGGCAAAGAGGTTTTTCTTGACCTCGTCGGGAGCGATGCCATAATCAGATAGTAGAGAGGCATATATCTCTTCGATATTTACGAAATGCGACTGGCAGTCCCAAAGAGTGTCGTCGGCATCAAAGGCTATCAATTTGTATTTAGTCATATATTTATAGGGATTATGTTGCAAAGGTACACTTTTTCTGCATTATGTGTGGAGAAATAAATAAAAAACATTATATTTGCACATTATATGACTAATACATAATAAAGATTACATAAACTAATAACATAACTGACCAACCTATGCAGACATGTCCAAAATGTAAACAGCTCATTGAAGACGACAGCTGGTTTTGTGACCAATGTGGTACAGAACTGATGGTTTGTCCTTCGTGTCGTACGATAAAAAGAGGTATGACATGCAACCAATGTGGTACAAAACTTGTGACCGCAAAGGCTTTTGCCCAGAATGGAGGTAGCGTGAAAGATCCTACCACTCCACCTGTGGGCAACACGCAGAATGTAGGTCCTTCACCTACTCCAAACGTAAATCAGAATCATAATTCTCAGCCACCGACAGGCTTTGTGGGGCAACATACGCCTAATACAGGGCAGCCTATACAGAATACAGGGCAGCAAGTGGTAACCCCAGGCCAGCCAATAGCGGATACGAATTCAGACCGCACGATGCGTCCTGGAGCTACGCCTCCTCCTCCACCTCCGCGTCAGCCACAGGCAAAGCCAGGACATCTGGTTTGTCAAAACCCATCGATAAGGTTGGGTATTGGCGATGGTGCTATAATAGGTAGACGCGGAAGCTATGCCCAGGCATTTGCTGGACAAGGATATGTGTCGGGCAACCATGCCCGTTTGCAATATAATGCCTGCGGACAATTTGAGATAGTAGACCTTGGTAGTACAAACGGCACATTCGTGAACGGACAGCAGTTGACACCAAACATGCCAAGAGTTGTGAACGTAGGCGACATAGTGAAGTTTGCCAATTTGGAATTTGCGGTACAGATTTAAAACCTGATGAAGCTATGATAATATCTTGCAATTTAATGTCAGACGTTGGACTGAAGCGTACCAACAACGAAGACATAGTGTTGCTGAATGGCGATTTCTATAGAGATAATGCCTATCAGTCGACATTCACACTCAACGACAACGCACGTATGGCAGCCATAGTGGCAGATGGTATGGGCGGACATGCAGGTGGAGAATTTGCCAGCGAATTAGCTGTGCAGAGTTTCCAAACTTTTGTGGAAACACTACCTGCAATGGTTGACATTGCAACACTACAGAATTTGATAAAGTCGTGGGCTACAGATGCTCACTATATGATAAAGCACAAGGGCGAAGAGATGCCACAATTCTATAATATGGGAACAACATTCGTAGGATTGCTCTTCTATAACGGTAGTGTGAACTGGATAAACATCGGCGATAGCAGAATATACAGATTTCGCGATGGTATATTACGACAGTTGAGTACTGACCACTCGATGCGCGAAAAGGAGAAAGACCCAACGATACCGTCGAACATAATATACAACGCACTGGGAGTGGGGGAAAGTGTATTTGCCGATGTAGAGGATATTACACAGAAAGTGATTCCGGGCGATAAGTTCATCATATGCTCAGATGGTTTGTCGGATATGGCAGACGACGAGACTATAGAGAGTGTGATGGAGAATGGCGGTAGCGCACCAGAGTTGGTGGCTGCAGCAAAAGAGGCAGGAGGTAAAGACAACGTCAGCGTGATGGTTGTAGAAATAATTGAATAGAAATTAACCTAAACAAATATAATACAATGGATCAATTTCAACAGCAACAGCAACAGCAGCAGCAACGCCAACAGACTGCTGCTACGCAAAGCTATGATAATAACACCCCAAACTATACATGTCCGCATTGTGGAGCGGCAGTAGACTTCCACATGGAACTTTGTCCACATTGTCATCATCCGCTACATCCTGATGTATGTACATACTGCGGTGCAGAGATGGAGCCAGAAGATCAGTTCTGCTGTGAATGTGGCGGTCCACGTAGGGGTATCACCTGTCCTATATGTGGCACATTGAACTTCCGTAGTTTCTGCAGTCATTGCAATACTCCTCTCGACGACCTTGCAAGAGCAGAGGTAGAGAAGGCACAGCGCGACCCTGTATATCAGAAGGCGGTATCGCTGGCTGAACAGATGGCTGAACTGGAAGAGCAGATTATGGCTGCAGAAAGAGAAGCCAGAATGCCTGATGATGGTGGTGACTTTGATATTGAAGAAGAGGAGGAAGTTGAAGAACTGGACTTTGAGACCGTGATGGAGCTTAGCGAGGAGGACAAGAAGTTGATGGAGCAATATCATCAGCTATTGGGAACGACCCCTACTCCTATAAACAATACGCCAAGACCTACGCCAAAGCCTCAACAGCAGGTACAACAGAAGAAGAAGGTAGACAAGAAAGCACGCGTGGGTGGTGCAGACTTGGCTGCTATGAAGGCTGAATATCAGCGACAGATGCAGGAGATGCAGTCGCTATTGAACGCCATGCAACCAGATGCCAATACTACACCACAGATGCAACGCAACTTCTGTTGTGCACACAAGGTGGTGGTGACAACACAAAGATTGGTTAGACGACCAACAACATGGATTTGCAACTATTGCGGTTGCGAGCACAATCAGCCAAGCGAATGCACCAGACCTGAGTTGGGAGGTGTGTGGAAATATAATTCTTATACAGAAACTGTACGAACCATAGAAACAAGATAAGCGACATGAACGATTCAACTATAATCCCTAACGATGGCACTATTCGCCCTGGTGCAAACAATGGCGGAAACAATGACTCTACTGTAAGACCATCGGCAGATATGAATGACAATGGTAGCACCGTGAGACCGGGAATGAATGACAATGGCAGCACCGTGAGACCGGGAATGAATGACAATGGCAGCACCGTGAGACCAGGAATGAATGACAATGGCAGCACCGTGAGACCAGGAATGAATGACAATGGCAGCACCGTGAGACCAGGAATGAATGACAATGGCAGCACTGTGAGACCAAACACAGGAACTGGTGGCGACAGCAACGCTACAGTTAGACAAGCTGCAGGAAACGGCAACATGGGAAGCGGAAGTACCATTCGTGCCAATAGCGACAACGGAGGAACCATCGTTGCCAATGGCAATATGGGCGGAAGACCACAGCAGGCAGCACAAACACAGGCTGCCAACAGCGCTAATGCAGACTATAAGAACCAAAAGGGTGCTATTTTTGGTTTGCCTGATATTTTTATTGATGGCAAGAAGTTGCACGTGGTGGAATACTTGAAGCAGGTGTCGGGAGAGGCACAGTTGATAAAGGTAGAAAGCAAGGGTAAGCAATATATGCTGAAGCTATATCTCTCGGGAATACATCCTAACCACGACATGCTGGAGAAGGTGAAGACTATACCTCAGGGTATGCCTGGACTGATGCGACTATATAAGCATGGTACATGGACAAGTCCGAATGACGACAAGGATGTGCGCGACTATGAGATTATGGAACTCTGCGAGGGTGGCACTCTGAGCGACCTCGACCTAAAAGGCGACGAAGAAAGATGGAAGAAGCTTGCTATGCAAATGGCGATAAGTATCGACCTATGCCACAAGAGAGGTTTCTTGCATCTCGATGTCAAGCCCGACAACTTCCTCTTTGTAGACAAGCAACGCACAAACCTGGTGTTGGGCGACTTCGGACTTGCTGTCGCAATAGATGCTAATGGTAAAGGACAATGTTCGCAGGCAAGGACAAAGAAATATGCAGCACCAGAGATATATTCGCATATCGAAGGTCAGCTTATCGATGTTGACGACAAGAGCGACTTCTACTCTCTCGGTATCTCGCTGATGAGAATATGGATGGGACAAGAGGAGTTTGACAAGATATTCGAAGGCAAGAACGAACGTCAGCTCATAAAGATGAAGCAGTATGAGCAGATACCGATGCCTACAGGACTCAGCGCACATTCGTTGTCGCTGATAAAGGCGCTGTTGTTGTTCAACAATAGTGAGCGTGCTGGTTTTGCAGATATACAGAGATGGATTAAGGGCGAGAACCTCGTGGAAGACGAGGCTGCAGCAAACCAGAATGCACCACAGATGAGCATCGTTTACAATGGTGCGAAGAATCAGGTGGCACACTCTATGAACGAGCTTGCACATTTCATGCTTGAAGACCAAGAGCTGGCAAAGAAATATCTGTATAGTGGAAAGCTGTCGAAACTTATCGACCAAACTAACCCAGAGATGGCTCTTAACATAGACCAGATAACTGAAGAGTGGTATCCAAGCAATAAGTTTGCTGGTCTTGCTGCTGCCATCTTCACCTTGGATGAGGAATATCCATGGACCGATGTCAAGGGCAAACAGATGAGCACATTTGCAGAGATTGCTGAGTCGCTGCTGTATAACTTCGACCAATATTGCGAAGACCTGAAAGACAAGGATCATACATTCTATGTATATCTGCGTGTGAATGGTGAACAGGCATGGGCTGACAACATATACCAGCAGTTGGAGAAGAACGCTCAAGACAACCTGCTGAGATTTATCTACGAGTATAATGCTAAGTTGCCTTTCCGCATCGTTACTACCGGCAATCAGATACACTATGTTGACCATATCAACGATGTGCTACAATATGGCGAAAACCTTAGCGATGACTCTAAGTGGGAGATAACATGCGGTGGATTCACTAAGTGGGTGAACTCACGCAACGGTATGATTGCTGCCGAGGTAGAGAAATATTTGCAACAGAAGAATTGGGCTACAGAATGCTATCCTGGAGTGTTGTATCTGCTGAATAAGCAATGTGGTTACGACTACAAGATTGTTGCAGATGCCAAGGATCCTAATGCACTGTTTACTCCTGCTCAGTTGGCAGCAAGACTCAACAAGTTGGTTTCTGACCACGGACAGAATTCGGATAAGTATACCTTCTTCCATGAGTTTATGAATATCGATGGGTCAAGACTGGAGCAGTATCTCACGGTGCGCGGTTTTAGGAACAAGATAAACTACATAAAATATTGTTTCGAACTAAAGGACCCGACCAATACAGGCAAGCCTGGTCCATACAACAAGATTATTGCTGCATATAAGTGTATAGCCGGAATGGGAGCTACACCTTATTATATATGTGGCAGTAAGAAGCTCACTTCGCTTGCCGACGTAAACAAACTCACAAATACAGAGAAGAAGAACGAATATACTGGCAAACAGCTTGGCAACTGGCTGACTATCTTCTTCCAAGAGAATCCTAACCTGAATAAGAATCAAGCTTATGCCTATGAGCTGGAGACGGAGAAATACTTGAAGTATATAGAAGGCTTCAACAGTAGCGACCATTATGTAAGCAGATTCCGTCAGGCTGTAGATAAGACAGAGGCATGCGTAGACAAGATATTCAGCTTGAGAAAGCGTGTGCTAACACTAAGATGGGTGGTGATACTGTTGGGCTTGGTGCCATTGGTAGGTTTGGCACTATACTCACTTATCATGGGACTGCCTTTCGATGGAAATCCATTGGAAACATTCAACTCTACGGTATTTGCTATATTGTTCATAATATGCACCATAGGCTTCTTTGCACTATCAGAAGGAGAAGGCGGATGTATAGGCGAACTGATATGGGGCGGACTGATAGCGCTGGCGATATATTGGGGACTGTACTTTATACTAAAGCTACTGATGCCATTTGCAGGATATATCGTGGCAGGATTGCTACTGCTATACGCGTGGAAGATATATAGCGCATGTATCGGTTCGGTAAGTATTAGCAATACTACCGACTTGCTTGGCAACGACGAGCTTGTGGTGGCTCCATTGCATTTCGCTTACAGATCTAACGAGAGTATCTCGCAGTTTACACCAACCGTAGCACTAAGAACAGAGAACGAAGAGGCTTATCTTGAGAATGTAATTCAAAAGATTAAGAAGAAGACACTCTGGTCGATGGTTACCTCGATACTCATCTCTTCGCTACTGATACTTATGGGAGCAGCAAAGGGACTAAGCTTCTCTTCATCAGATACAGAAATCGCAACCGTGCTAAATGGCTCATGGAATGGAGAATTTCAAGGCAAAGCAGCAACATTGGTTATAGACAATGTAGACGAGAAGACTGGCGAGGTGAATGGTACTATGTTTGTAAAGTTTAAGAATCTTGCGCAAGAGAGTGTTTCGGGAACTGCCAAGGATGGCGACAAGATAACACTCGAGCTCAAAGACAATGTGCAGAATGGTGTACTCGATGGTACATATATTATATATGTAGATAAGAGTGCTGGCATCATGGAATGTCAATACAGCAATTCTAAGACTGGCAAGGAGGTAGGCTTCACACTCACAAAAGATGGAAGTGCAGAGAATGTAGCTAACGAGGCTGACGAGGCTGACGTTGTTGAGACTACAAGCAAGAATAGTAGCAACAAGAAGAACAGCAATAAGAACGAGAATAGTCAGAAGAGCGAGACAAGTAGCAGTAGCTCAGATGCAAGTTCGAATACTCAGGCTACAGAAACTTCAAAACCTGCAAGACATAACATCAACATCCAGGGTTCATCGTCGTCGCATTCTATCAATGCTAATAGTGGAAGTAGACATCAATCTACTCCAAAGCACGAGAATAGCAATAGCGGAGGATATAATATCAAGGTGAACTCATCAAGCAATAGCAGTGGTGGTTTCAGGCTTGAAGAAATTAACTAATAGTTGTTTAAGAAAAACGAATTATTATGATCTGTCCACAATGTCAGAAACAAAATAGAGAGCAGGCACACTATTGCAAATGGTGTGGCTCTGCTCTATCTAATGACAATACTGGTCCTCTTGCCGACTTGGTGGGAATGGACAATGTTAAGAAGCAACTGATGACCCTCGTAGCACGCTACGAGGAACATCAGCGCAGAATGAAGACTACGGGAGTGAGCCAACCTTTCACCGCTAATATCATTATCAGTGGTGAGATGGGAACAGGCAAGACTATGCTCGTGGAGGTGATTGAGAAGCTGTTTAGTCAGAAAGGAATGACTAAGCATCCTGCTACATATATACTGAATAGCGAGGAGTTTGATGCTTTCCGCAATACAAAAGACTTTGATGCAAATCTGGCTAAAGCCAAGGGCGGAATACTATGTATAGATGCTGTGCATAAGCTATTGCCAGACGGACAAGATACCAATACCACATCTTTGGACCGTATATTCAGCGGTGTGCAGACTTGGAAGGGAGACCCATTCGTGATATTGTGCGGATGGTCGGTAGTATTGGACGGATATTTGAAGAACAATCCAAACATCCGCGACCGCTTCGACTTGGTGATAAACCTACCGGGATATACCTACGAAGAGCTTACTGAAATATGCTCACGCAGACTGTTGTTGACACACGGATTAGGACTCAACGAAGATGCACGCAAGAAACTCTTGAGAGTGGTAAGGCAGGCTAAGCGCGACAGACTTACCGACACCAATGGTTATTATGCAAAGAACCTTGCTGACGCAATAGCCATAAAACATGCAGGCAAGGGACCACAGACTTCTACGATAATCACTCCCGACGAGATTGATGGTAAAGAATACGTGGAACTATCGTTCGACGAAGCTATCAAGCAGATGGATAAATATATCGGTGTGGACAAGATAAAGGATAATATCCGCAATCTAACCACAATGATGAAGATGCAGGCAGAGCGAGAAGGCACAGAGGTGAAATGCAAAGACCACTTCCTGTTCTTGGGTAATCCGGGTACTGGTAAGACAACTATTGCTCGTGTGTTTGCTGACGTGATGGCTGCTATGGGAGTATTGAAGGTGGGACAACTCATTGAGGTGTCACGAAAAGACCTTGTGGCTCCATACGTAGGACAGACGGCACCAATGGTAGAAGCTGCTGTAAACAAAGCTATAGGCGGCATACTATTTATTGACGAGGCTTATACACTGAGCCAAGGTGAAAACGATAGTTTCGGTAAAGAGGCTATCGACACATTGCTTAAGCTTATGGAAGACCGTCGTGGTGATTTCATATGTATTGCAGCAGGCTACGACCAGGAAATGAACGATTTCCTCGGTACAAACTCTGGATTGGCATCGCGCTTCAACGAGACTATACACTTCGACGACTATACAGGCGAACAACTCTACGACATCTTCCAGATGATGATGAAAGGTAATAAGCTTACGCTAAACCCTGACGACGAAACCTGGACACGCAACTACTTCAAGAAGATGTACTTGATGCGTGGAGCTAAGTTTGGTAATGCTCGCGACGTGAGAAATGTCTTGGATAAAGCAAAGAAGGAACAGGCACATCGACTATTGGAACTACAGAAGGTGGATCCACAAGCGGCAATGCAGCAAAACTGCATTATAACTAAGGACGACATCTGTAGCGAAGACGAAGACAAGGGTGTAGACCAGGTATTGGCAGAACTTGATGCATTTGTCGGTATGGACAGCATAAAGAAGCAGGTACGCGAACTTGCCAACAAGATACAGATAGAGCGCATGAGTATGGCAGCAGGTATAGGAAGCGCAGAGCTGACACCTGTGCATATAATCCTTACCGGCAATCCTGGAACAGGAAAAACCACAATAGCACGAAAGCTTGGAGAGATTTTCAAGGCCATAGGCTTGTTGCCAACAAGCAAAGTTGTGGAGTGTGAACGCAAGACGCTGGTGAGCAAATATATGAACGAGAGTGCGCAACTTATGAACAAAGCCTGTGACGACGCCATGGGCGGTGTGTTATTTATCGACGAAGCCTACAACCTGGCACCTCCAAGCAAGGGTGGTGGCGGCTCTGACGATAAGGAAGGTGTAGAGGCTGTAGAATCGCTGATGACACGTATGGAGAACGACAAGGGTAAGTTTGTGGTGATATGTGCCGGATATCAAAAGAATATGGACGAGTTCCTGCTTATAAACCCAGGCTTGTCGCGTCGTTTCACCAACAAGATGCACATCGATGACTACACTCCAGACCAATTGGAGCAGATATTCATTCAGATGGCAAAGAAGAAGAACTATACTATTGTGCCTGAGGCTATATTGCCACTACAGAAATGTATATACCAAAAGGTGGATGCCAAAGACGAGAACTTCGGTAATGCCGGCGAGATGGTGAAGCTATTTGAGGAAACCAAGAGACGTCTGTCATCAAGACTGATGAAAAAGTTCCAGCAAAATGGCACACTCGACAAAGAGGAATATCTCACCATTCTGCCAGAAGACATTCCATACGAGATGCCTAAGCAGGTGAGCACAGAAGAATGTTTGGCAGAGCTTGATGAGTTGATAGGTTTGCAAGGTGTGAAGGAGGAAGTTCGCAAGATGGCAAACATCATCAAGCTTGAACAGATGAGGGCAAAGGTACTGGGCGAAGGTGCCAAGGTCGTTGCCGACCATTATGTGTTTGCAGGAAACCCTGGTACTGGCAAGACTACCGTAGCACGCATCATGGCAAATATCTTCTTATCGCTCGGCTTGCTACCTACAAATAAGCTTGTAGAGGTTTCGCGCGACGACCTTGTAGTAGGCTTCCAAGGACAGACGGCACCAAACGTAAAAAAGGTTGTTCGTAGTGCCATCGGTGGTGTATTGTTTATCGATGAAGCATACACTTTGAACCAAGGACATAATGACGATGTCGGTCATGAGGCTATAGACACATTGGTAAAACTGTTACTCGACTATAAGGGACGCATGGTAGTAATCCTTGCAGGATATACCGGCGACATGAAGCTCTTCCTTGACACTAACCCTGGATTGGGTTCACGATTTACAAAGAAGATACATTTTGAAGACTACAAGCCCGACGAGCTGTCGCAGATATTTATGATTGCAGCTAAGAAGAAGAAATATATCGTGCCTGAAGAAACAAAGCAGGCTGTAGATATGCAATTGCAATTCATGTACGACAACCGCGACCGCAACTTCGGTAATGCACGTACAGCCAACAACTTGTTTGAAGCTGTGAGACAGGCAATGGCAACAAGACTGTTGCAATCAGGCGACGTTTCTGCTGAAGAAATGTCGACAATATTACCAGAAGATATCCTTAAGGCTGCAGAGGCTATGTAAAAGGTAAAAGGGTAAAAGGGTAAAAAGGTAAAAAAGTAAAAAGGTAAAAAGCCCCTCTCCCTCTTTGCGCCCCCGTTCCC
>ENA-UERK01002972-UERK01002972.1-human-gut-metagenome-genome-assembly--contig:-NODE-2972-length-10671-cov-3.624316_pt1 | contig 10671 bp, 9 predicted proteins | sample MGYA00242957_ERZ507957 | MGnify/ENA primary metagenome ERZ507957 (study PRJEB26167, sample SAMN06115538) | human gut metagenome | host: Homo sapiens | place: China:Heilongjiang | collected 2015-11-06... | reverse complement strand
GTTAATCCACGTTCGATTTTTGATGTACAGGTTAAGAGACTGCATGAGTATAAGAGACAGTTCTTGAATATTCTGCATGTAATGTATCTGTACAATGAGTTAAAGAAAAATCCGGATAAGGATTTCTACCCACGTACATTTATCTTTGGTGCTAAGGCGTCTGCAGGTTATCATGTCGCAAAACAGATCATTAAATTGATCAATAGTGTTGCGGATGTGGTAAATAATGATAAGAGTATTCATGATAAGATCAAAGTGGTATTTATCGAAAATTATCGTGTATCGAATGCAGAGATCATTTTCGCAGCCGCAGATGTATCTGAGCAGATTTCCACTGCCAGTAAAGAGGCATCAGGTACCGGTAATATGAAGTTTATGTTAAATGGTGCATTGACACTGGGAACTATGGATGGAGCGAACGTAGAGATTGTCGAGGAAGTCGGTGAGGAAAATGCATTTATCTTTGGTCTGTCCTCAGACGAGGTTATTGCATATGAGCACAACAATGAGTACAATCCAAGAGAAATCTACAATATGGATTCAGACATCCGTGCCGTGCTGACACAGTTAGTTGATGGTACGTATGCACCGGGTAATCCGGAAGAGTTCCGTGATATTTACAATTCTTTGCTCGATGGCAACGGCGGACGTCCGGATATGTACTTTATTTTGAAGGATTTCCGTTCCTATGCGGAGGCACAGCAGCGTGTAGAGGCAGCTTACAGAAATGAAGATGCATGGGCTAAGTCTGCGCTTCTCAATACAGCTAAGAGTGGTAAATTCTCTTCCGACCGTACGATTGAAGAGTATGCAACAGAGTTGTGGCACTTGGAGAAAGTTACGGTAGAGTTACCGGAATAATCATATAATTAGAACGTAAGGTATTGCCAGAGGAAAAAGGATATTTCGTCTGGCAATACTCATATGAATTTTAACTACATAAAGGAGGTTAGGACTATGAGCATGTTGGACAGACAGGTTAAAATACCGGCAAAAGCAAATCGAAAGATCGAGTTGAAGGCATATCCTGGTCACTTTGCAACCAATCACTCACACATCAACTATTACCTTGATATCACACCGATAAAGTGTCGCCACACAGAAGCGCAGCTGGTAGCGAAAGAATTTGTGCGGGAATATAAACATACGAAAGCGGTAGATACCATCGTGTGCATGGATGGCTGTGAAGTTATAGGAGCATATTTGGCAGAAGAACTTACAGACGCAGGGATTATGTCCATGAATACACATGAATGTGTGAATATTGTTACTCCCGAGATCAATACAAGTGGACAGATCATATTTCGCGATAATGTTGAAGCTATGCTTACCAACAAGCATGTCGTACTACTGTTAGCAAGTGCGACTACCGGACAGACAGTTGAGCAGAGCATACAGGCAATTCGATATTATGGCGGTAATGTGCAGGGGGTATCGGCGATCTTTACGGCTGTAGATGAGGTTGAAGGTATTCCGGTTCATTCAATCTACCATGTAGATGATGTTGGTAGTTACAAGAATTATCTGCCAAGTGAATGCCCATACTGCAAAGAGAAACGTAAACTGGATGCTATCGTAAACAGTTATGGATATTCGAAAATTTAACACAATATAGCAGAGAAGTCACCCGATGCAGTGGATGGCTGCGGGCGACTACCACGGAATCTAAACCGGCACGTGATAGTGCCGGTTTTTTCTTTCAGTGATAGGAGAATGCTATATTTAAAAAGTACGGAGAAAGGATAGGAAAAAAGGATGCCTGTTACAGATTTTTTGGAAAGAAATGCAAAACTATATCCGAATGAAGTTGCGTTGGTGGAATTGAATCCGGATGAAAAAGATACAAGGAGAACGAGTTGGAAAGAGTATGAATTGATCCAGCCATCTCGTTTCGAACCGTATCGACGTGAAATTACTTGGGGGGTATTTAACGAAAAGGCAAACCGTTTTGCAAACCTGCTGCTTAGTCGAGGAATAAAAAAAGGCGATAAAGTAGCAATCCTGATGTATAATTGCTTGGAATGGCTGCCTATTTATTTTGGAGTGCTCAAATCAGGAGCAATAGCAGTGCCGTTTAACTTTCGTTATGATGCAGAGGAGATCTTATATTGTGCAGAGCTTGCCGAAGTGGATATGATCGTATTCGGGCCTGCGTTTATCGGACGGATCGAGGCAAATGCAGAAAAACTGAGCAAAGGAAGACTATTGATCTATGTTGGGGACGGCTGTCCGGACTTTGCAGAGAGTTATCATGAACTTGTTGCGGATTGTTCCAGTAAAACACCTGATATCCCGCTGACAGAAGATGATTATGGAGCAATCTACTTTTCTTCGGGAACAACAGGTTTTCCAAAGGCGATCTTACACAAACATCAGAGCTTGACGCAGGCCGCTGAAATGGAACAAAAACATCATAGTACAGGCAGAGATGACGTATTTTTGTGTATTCCGCCATTATATCATACCGGAGCCAAGTTCCATTGGATGGGAAGTTTGGTTGCAGGCAGCAAGGCGGTGTTATTAAAAGGAACGAAGCCGAATACGATCTTATCTGCCGTTTCTAGCGAAAAGTGTACGATTGTCTGGCTGTTAGTGCCATGGGCTCAGGATATCTTGGATGCGCTGGATCGTGGAGATCTGAAGCTGGAAGATTATGAGTTATCGCAGTGGCGCTTGATGCATATTGGCGCTCAGCCGGTGCCGCCTTCCTTGATCAAACGTTGGAAAGAATATTTTCCGAATCATGCATATGATACCAATTACGGTTTGTCCGAGTCGACAGGACCGGGTTGTGTGCATCTTGGTGTTGAAAATATACATAAAGTCGGTGCAATCGGTGTGCCGGGATATCGATGGCAGTGCAAAATTGTTGATGAGCAGGGCATAGAAGTGAAGCAGGGAGAAGTCGGAGAACTATGTGTAAAGGGTCCGGGTGTCATGACCTGTTATTATCACAATGAGAAAGCAACTGCAGAAACCTTAAAAGATGGCTGGTTGTATACCGGAGACATGGCAATGCAGGATGAGGATGGTTTTTATTTCTTGGTCGACCGTAAAAAAGATGTTATCGTTAGTGGCGGTGAGAATATTTATCCGGTACAGATTGAGGATTTCATGCGCAGACACGATAAGATCAAGGATGTAGCGGTGATCGGTCTTCCGGATCGTCGATTAGGGGAGAAGACTGCAGCGATCATTGAAGTAAAGGATGGTATGAGCTGCACAGAGGAGGAAATCGAAGAATTCTGTATGGAATTGCCGCGATATAAGCGACCAAAGGAAATTATCTTTAGTGAGATTCCGCGAAATGCAACCGGGAAGATTGAGAAACCAAAACTACGTAAAATGTATGGTGCAGATCGCCTGGTAGCGCAGGAAAATCAAGCATAAAATAACCAGCATACGCTGTAACAATGCTTAGGAAACTAAGCATAAAACAAATAGCATACGTCGTTATAATGTTTAGAAAACTACCAAATACAAACACGCATAAAAGCAAGGGCATATCACAGTTGATATGCCCTATTACTTACATTTTCACAATATTTTTATAAAATGCAGATAGCAGCTATAACTGCAATAATTTCTTTGCATTATCTCCAAGAATTTTTGCTATGCTTTCTTCTGGAATATTGCAATTTTTTATAGCATTGATAGAGTCTAGCTGATCGCTCCAAGGACTATCGCTGCCCATGACAATGCGGTCAGCGCCATGTTTTTGGATCATTACCGTGAACAGATCCGTGGACAATGGCGCGCCCTCACGGGGTGCTGAAGTCGTTGAAAAAGCAGTATCTAAATATACATCTCGTCCAATGATGCGATCCATAACCTGATCCCAACATCCCCAGCCGCCCATATGTGCCAGAACCATGCGGGACGGTTTGATTTCATCCAGCATATTGCATATGTGTACAGGAAGGGATTGTTCTTCTCCCGGAAAACCAATGTCGTATCCGGCATGTGTAATGGTGACCAAACCGTATTCTTCCGCACAGTCAATGATGCGTAAAAATCGGATATCATCAATCGCCACACCTTGATACACCGGATGGATCTTGATCCCCTTACAGCCATGGTCTGCAAGAAATTGAATGATTTCCCGGTAATTGTCATTATCCGGATGAATGCCGCCGAACGATAACAGTCCGGTTTCCTTGGTGTGTTCGTTGTTTTCCACTGCGACACGATTCACCGTTTCGAATTGATGCGGATTCGTAACCACAGGAAGAATAATAGACAGGTCAACACCGCTTTTATCCATGGATGCACGGAGTGACGCCTCAACACCACTTACGTGCGCACGCATCTTTGCTTTTTGTTCCAGACTTGCAATAGCCCGACTGGCGATTTTTTCTGGAAATATATGTGTATGAAAATCAATAATCATAACAATCCTTCTTTCTGTCATATAATAACTGCTATTGAGAGCGTTTTCCATAACCATTAATTTTATGGTAAATCAATAAGTATCTAGTTGCCAGTATAGCATTTCCCGTAGCCGTCAACTTTATTATTCATCCATTAATATCCCAGTACCATTATTTACCTAACGCAGTTTTTTGGGATACTGTATTCTCCTTGTCATAACAAGCAAACGTGCTGTCTACCATTGCTTTATCCGGTTTCGGAGTAAACAGACTGACAACCGGCACGATCACAAGTCCGGCCAACATCGCGATAGCACCACAGTTGATCGGTGACTGCATAATTACAGGGAAAGATTCTCTGCAGAAAATATTAGCGATCATCAATACGGAGCTAAAAATAAAGCAGACAAAACAGGACGCTTTGGTGACCCATTTTACGTACAGAGAGTACATAAATGGTGCTAAGAAAGAACCGGCAAGAGCACCCCAAGACACGCCCATCAACTGCGCAATGAATGTTACGGAGCTCTTATACTGGATCAAAGCTAAGACTGAAGATATTGCGATAAATACCACGATCAAAACGCGGATCAGTAATACCTGTTTCTTTTCGCTCATGTTTTTCACAAAATTATCTTTGATAAAATCAATCGTCAACGTAGAGCTGGACGCAATAACGAGCGAAGATAATGTTGACATCGAAGCAGACAACACTAAGATCACGACTAAGGCGATCAGCACGGATGGCAGCCCGGATAACATGGTTGGGATAATAGAGTCAAAGCCATTTGCCTCCACGTCGATCTGATCCGAGAACAGACGGCCAAATCCACCGAGAAAATAACTTCCACCGGCAACGATCATGGCAAAGATTGTTGAAATAATAGTGCCTGTCTTGATCGAGGACTCATCTTTGATGGCATAAAATTTTTGTACCATCTGTGGCAGCCCCCAGGTACCGAGCGATGTCAAAATAACCACAAACAAAAGACCAAGTGGATCAGGGCCAAAGAAAGAGGCGAAAATGCCGGGTGCTTTGGAAACTTCCGAATCGCTTATCTGAGCCAGACCATTCAAGGAAGCCATAAATCCGCCCTTGCTCATCAATACCGCAGCGATGACCGCAACAATGCCGACCAACATTATGATACCTTGAATGAAATCATTGATCGCCGTTGCCATATATCCGCCTGCAATAACATAAATTGCGGTAAGTACAGCCATAATGATGATACATACGGAATAGTCAATATCAAAAGCCATACCAAACAAACGTGATAATCCATTATAAAGAGATGCTGTATAAGGGATCAGGAAGATAAAAATAATGACGGAAGCAGCGACCTTTAGGGCGTGGCTGTTAAAACGTTCTCCAAAAAACTGTGGCATTGTTGCCGAGTCTAAGTGCTGTGTCATTATTCGGGTGCGTCGACCTAGGACAACCCATGCTAACAGTGAGCCGATCAGCGCATTTCCAATACCGGCCCAAGTCGCTGCAATACCATATTTCCAACCAAATTGTCCGGCATAGCCGACAAAGACAACGGCAGAAAAATATGAGGTTCCATAGGCAAAAGCAGTCAGCCAGGGACCAACTGAGCGACCACCTAATACAAAACCATTGACATCAGTAGTGTGTTTCCTGCAATACAGCCCGATACCGATCAGGACTGCAAAGTAAAGGATTAAAATTGCTAATTTCATATTTCTTCTCCATTTCTTTAGAATAGTTTATCTGCTGCGTATACATGCTCATATTTACATATAATAGTTTATTTGCTGTGTATACAAACTCATGTTCACAAAAGCATCTATGCAAAAACAGCAACTTCATCATACCATAGGTTGCGAAGCGCGCACAATGATTATATCGTTTAATTATAGGATTGTATCATGTTGTGGTAGAATGGAAAGATCATTGCGCAGGATCAAATAGCTCTTTGTTAGGTGCATCTGTTCCGCTTCTTCAGTCGTCTTTGACGTTTAGACGGAACAAATGAAAATTGCGTAAGGAAATAGCAAATCTTATCCGATATATTAAATAGCCGAAATATTACATAATGCGATTGGACGTTGTGATGTCGCGCAAGATGTGAGACGTTGGCGCAGATGACTCAGAGTGACATACAGTAAATGGAGGTAATGTATGAATCAGGTAGTGACAAATAGTGGTGCAGCAGCACAGTATTATGATGTGGCAAAGACAATGCAGAATAAGAAAGCAGCAAAGGCAGAGAATAATGCAGCCCCTGCAAAAAAAAGCAGCAGTACAGCGGCAGATAAGACGAATACATATGATAATCTTTCGACTAAAGCGAAAGCGTTGTTAGACGAGCTGAAAGATAAATATACCAATATGGATTTTTTTGTGGCAGATTTTAGCAGTGATGAGGAAGCACAGTCGATCATGTCTGTAGGGACTAAAGATTTTTCGGCGTTGTTTACCGGCGATGAACTGGAAAAGATGGCAAACGATGAGAGCTACAAGCAGGAAAGGCTCGACATGATCAATGATGCACTTGAGAAATTCAAGCAGCTTAAAGAACAGCTTGCCAACAAAGAGACAGAAGATGGTCAGAACGGCGCATCTTATGACGACATTGTGAAAGTAGGCATTGCTTTTCATGATGATGGTACAGTGTCATACTTTGCGGAACTGGAGAAGTCTACAGCAAAGCAGAAAGAGCGCATAGAAGATGTAAAGGATGCCAAAGCAGAAGAGAAGAAGAAAGCCGCCAAAAAGGAAAAAGCTGCCGATCAGAAAGAGACCGTGAAGAAAAAGACAAAAGTCCAGGCATCATCCTACGAGGAGCTATTAGATAAATTACAGAAGGTTGACTGGAATACGGTGAAAGAAGAGGCCACCCAGTCTGTTGGACAGAAATTTGATCTTTCCGTATAGGAGCAAATTGTCCTAAAAATGGGACATAATAAAAAAGGAAACTAGAACGATGACCTTGAATCAATTAAAGTATATTGTGGAATTGTCCAAAGACAGTTCGATCAATGAAGCTGCCAAAAAACTGTTCATTTCGCAGCCGAGCCTGACTGCATCTTTGAAGTCGTTAGAACAGGAAGTTGGATTCGAAATTTTCGCGCGAACAAAGAGCGGCATATCTCTTACTGTCAAGGGACGTGAGTTTTTGGGCTACGCAAAGTCAGTGATCGAGCAATATGACATTTTGGATGCTAAATATATATCGCACAAAAATATCAAGCGTACTTTTCATGTCTCTATGCAGCATTACACGTTTGCGGTGAATGCGTTTGTATCAGTGATCGATCAGTATGGCATGGAAGAGTATGAGTTTGAGATCCATGAGACGAAGACGCATGAAGTCATTGAAAACGTCAAAAATCAGATCAGTGAAATAGGTGTGCTCTATTTGAATGCTTATAATCAGGCAGTGTTGCAAAAGATTTTTCGGGAGTCCGGGCTGGTATTTACACCATTGTTTGAATGTGGGATTTATGCCTACATGAGTAAAAACAATCCGCTTGCGGGCAAGTCAAGCGTCACTATGGAAGAGCTGAATGATTATCCGTGTCTTGCCTTTGCACAAGGAGAAAGTAATTCGTTTTATTATGCGGAAGAAGTACTGAGCACCTATGCTTACAAGCAGTTGGTGCGTGCTAATGATAGAGCGACCATGCTTAATCTGATGGTTGGGATCAATGGTTATACATTATGTTCCGGCATTATTTGTGAGGAACTGAACGGTTCTGCGTTTTGTGCAGTTAAATTAGAGACAGACGAGAAAATGACCATTGGCTATATCGCGCGCAAAGCGTCAGTTATGAGTGAAATGGGTAATAAATTCCTTGAAGAGTTAAGCAAATACAAGGATAAGGTATTGGCGTAAATATAATAAAGGCGAGTAAGTATAACAAGTACCGCATAAGTATAATAATGCCGCATAAGCATAACAGTACTGCGTAAGTATAATAATGCTGCGTAAATATAACGTGTTATAGAAAAAAAACTATAACACGTTATATTTTTTTGAGATTATGCAAAGATCAAAAAGAGTAGTATGATTCGAATATAGATAATTCCTATAGAGATAGTAGGAGAAAGGAGCAGCGCTTATGAGTAAAAGAAACTGGATCAAGGCATTTGCACCGTTAGATCGGCAGAGACTTCTCCAGACGGCAGCAGAATCGGTCAATTGGATCGAACAATATGGCCATGTAGATGGTGATGTGGAGAGCTGGGATGTCATGCCGGGCAAACAAGTGGAAAAGGATGCCTTACTTTTAGATGACGCGAGTTTGTATGCGGGCGCAGCAGGAATTGCATTATTATATTTGAAATATTATGTCGCGACAGAGCAAGAGAAATACTTACGCAAGGCGGAGGCAGGTATCCGTTATGTGATCCGTAAATATCGTGGCAAGGAGGATTTTGCGACGGAAGTACCATTTTTGCAGGGGGCCTACATCGGTTATTTGAATGGTCCGGCGGGAGGTGCCTATGTTGCAAAGGAACTCTATAAAATTACAGGAGAGGAATGTTATAAGCAGTTTGCGCTGACAGTTGCCGATGATGCGATCGAGGCAGCAAAAGACGAGCAGGGAGCACTTACTTGGTATGGGTTTTACGGCATATTAGGCGAAGGTGGTTTGATCCTATTTCTGCTCGACATTTATAATACGTTCGGCGGTGATAAATATCTGGATGCCGCGGCAAAAGCAGCGAAATATATTGCAGATCGCAAGGAAGATGCACCGCAGGGTGGATACCGCTGGTACGTAATGGATACAGAGACTTTTCCGACAATTGGCAAAGCGGGTGGCTATTTCCCGGGATTTGAATATGGTGCTGCAGGCTGTGGTTATATTTTGGCAAGCGTATATGAGCAGACGCATCAGGAAGAATATTTAGACATTGCAAAGAAAGCGGCACAGTATATTCAAAATATTGCAGACTACTCTGAAGATGGCGAGGCAGCTTTGGTTAAGTATAACGATACGTATCTGACAGACCTGTATTATCTGGGAGTATGTCAGGGACCGATCGGCACCTCAAGATTGTTTTACAAACTGTATCGGATTACCGGAGACGAATCGTATAAAGATTTTGTCATTAAGTTGACCAATGGTCTGTTGGCAGCCGGTGCGCCAACGAAACATTCGGACGGTTATTGGAGAACGAATTGCTATTGCTGTGGTGCAGCGGGAATGTTAGAACATTTTCTGCATGTACATAAGCTGACAGGTAATTCGGTATATCTGGATGCAGCCTATGAGGCGGCTGAGGAGATCATTGGTGAATCGACCTATCAGCACAAAGTGCGCAATTGGTATACGTCTTGGAACCGGCATGAACCGGACAGATCAGAGGCGTATGTGGGACTGTATCACGGAAGTGGCGGCTGCGCGGCATCGTTGTTGGCGTTGGCGCAGTACATAGAAGATAAGACATATTTACCGGGATACCTAGAAGATCCTTATCAAGATCTGTATGTATCGTAAATTGCAAAAAAGAAAGGAACGAGAATAGTTATGGCAAAGATTGTAAAAAATATTGAAGAATTAGTAGGACGCACACCGTTGTTTGAGTTCGAAAAGTTTGAGGAAAAACACGATATCAAAGCACATTTGCTGGGAAAATTGGAGTATTTTAATCCATCGGGTTCCATCAAGGACCCGCGCCGCTCTTAACATGATCAAAAAGGCAGAGGAAGATGGTATTCTTCACCCGGGAGATACGATCGTAGAAAACACCTCTGGAAATACCGGAATTGGGTTGGCTGCATTTTCTGATTCAGAAATATTGCGATGCTCAGCCAACGCATCATTATTTCATTAACCAGTTGGCCAATGAGGCCAATCCGGGAGTTCATTATGCGACAACCGGACCGGAGATCTGGGAAGATACGTATGCTCTTGGCCGCGAAATTGCACAGACAGATGGTGTGTTTTTGGGACAGTCTGCCGGTGCAGCACTGCACGCAGCAACTATTGTTGCCCAAAGACCGGAAAATGCCGGCAAAAATATTGTTGTTATTTTGGCAGATAACGGAATGAAATATTTAAGCACCAATATGTATCCACTTGATAAAAAAGTACAGTAATCAGCAGGTGAGATCTCGGTTGTATAATTTTTCCGGATTTCCACATACTAACTCCAAAGTGAATATGCAGCAAAAATGACAATTTGTTATTGCTAAAATATGGAATTGGAGGAAACATTGGTGAAAGCAACAGGAATAATCAGAAAAATTGACGATCTGGGACGAGTCGTAATACCGAAGGAAATTCGTCGTACTTTGCGTATCCGTGAAGGAGACCCGTTAGA
>ENA-UERK01002971-UERK01002971.1-human-gut-metagenome-genome-assembly--contig:-NODE-2971-length-10674-cov-8.428706_pt1 | contig 10674 bp, 9 predicted proteins | sample MGYA00242957_ERZ507957 | MGnify/ENA primary metagenome ERZ507957 (study PRJEB26167, sample SAMN06115538) | human gut metagenome | host: Homo sapiens | place: China:Heilongjiang | collected 2015-11-06... | reverse complement strand
CAAGTACGCCCGCCGGGAGGATGTGCCGGAGAAGACGATGTTCATCATCACCACCGACGGCTACGAAAACGCCAGCCACCGATACGATTACGAGCGTGTGCGCCGCATGATTGAACGGCAGAAGGAGAAGTACGGCTGGGAGTTTTTGTTCCTCGGCGCAAACATTGACGCGGCCAAGGAGGCGGCACGTTTCGGCATCGGTGCGGATCGCTCGGTGAACTACAAGTGCGACGAGGCGGGCACAGCGCTCAATTACGAGGTCATCAGCGAGGCGGTGTGCAGCGTCCGCGCCGCCCGGCCGCTCAGCGCCGACTGGAAGCGCCGCATCGACGAGGACGTGCAGAAAAGAGGGAGGTAAGCGTATGTACGGAGCGATTTTGGGTGACATCGTGGGAAGCCCCTACGAGTTCGACTGCAACAACTATAAGGCGAAGGATTTCCCCCTGTTCAGCCGTCGTTCCGACTTCACCGACGACACGGTGATGACGCTGGCGGTGGCGAAGGCGCTGCTCAGCAGCCGCGGGCAAAACGATGCCGCCATCAAAGCGGCATTGGTGCGGGAGATGCAGCAACTGGGCCGCGCCTACCCCGACCGGGGCTATGGCACTCATTTTGACGGCTGGCTCTATGAGGATGATCCGCAGCCCTACCGGAGCTACGGCAACGGCAGCGCCATGCGGGTGTCTCCCGCCGCATGGATGGCAACAGATATGGCGGAAACGCTGCGTCTGGCGCGGCTCACCGCCCAGGTGACCCACGACCACCCGGAGGGCATCAAGGGCGCACAGGCTGTCGCTGCGGCGATTTTCCTCGCCCGCACCGGTCACGACAAAGCGGAAATCAAAGCGTATGTGGAGCGCGAATTCGGCTACGACCTCAGCCGCAGCTGCGATGAGATTCGTCCCACCTATCACCATGTGGAGAGCTGTCAGGAAACCGTACCGCAGGCTATTATTGCATTTCTGGAAAGCACAAGTTTTGAAGACGCTCTCCGCACAGCGGTGTCCCTTGGCGGCGACAGCGACACCCTCGCCGCCATCACCGGCAGTATCGCTGAGGCGTTCTACGGCGTGCCGGAGGAACTGCGGCAGGAGTGCCGCAAGCGGCTGACACCGGAGCTGGCGGAGATTCTGCGCCGGTGGGAAAGTGGGCTTTACAACGAAAAAATCTGTGGTAGAATTTGAAATGGAGAACAGAATAAGGAGGGACTTCCATGGCGATTTTGAACTTTTCCGATGTGCTTAAAAATGTAGGGCTTGACCCAAAGCGGGTAAAGCTGATCCGGCATTCGCTGGGTGACAAGGCATTCAAGAAATGCTATGACAAGAACATGGTGGAGGAGTACACCCGCGTACAGAGTGAAACCTTCAGCAACGGGTATGATTATTGGTGCGTATTTATCAGCGACAAGAGTACGACGGCAAAGTTTTTCGCCTGCTACAAGGTAAACGGCGGCGTTATTGACACGCAGGACACGAAGCCAAAGGGTTTCCCGCTGGAGGATTGGTTCCAAGGGCAGCGAATGTTTTACAATCTGGAGCGCATTGACCTGCTGAAGGAATACGAAGGCAGACTCTTGATCGAATGGGGTAAAAGCGCGCTTGCTTGGGCGCAGAAAGGCACCAATGAAAAGCCTATTGTGGCCATTCGGGACAAGAAGATTTTTTCCGGCTACGAAAACGCGATCCTTACCTATGAAGAGCTTCGGGAGATCGTGCAGGATCCCACGGCATACGAATCGTGGCACACGGCGCTTTCCACCGTCAACGCGGTCTATCTCATTGTTGACCGTGAAAATGGCCGGAAGTATGTTGGCTCCGCTTACGGCAAGGGCGGCTTATTGGGGCGCTGGACGCACTATGTGAAGTCACTGCACGGCGACAACAAGCTGATGAAGGAGCTGCTCTGCGACTACCCGGATAGGTATACGCACTTCCAGTTCTCGATTTTGCAGCTCCTGCCAAAGGCCGTGACGCCCGATGAAGTGATCCAAACGGAGACCCTTTGGAAGAAAAAGCTGCTGACCTATGAGCCTCTCGGTATGAATGCGAACTGACTGTTCGAATTCTCTTGCCATACATCTGTCTTTGACCCATTTTTGACCCAGAACACGAAAAAAGCTGGCAGGGCTGGACGGAGACAATGGAAAATCCGCCGAACATACGGCGGCAAAAAGCACAAATCGGAGCCGAAACGGCTCCGATTTTCCCTTGAGACAACCTACGGACCAGAAGGCCGGGGGTTCGAATCCCTCACGGCGTGCCAAAAAGACCCGAAACCGTAAGGCTTCGGGTCTTTTTGTTTGCATAAGTTGTTGTTTTCTCCCGCTGCTTTTTTCTGACCCAAACGCTGACCCCAACGGGAGCGGATAGCGGAAACCGTCAGACAGCACGGGAGAGGATGCTCCCCATCGTTTGCGCCGCCTTGAACTGTGCGTCGGTGGTGACGTGGGCGTAGGTGTCCAGCGTAAAGCCTGCGGAGTAGTGACCCAGCATCGAGGACACCGTTTTTACATCCACCCCGTTCTGGAGCGCGCAGCAGCAGGTCGTCGGGCCGGGCGGGGATTCCGGCCCCCAGTGCCTCTACATAGCCCCGCAGATGTACCGGCAGATCTGTGTTACCCCCAACAGGCGCAGCACGCAGTGCAGCGTTTCCGGTGGTAGACCGTGGAGTTTGTTTCGTTATACTTCCCGGCGCAGCACACGGTAGACGAAGGACATATCCAGTCCGCCGCGCACCACGTCTGCCAGCAGGTCATACTGCCGCTCCTTGTAGCCGCGGGTGTCGAAGGTCGCCAGCGCGTCAAAGGACACGCCTTTTTTGGCGCACAGCGTCCGCAGGATCGTATCGGCGATGCCCGGCGCGTCAAAGATACCGTGGACGTAGCTGCCGTACACGTTTCCGCCGCCGCTGAGGGCGGGCATCTCCTGCCGGCTGCGCCCCATGTGGATCTCGTAGCCCTCGTAGGCCAGACCGTTCAGGGGGGAGAGCATCCCCTCCACGCCGCTGATGACGCCCTTCGTCTGGGCCTGCACCTTCTCGCCGCGGAATTCGGTGTCCATGTCCAGCAGCCCCATGCCGCTGATCTCCGTGACCCCGGCGGCCTCCACCTGCTCAGGGTCGGACACGGTGTGCCCCAGCATCTGGTAGCCGCCGCAGACGCCGAAGATCAGCGTACCGGCGTCGGCTGCCTTCAGGATGGCTGCCTCCAGACCGGACTGCCGCAGCCACCGTAGGTCGGCGATGGTACTCTTGGTACCCGGCAGCAGGATCATGTCCGGCCGATGCAGATCGCTCACCTGATCCACATAGCGCAGCGACACGTTCTCGTAATGTTCAAAGGGGCTGAAATCCGTGAAATTGGAGATACGCGGCACACGGATCACCGCGATATCCAAAAGCTTCCGCTCCGTGGAGCGGCCGAACCGCTCGGTCAGGCTGTCTTCATCGTCGATGTCCACATGGGTGTAGGGGATGACCCCCGCCACCGGGATGCCGCACAACTCCTCCAGCGTTTTCAGACCCGGCTCCAGAATGGCCCGGTCGCCCCGGAACTTGTTGACCACCACGCCCTTGATGCGGCGGCGCTCGTCCTCCTCCAGCAGCGCCACCGTGCCATAGAGCTGGGCAAATACGCCGCCCCGGTCGATGTCGCCTACCAGCAGCACCGGCGCGTCCACTAGCTTGGCAAGCCCCATGTTCACAATGTCATCCTGCTTGAGATTGATCTCCGCGGGGCTGCCCGCCCCCTCGATAACGATCACGTCGTACTCTGAGGCCAGACTGTTGTAGGCCTCCAGCACGGCGGGGATGTAGTCCCGCTTGCGGCGGAAATACTCCATGGCCTGCATATTGCCCCGCACTTGGCCGTTTACGATGACCTGACTGCCCACGTCGGTGGTGGGCTTGAGCAGGATGGGATTCATGCGGGTATCCGGCTCGATCCCGGCGGCCTCTGCCTGCACCACCTGCGCCCGGCCCATCTCGCCGCCGTCCCTGGTAATGAAGGAGTTCAGCGCCATGTTCTGGCTCTTGAACGGCGCCACGCGGTAGCCGTCCTGCTTCAGAACGCGGCAGAGTCCCGCCGCCAGCAGGCTCTTTCCGGCGTTGGACATGGTTCCCTGTATCATAATATTCATTGCCATAGCGATTTCTCCTTGCAGAATTGCCGGATAGCCGTTATCAACGCTTCGTTTTCCTCATGGGGCCGCACGGCGATGCGATACCACCCGTCGTCCAGCCCGCTGTAATTCTCGCAGCCCCGGATGGCGATGCCCTGCCGCAGAAGCCCCTCCCGCAAGCCCCGCGGCCCGCGGAACAGCAGGTAGTTGGCTTGGGACGGACACACCCAGAAGCCCAGCGCCGTCAGGTTATCTGTGAGCCAGCGCCGCTCCGTATGGACGAGGGATCGTGTTCTTTGCAGGAAATCCTGCTCCGTCAGCGCCGCCACACCGGCGCTCTGCGCCAGCGAGGATACGTTCCACGGCTGGGATGCACTCGCCATGCGGTGCAGCAGCGCGCTGTCGGCGCACAGGCAGTACCCCAGCCGGATGCCCGCCATGCCGTAGCTCTTGGTAAAGGCCTTCAGGATCAGCAACTCCGGGTGCGCCGCCAAAAGGGCTTTGGCGCTGACACCGTCCTCCGTAAGGTCGAGGAAGCACTCATCCAGAAACACCCGCGCACCCCACGCCGCACAGCCTTGCAGGATCCACTCCAGCAGCGGCAGCGGCAGCAGCCGTCCGGTGGGGTTGTTGGGAGTGCAGAGGAATACCGCCTCCGGCTTTTTCTCCTCCAAGAAGGGCAGAAACCTCTCGTCCAAATCGAAATTCTGCGCCTGATGCAGAAAATACGGCGTCACGCGGCAACCCACCTGCGCCAGTCCCAACCCATATTCCACAAAGGTAGGGGCCAGCTCCACCGCCGTCCGGGGCCGTAGGGCGACGCAGTATGTGTAGATCAGGTCTGCCGCGCCGTTCCCGCAGAGGACATACGACGCCGGCACCTGCTCGTGGGCGGCAATGGCCTGCACCAGCTGGCGGCAGTAGGGGTCGGGGTAGCGGTGCAGCTGTGGCAGCCCGCGGCGTACCGCCTCCAGTACGCCGGGAGGCGTACCCAGGGGGTTGGTGTTGGCGGAAAAATCCAGCGTGATACCGCCGCCGTATACATCGCCGCCGTGTTGATTTTCTGTTTGATACAGCATCTATGTCTCCTTCACAGTGCAAAGGGCAGCTTGACCCCGCAGCTCAAAAGCAGGGTGAGGATGGCTGTGACGGTCATCAGGCGACACACACGGGGGATGTCCTCGTGGGTGATCTCCCGCGCTGCGTCGCCGATATACTCCTTTTTGTGCAGCACGCCGTGGTACCATGCATCCCCCGCCAGACGCACGCCCAGCAGCCCCGCGCAGACGGATTCCGTCTGGGCTGAGTTGGGACTGGCGTGCTTCCGGCGGTCGCGGCGGAAGATCCGCCAGCCTGCCGCCGTATCCAGCCCCATCAGGCCGCCCGCCGCCAGCATCAGAAGTGCTGACAGCCGCGCCGGGATGTAATTCACCACGTCGTCGGCCTTGGCGGGTACCAGACCGATGTTCTTATAGGGCGGCTCCACATACCCCAGCATGGAGTCCATGGTGTTCACCGCCTTGTAGAAAAAGCCCAGCGGCGCGCCGCCGATGGCCAGAAACAGCAGCGGCGCCACCACGCCGTCGGAGGTGTTCTCCGCCACCGTCTCCACGGCGGCGCGGGTCACGGCGGCGTCGTCCAGCCGGTCGGTGTCTCGCCCCACGATCATGGAGACGGCACGGCGGGAGGCGGCCAGATCGCCGCTCTCCAGCGCGTCATAGACCTTCATGGTCTCGTCCCGCAGGGACTTGACCGCCAAGATCTGCCAGCACATCACACTCTCCAGCGCCAGACGCAGCCACGGGCTGACCAGACCGCACAGCCACAGCAGCAGAGCCGGGACGGCGGTGGATATGATGACCACCGCGCCCCACAGAATGGCACCCGCCGCCCGCTCGCCGGCGGGCGTTTTGGGGCATACGCACCGCAGCACTCGCTCCAACACGCTAATACATTTTCCAATCAGAACTACCGGATGGGGAAAACTGTGGGGGTCGCCCACCAGAAGGTCTATGCAAAAGCCGATAACAAGTGCCGCAAGCGACCACATCATGCCGTTTCTCCTCCGCCCTGCATCGTAAAAATATAAATGGGATTCTGCCCACTCATCAGGTGATAGCCTCCGGCCCTTCTGTCCCGCGCCGCCTGCAGCGACACCACCTCCGTCTCCGTAAAGGGAAACGCCGTCAGGCACTCCGTCAGCTCAGCCACGGACTCCAGCGAAACGGCCGTGGCCACGATGCGGACACGGGGGTTTCTTGCCAGCAGCAGCGCCACGATCTCCCGCATATTCCCGGCGCTGCCGCCGATGAATGCGTGGGTAGGCGCGGGCAAACCGGCGCAGGCCTCCGGCGCACTGCCGCAGACCACCTGTAGGTTCTCCAACGAAAACCGCTCCCGGTTCTGCCCCAGCAGCGCCGCGGCGTCCTCCCGCCGCTCCACGGCACAGACCTGCCCCCGCTTTGCCTGTAAGGCCATTTCCACCGACACCGAGCCGGTACCGGCGCCGATGTCCCAGCAGACGCTCCGCTCCGTCAGCCGCAGCTTGGAAAGGCACACCGCCCGCACCTCGCTTTTCGTCATAGGCACCACCGGCATTCCCTCCGCGCTGCGGAGGAAGGCGTCATCCGGCAGACCCGGCGTGACCACCGCATCGGGGTGGGGATTTTCGATGAGCGCCACGCTCAAGGGCGCGTAGGCACCTTCTGCCAGCTCTGCTGCCGTACCGCACACAATGCGCTCATCCGGGTAGCCCAGCCGCTGTCCCACAGACACGGTGACGCCGCCCAGACCGCCTGCTGTCAGTGTGCGGCACAGGTCGTTGATGCCGCGCTCACCGCCCACCAGTGCAAAGAGACGGCTGGTTGCCCTCACCTCCGGCAGGATGTTGTGCTGCCGTCCATGGAGGCTCACCACCCGCACATCCTCGTAGGAGGTTTGCAGCCGGGCGCACAGATAGGACAGCGAGCTCAAACCTGGCAGCACCGCTGTGTCGCAGCCCTCCAGCAGAGGAAGCAGCTTTTTGGTGCCGCTGAAAAAGCCGGTGTCGCCGGACATGACCACCGCAAAGCGGCGGTATTCCCGGTGGGCGCGGATAAAGTCCGCGATATCCTGCGGCGCAATGGCGTCATGGGTAGGCTGCCCCGGCCGCGCCACAGCATCCAACATCCGTTTTGCGCCAATGAGACAGTCCGCCGCCTCAATGGTTCCACCGACCTCGCGGGTCATAGCCTCCCGGCTGCCGGGGCCGATGCCGACGATCCGCACCTGCGGCCGGACGGTGCAGCCGAACCGCTTACACAGCACATCCAGCACCGCCGCAAAGGGAAGCCCCCCTCGCTGGGGCGGGCGACCAATGACCACCAGACCTGCGCCCGCCTTCCGGGCTGCGGACACCTTAGCAGGAAAGCCGCCGGCTTCGCCGCCATCCTTGGTCACCATCCACGCGGCGGAGGAAAACCGCAGTGTGGCCAGATCCATCTCCTCGGAGAAAGGACCCTGCATGGCGATGATATGGGAGGCTTTTAACCCCGCTGTGCGGCAGGCCTCCAGTGAGGCATCCATGGGCAGCACACGGGCGTAGACCCGCTGGGCAAAATCGGGGATGACGCTGTACGCTGCCAGCTCCTTGCTGCCGGTGGTCAGCAGGATATTGCCATGTGTGCGTGCCAGAAACGCGGCGGCCTCGGCGGCGTTTTCCACGCACATGAGCGCCTCCTTCGGGTCACAGGACTGCCGCAGCAGGCGCAGATATTCTGTTTCCGTCTCCCGGCAGGCCGTGCAGATGCTCTCGGTGATGGAGGCGGCGTAGGGGTGGGTGGCATCGATCACCAGATCGAACCGGGTCGCTTGCAGCATCCGGATGATGTCCGCCACCGGGATGCGCCCCGCCAGAACCGTGACGTTTTTCGCCTCTGGCAGCAGTGTCTCACCGTACTCCGTTGCCACGCATACCGTGGCCTGTACCGGCTGTCCGGCGAGAAATTCCGCCAGCTCCCGCCCTTCGGTGGTGCCGGCAAACACGCAGATATTACACATTTCGGTATCCTCTGGGGGTGATGAGCTGTCCCGCCACCGTCTTTGCCGCACTGTTGCCGATAAACACGGTGCAGAACATATCCACCTCCGCCTCCCGCAGCTCTGCCAGCGTCAGGATGCGGCGGCTCTGCCCGTCGCGGCCGATGTTGCGAACGATGCCGCAGAGTCTGTCCTCCGGCAGACGGCGCAGCAAGATATCGCAGGCGCGCTTTACATGATCCGGTCTGCCGTGGCTGGCCGGGTTGTACAGGGCGATGGTCAGATCCGCCGCCGCCGCGCAGTCCAAGCGCTTTTCGATGGTCTCCCACGGCGTCAGACGGTCGCTGAGGCTGATGACCGCGAAATCATGGGTCAGCGGCGCACCCAGCACCGCCCCGCCGCTGCACGCCGCCGTCAATCCCGGCACCACCTGAATCTCAGGCTCCTGCGCCTCGCCCCTCAGCTCATAGACCAGCGCCGCCATGCCGTAGATGCCGCTGTCACCGGAGCAAACCATGGCGGCGGTCTTGCCGCTGCGCGCCAGCTCCAGCACCAGCTGGCAGCGCTCTGTCTCCCGTGTCATGGGCGTGGAGTGAAGTTCCTTGCCGGGATAGCGATCCCGCACCAGATCCACATAGACGGGATACCCCACAATGGCGTCGCACGCCTGCAGGGCCTCGTCCGCCCGGATGGTCATATCCTCATAGCCGCCAGGGCCGATGCCCACTACAATTACCTTACCCAAAGCGCACCTCCCAATGCTCCGCCGCAACGGCGACGGTCACGCCGTCCCGCGCTGTTTTTTGTACGATCAGTTTTTCGGCATCCAGCAGCGCCGCCCGCTCACAGACATTGTCTACGCCGGTAACGGAACGGACGAAGTCGGAGGGAGTGAAGTCACCCGCCACGTCCCGCAGCTGCTGCGCCGTGTAAAAATGCACCGGCCAGTTGTTTCTCTCACAGGCGGCCAGCAGTCCCGCCTCGTCCTGCTTCAGGTCGATGGAGTAGATGCCGCAAATGGCCGCCGTGTCCAGGCCATTTTCCGCGAACACTGTCTGCACCGCACGCACCACCGCTTCGGCAGAGATGCCCCGCCGGCAGCCTACGCCTACCCGCAACACGCGAGGAATCAGCCGCAGGGTGCGGGCAAAGGGTGTTCTGACGTGCCAGCCGATGAAAATGCCCAGTGGGCCGGTCACCCCGGCAAACGTACCCTCCGGCAGGGGGACAGGCAGGTAAAACTGGCTACAAAGAGGCACGTCCCCCTCCAGTATCGCCGCCGATATCGCCTTGGCAAGCCCCATGTCGGAGATGGCGCAACCGTGCCGGGCAGCCCATGCGTCCACGGAAAATTTGCCGCGGACATCGGTGGCGGTGGTGACCACCGCCGTGGCGCCCAGCTTCTCCGCCAGCGCCGCCGCCAGCGCGTTGGCACCGCCGATGTGGCCGGAGAGCAGGGGGATCACAAACTGCCCCGCCTCGTCGATGCACACCACCGCCGGGTCGGTTTTTTTGCTTTTGACATAGGGGGCGATCTCCCGCACGGCGATGCCGCAGGCCCCCACGAAGATCAATGCGTCCATGGCGGAAAAGCACGCGCCGTACACCGCCTTGTCCAGCGGCAGAAAGCCGGGTTCCTCGAAGCGCGGCATGGTGTAGCACACGAACGCCGTCTCCGGGAGCGCTGCCATCACCCGCCGCGCCGTGGCGCAGCCGCCCCGGCTGAAGGCAAACAGGGCGGCTCTCATTGGGCACCCTTGCGGAACTCCGTTGTAAAATCGGGGTGGTACAGCAGCGACCGGAGATAGTTGTCGCCCAGGCAGTTGCCCACCACGATCAGCGAGGTCTTGGTCAGACCGTTGCCCGTCACTGTCTCGTGGAGCGTCCCCACAGTGCAGCGGAAGATCTTCTCCTCAGGCCAAGTGGCCTTATACACCACTGCTACCGGCGTCTCGGCGGCATAGCCACCTGCCAGCAGCTCGACTTGCAGCAGTTCGGTCAGTGAGGTGCTGAGAAACAGCACCATGGTGGCCTGATGGGCCGCCAGTGAGCGGATGGACTCCCGTTCCGGTACCGGCGTGCGGCCGGGGGCGCGGGTGATGATGACGGTCTGGCTCACATCGGGCAGCGTGTACTCCGCCCGCAGAGCGGCCGCCGCGCCGCAGAAGGCGCTGACGCCGGGGCAGACATCGTAGGCGATACCGCGTTTTTCCAGCTCGTCAAACTGCTCCCGTACTGCGCCGTAGATGCTGGAATCCCCTGTGTGCAGGCGCACGGTGGTCTTGCCGGCGGCCTCCGCCTTCTCGATGAGGGCGATGACCTCTTCCAGCGTCAGCTTGGCGCTGTCGTGGATCTCGCAGCCCTCCCTGGTATAGTCCAGCAGCGCCGGATTCACCAGTGAGCCGGCGTAGATCACCACGTCGGCCTCGCCCAGCAGCTTGGCGCCCCGGACGGTGATGAGGTCGGCAGCGCCGCTGCCCGCTCCCACAAAATGTACCATTGTCAGTCCTCCTTTATCCGGCGCAGCAGTGCCGCT
>ENA-UERK01002967-UERK01002967.1-human-gut-metagenome-genome-assembly--contig:-NODE-2967-length-10678-cov-4.952363_pt1 | contig 10678 bp, 10 predicted proteins | sample MGYA00242957_ERZ507957 | MGnify/ENA primary metagenome ERZ507957 (study PRJEB26167, sample SAMN06115538) | human gut metagenome | host: Homo sapiens | place: China:Heilongjiang | collected 2015-11-06... | reverse complement strand
AAATCGATTTGATATACCGCAAAGCCCACTTCATCGGTGCCGACTTTCTTCATTGGGTATTGCGCATTGTCTTGAATAAATTTCGCAGCTTGTTCGCCTGGCGAGGTTTCAAAACGTATGTCTAATTTATCGTTACCTTTAATCGGTGCAAAGCGCCAGTTCTTATCCGCAACACCCGGAATATTCATTCTTGCGTCGCTTCCGAAGCCGCAAAGATCCTGGAAAGAAATAATTGCTGTATTTGAAACGGATTTCCACACCGTTTCGATTATTGCACGGCAGCTTTCCGATTTGTAGCCGCCCTCACCCCAATTTTCACCCTTGAAGCCGCAATAGTCAAGCGCAAAACGGCGCGAGGCTTCGTTTGCCTCCCAAAGCCAGCCCAAAAGAGTATTATTATCATGTGTACCGACGTAATTGACCGAATTTCTGACCGCATTGTGCGGCAGATGTGAGGAATCCGAGCTTTCGTCAAAACCGAACTGAATTACCTTCATTCCCGGAAAGCCGGTATCCTCAAGAAGCTTCACAACATCATCACCGAAAACTCCGAGATCCTCGGCAATAATCGGCGTGTCGGGATATTTCTCAAAGACCTTGTCAAAAAGCTTCATTCCGGGTCCTTTTGCCCATTCGCCTATTCTTGCCGTCTCACTCTCGGAGGGAACCTGCCAAAAGCTCGCAAATGCTCTGAAATGGTCAATACGAACAACATCATAAGTGCTTATCGCCGATCCTATCCGATCGAGCCACCATGAGTAGCCGTCTTTCTCCATAGCTTTCCAATCGTAAAGAGGATTGCCCCAAAGCTGACCGTCCTTTGAAAAATAATCGGGCGGAACTCCGGCTATTTTCTGCGGTTTGAGCGTTTTATCGTCAATAAGGAACATTCCGCGGTTTGCCCACACGTCGGCGCTGTCCAATGAAACATAAATAGGCATATCTCCGATTACGGCAATTCCTTTTGAGTTGATATATTTCTTCACGTCGTACCACTGTGAATAGAAAATATACTGAACAAAGCGCCAGAATGCCGAACGCTCCTCAAAATCGTACCTGTGCTTCTGCATGAAGGTCTCATATCTCGCCTGCTCAGGCTCCCATCGCCACCAAGGCTTCATACCGTTTGCTTCTTTGAGTGCCATGTAAAGTGAAAAATCCGTAAGCCACTGATTTTCCTTTTCGAAAGACTTGATATTCTGCGCCGTCTCTGGAGTGATACGCAGAAAAGCCTCTTTTAAAAGGGCGAGTCTTTTCTCTGCGGCAAATTCATAGTCCGCCGTATACGGACTTCCGCCGTAAATATTACTTTCAAACTCCTCTTTTGTACAAAGTCCGTCGGAATAAAGCTTTTCAGGGTCAATAAACATAAAATTGCCTGCGAAAGCGGAGGAGGAACAATACGGCGAATTCGACCCGTCAACCGGATTGAACGGCAACACCTGCCAATAGCCGAAATTCATCTGACTGAGCCTGTCGGCAAAATGCCTGCAATTATCATCAAAAACGCCTATTCCGTACAGTGACGGAAGAGAAGAAATATGCATCAAAACTCCCGATGCTCTTTCCTTTAACATTTACTCACCTTCTTACAAATTACCGCTCGATTATATCATAAATACATATTTATATCAAGACGCACTGAATCAAAATCGACATTTTTTGATACTGTATATAGACAAAAAAATTTTTTATGTTATAATAAAATCAATTACAGACGGTCAAGGCTTATTTACCGTCAAAAAAATAAAGGAGAATCAGTATGAAAACAACAAAAAAGATTTTGGCAATTCTCATTGCCGTCATAACCGTTTTCGGTATAATGAGCGTCGCCGTATCGGCTGACGACAAACCCGTTTACATTATCGCAGGCAATATTGACATCATAATCAACACTCCGATTGCCGGTCAGAAGCCGAGCATAGACTACGTTGCAAGCAGCGAAAACGTCACCGTAACGGCTTTCACATGGTATGATACCAAGACAAACGGAATTGTTTCGGCCGCGGATTCGGACTATGTCTACGAGGACGGCAGAGAATACACGGCAAAAATCTCAATAGCACCTAAGGACGGTTACAAGCTTGACGATTCTCTCACGGTAACGGTCAACGGTCAAAATCCGTCAAGCGTTCGTATTCAGGACGGTACATTAACGGTTGAAATGACATTCAGCTGTGACAAGGGATCAAGCAGTAATTCCTTCTTTGCGGGATTCAAGACCGTTCTTCTCAACCTGCTTAAAATTATTCGCGACATTATAAGCCACATTATCGGCTTCTGAGTTTCACAAAAAATAATAACGACGGTATCTTAACTGATGAGTTTTGATACCGTCCTTTTTTATATATTTCGATTCATCTTTATGATTCTTGCCGGAACTCCGACAGCCGTACAATCCTGCGGAATATTCTTTATAACGACCGCACCTGCACCAATGATGGAGTTCATTCCTATCGAAAGACCTTGAATAACTTTTGACCCTGTTCCTATTTCACACCCGGAACCGAGATACGTGCTTCCGGAAACATTTGCTCCGGGATAGACTGTAACAAAATCGTCAATTCTCGAATCATGGCCTACAGTTGAATTTGCGCCGATATAAACATGACTGCCGATTTTGATATCAAGCGTAATATAAGTATTGGCGCAAATAATACAGCCCTCGCCTATCTGCACTCTGTCCTTGCCGAACACGGCGGCAGGGTCAATAAGCGTTGCAAACTTCACATCGGCAATGCTCTTTATTTTTTTTATGATTCTGTTTCTTATCTTGGCACTTCCGACAGCGCAAACATAGTACGCATCCGGATATTTAACCGCCGCGGCAGTCGTTCCGATGACCCTGTATCCGTCGATAAGCTTACCCTGTACCTGAATATTATCGTCAATAAATCCGAGAATATTCCATTCGGGATTGACAGCGTTAATTCTCTCAGCCGTCCATACACTCTCACGTCCGAGACCGCCCGAGCCGATAATTATAAGGTCTTTCATAAAGAACATTCCTTTCGTGATGAAATAATAATTCGCCGCAAAATTTACTTTAACGGTGTAACGGTTTTTATATCCTTGTCACCCAAAGTAACCTGAACAGTACAATCGTTTATATATATTTTATATGTATTGTCAACACTGTTCACATAGGAATAAAACATCGCAGTCGAAAGCGGAGAACAGTTTTCTTCACGCAAAAATACCGAGCCTCTATTGTCCGAAACAGTTATTTCCCTGCTTGAATAAAAGCATAAGATTTCCACATAATAGTCATCCGTTCCCTTTGCATGAAAAATCATTATATTGCAAGGCTGATCTTCATAAGAAAAATATTTGTTGTAAACTTCTTTGTAATAGAATAAAGAGTCAAGCTTCCACCTGCTTCCATCTTTCGGGAGAATACAGGTTCCGTTAGCATCCTTGGTCTTATAAGTCACCATTCCCGACTCTGAGCCCTCTATCACATGCTTGATTTCCCCGTCCTTTGAATATGAAAAAGCTTGCTCGGCTGTTTTAAAGCCATAGAAAAAATTTTCGGCAGGATAATTCAGGTCAAAAACAAGCAGTCCGGCAAACACAGCGATACAGCATATAATTGAAAGTGTTCTTTTCTTGCTGTGATCTGCAATTGCAATGGTTGCGACAACAAAAGCAGTAAAAAATATGCTTCTGATAATGCTGAATGAGTTCATTTATATCTCCCCTTTTCTCATTTTTCTCTATTTAATACTTTTCGACGCAAAGTCTTCGCTTCATTTCACTCTTCACTTTTATCTTTTCACTTGAATTAAACCCCTCCGTCGGCTACGCTGACACTCTCCTACAAGGGCGCCATTATGGTTTCTTCTCACCTTGGGTCGATGTGGGAAAAGTGCTGTTTTAAATCCTATCAACCGTTCTTCTTTAGCATCTCCCTTATCATCGGAGCAAGCTCGTTGAAAAGCGTTGCGGCAAGGATAAGAACCGTGCCGACTATCTGAACGGCGTCCAGTCTTTCTCCGAGGAAGGCGGCGGAAATGATAATCGCCGTTACCGGGTCTATGTAGCTGAAAACAGCGGTAGTCTGTGCAGGGATTTTCTGCACGGACGAAAAATAAATCACATAAGCAAATCCGGTGTGAAACAAGCCGATAATCAAGGTAAGTATAACCGACTTCGTATCAAAGCTGAAACCTGTCACATCCTCGGTCAGCAGGACGTACGGAATCATCGTGACTGCGGCGACCGAAAGCTGAACGAAAGTCGTTTCAACCGGAGAAAGCTCACGAACGAATTTATTTATAACAATAACCGTGCTGTATAAAGCAGCGGCGGCAAGCCCGAAAAGAATTCCCTTGAAGCTTTTTGTTGCGCCCGTAACAATTCCGGATATGAGCACCGCTCCGATAACCGCAACAGCAACACTTAAGCCCTTTACGGCCGTCAGTCGTTCCTTGAGAATAAAAGGCGAAGCTGCAACAACAATTACAGGCGCCATATAATAGCACAGCGTTGCGACCGTTACGCCTGTAAATCTATAGGCTTCAAAAAGGCAAATCCAGTTAAAAGCCATAGCTATTCCCGACGGTATCAACAGCTTCAAATTTTTCACTATCGCCTTTCCGTCAAAGCCGTGACCGCTGACAGCCATAAATATTCCGATGAAAAGACTTCCTATAATCGCCCTCGCAAAGGAAATGAATGATGACGGAAAGCTTATATTGTTTATGAAGGGTCCTAAGGTGCCAAAAACAAGCATTGCGAATGCCATGAATAATTTATCTCTGCTATTTGAGAGTGACAATGCTTACTCCGTCCTCTCCTTCTCCGAACGTGCCGAGACGTGAAGTTTTAACATACTTTGATTTTTTCAGATAATCCCTGACCGCCGAGCGCAGAACACCTGTGCCCTTGCCGTGAATTACCGTGAATTCATTTATTCCCATTCTCAGCGCATGGTCAATATAGCGGTCAAGCTCCAATATGCCCTCCTCGACCGTCATTCCCCGAAGGTCAACACTGGTCTGAGCCTTCATATTCATGCGGCTTTCCATTCCGCCCGTGGCAACGGTACGTTTCTTTTCAGCGCTCTTTTTCTTCTCGATAAGCCGCAGATTTTCTTCCTTGACTCTTGTTTTCATCGTTCCCATCTGAACGGTGACAAGTCCTTTTTTATCCTTGAGAGTAACAACGGTCGCTTCATTTCCGATATCTGCAATTATTACCGTATCGCCGATTTTCAGCGGTCTGGGCAAAACATAGTCCTCGTCATTGCCGAGAGAAACTATCGGATCGGAGGCAGTGTCTATTGCATTGAGATCCTTTTTGATAACTGCCCTTGCACGGCGAGCCATCTCGGCGGCGTTTTTCTCCTTTGCCTGCTGTTTTTTTAGCATCTCAAGATCGTTAAGCAGTTGATAAGCTTCACGCTTAGCCTGTTCTGTTATTCTCACCGCCCGACTCTTTGCGTCATCAAGCTCCTTTTGCCTGAGCGTTTCGATATCCGCCTTCAGCTTCTGAGCCTTTTCCAGTTCACGGTCGGCTTCTTCGCGGATTTTTTCGGCTTCCTCACGCTCTTTTTCCATCTTTGCACGGCTCTGTTCAAGCCTGTCCACAACGTCCTCAAAGCGAACATTTTCATTTGAAACAAGTTCTTGGGCGTGCTCGATTATTTCGTCACTTATCCCGAGCCTTTTTGAAATCGCAAAAGCATTTGACCTGCCTGGAATACCGATAAGAAGCCTGTAGGTAGGCTTGAGTGACTGAACGTCAAATTCACAGCTTCCGTTGATAACGCCCGAGGTCTGCAAGGCATAGGATTTAAGCTCGGCGTAGTGAGTTGTCGCCGCAATCTTTGCGCCTTGCTTACGAAGCTGTTCAAGAATCGAAACAGCAAGCGCCGCACCCTCAATCGGATCCGTACCCGCTCCGAGCTCGTCGATAAGTACAAGACTCTTATCATCGGCAAGCTCAAGAATTTTAACTATCTTAGTCATGTGCGACGAGAACGTTGAAAGCGACTGCTCAATGCTCTGCTCGTCGCCGATATCGGCAAGCACATGGTCAAAGACCGATATTCTGCTTCTGTCGTCAACAGGGAGCATAAGTCCGCACATCGCCATCAGAGACATAAGACCGATCGTCTTTATCGAAACGGTTTTGCCGCCCGTGTTCGGACCCGTTATTACTATTGTATCAAAGTCCGTGCCGAGACTGATATCAACAGGAACAACCTTGTTTTTGTCAATCAGCGGATGTCTTGCACGTCTTAATTCGATTATGCCCTCGTTATTGAGCTGAGGAACGCTTGCTCTCATGGCATATGCAAGCTGAGCCTTTGCAAAAATAAGGTTCAGCTCGACAGCACATTCGTAGCTATTCTTAATCGAATCCGCGAAGCTGCCGACGTTGGCCGAAAGCTCGGCAAGAATACGGTCGATCTCGTCCTCCTCTTTATTTTTAAGGAGCTTAATTTGGTTATTCGCCTCAACAATCGGCATCGGCTCAATGAAAACCGTTGCACCGCTCGACGAGGTGTCATGCACAAGACCGGGCACCTCTCCCCTGTACTCGTTCCTGACGGGTATAACGTATCGGCCGTTTCTCATTGTTATGATATTATCCTGAAGATACTTCGAGAAATTTGAATTGTGCGTATATTTACCGAGCTGATCTCTGACCTTGGATTCCTGCGCGCGAATCTTTCTTCTGATATCGGCAAGTGTCGGCGAAGCGTTGTCGGCAATCTCCTCCTCGGAGATGATCGCCGTCGTAATTGAATCCTCAAGAAATCTGTTCGGCATAAGTGCGTTGAAATACACGTCAAGCACAGTTGCAACGCCTTCGTTGGTGCTTCTCCACTGCGAAATCGTTCTTATTACATGAAGCACGGACGCAACGTTGAGAAGCTCCTTGAGACTGAGCGTGCTTCCCGCATCGGCACGGTAAAGTGCGTTATTAACATTTATAAGGCCGCCGAATGCAGGGCCGCCGAAGCGTGCAAGGAGCATGTGTGCGTCCCTCGTCTGATTCATAAGTGCCTGCGCCGACGCAAGGTCGGTCTGCGGTTCAAGGTTCAGAGCAGCAAGCCGAGCATCCTCGCATGAGGTATGCTGAGCCAGTAGCTCAAGCACCTTATCCAGCTCAAGTGCCGGATACTGTCGGTTCATTTTGCTCATCCTTTCTTAAAGCAACACCTTAATTTTGCGATATTGCCATTACTTTATAAAAATCAAGTGTTTTAAACTTTTTCGATGTCTGCGTCAGCAGAAATCTTTCCGTCACCTCGCCGAGCATCTTCATGCTATCCTCGCCGAGAGTGAAAGAAAACAGCTTTTCGTCCTCGCTGTAGCAAATGTGTCTCATTGCACGGAGTACTCCCGGCGTAAGCATTACACCCGAGTGCTTGTGTCTGCATTTTTCGCAGAAGATAAGACCTTCAACGGGACTGAAAAGAAAATTGCCGTCGTATTCCTCGCCGCAGTCGCCGCAAACAACGAGGTCCGGCATGTAACCCGAAAGGCAGAGAAGCCTCAGTTCAACAACGGCTTTGAGCTGAGCCTGCGGTCTTTTTTTGTTCATCAGCATATGTAGAGCGTTGAGGATGAGCCGCAAAAATTCGTCGGCGTCGTCCTCAACCGGAGCAAGCTCCCCCGCCAGCTCGCAGAAATACTGCGCCAGTGCGAGAGCTTCAATGTCGTTTCTTAAATCAAAAAATATCTCCTTCGGCTGAGCCTCATCGACCGAATAGGCGTCCCTGCCCCTGTAAATAGAATAGCTTCCGTAGGCAAAAAGCCCGGTTGCGCTCTGCGACCTGCTTTTTATCCTCTTGGCTCCTCTTACAAAGGCTCTGATAACGCCGTGGTCACGGGTAAGAAGAGTCACCAGACGGTCATCTTCTCCCGTCTGCTGCTCCCTTATTATCAGTCCTTCCGTCCGAAACTTCATCCTTGTTCTCCTGTGTTGAAATATGCTTGTATTGAAGATAGTCGCAAATCTTTCCGCTCGATGCGAATTTATCCCATGCGGCAAGATCCTTAAAGCTGTTATTCATATAAAATCCCTCCAAATAAAATTATTTGCAGGGATCAGATGTTTATTTATTTTTCACGGCGGTAAAAAAATCCACCGTCATTTTGATGCCCGTTTTTTATCAGTCAAGTCCGAAATTATGAATAAGACCCTCTCTGTTGCGCCAGCCTTCCTTGACCTTGACCCAACATCTCAGGTTGATGTGACACTGGAAAAACTTTTCCATGTCCTCTCTCGCTCTTGTGGAAATGCGCTTGAGCATTGCTCCGTTCTTGCCGATTATTATTCCCTTATGGCTGTCCTTTTCGCAATAAATAACCGCCTCGATATCCATGATGTCGGAGTCCTCACGTTCACGCATTTTTTCAATGCTGACCGCAACGCCGTGCGGAATCTCTCTGTCAAGATTTCTCAAAAGCTTTTCACGGATGATCTCCGCCGCAATAACACGCTCGGGCTGATCCGTCAAAGTGTCCTCCGGGAAGAAGAACACGCTTTCATGGGCAAGGTTTTTCAATTCAGAAAGAAGCTCATCCATGTTTATTCCCCTGAGAGCGGAAACGGGAACGACCGCTTCAAAATCGTAGGTTTTGGAAATTTCAAGAATTCTCGCCATCAAAACTTCCTTGTCGGGAAGCGTATCGACCTTGTTTATCGCAAGGATAACAGGCATTTTCAGCCTCTTGAATTTTTCGATAAGCTCAAGCTCGGCCGGTCTCAGCTCGCCCTCCGGTTCAACAACGAAAAGGCAGGCGTCAACGCCCGAAACGCTGTCCGAAACGGCCTGAACCATTTTTTCACCGAGCTTCGTCCTCGGTCTGTGGAAGCCGGGAGTATCGGTGAAAACAAGCTGAGTGTCGCCCTCGGTCAGCACGCCCATAATTTTGGTTCTCGTCGTCTGCGGCTTGTCCGAAACAATGGCAATTTTCTGACCGAGCAGACGGTTAAGAATCGACGATTTTCCAACATTCGGGCAGCCGACAATGGCAATAAATGCGGTTTTTGTCATCAGTTGTCCTCCGAATAGTAGCTGTCGTTTCTTTTAAGTCCGAGCTGAGTGAGAACAGCCTCTTCCTTTTCACGCATACGGACTCTTTCAAGTCCCTCGGCCTCGTGGTCGTAGCCGAGAAGGTGAAGCATGGAATGTACGGTAAGGAAAGCAATTTCACGCTGAAGCGAATGACCGTAAAGGTCGGCCTGCATAACGGCGTGCTGCATTGAAATCACAATATCGCCGAGGATTTTTGCGCCCGTGTCATGGTTGATGTCGTAAACGCCGTTCTCGCCGAGCGGGAAAGAGAGCACGTCCGTGCTTCTGTCAACGTGTCTGTACTCACGGTTAAGCTCATGGATGATCTCGTCATCGACAAATCGAACGCTTATCTCCGCCGAGCCTTCAAAATTCTCGTTGACAAGCACCGCATTGCAACAGCGGCGAATCAACATTCTTACACCTGTGGGTATCTTAATTTCCTTCTGATCGTTTGTGATAATAACCTTAATCTTATCGCTCATCGTCTTTTCTTTGCCTCCTCATACTTTTCGTACGCCTTGATGATTTCCTGCACCAGCTTATGACGTACAACATCCTTCTCTGAAAATTTAACGGTTTTTATATCCTCAATATTTTTGAGTATTTTGGTTATCTCGACCAGTCCCGAACGCTTTCCGTCGGGCAGATCGATCTGCGTTATGTCTCCCGTAACGACCATTTTCGAGTTGAAGCCGAGACGGGTCAGGAACATTTTCATCTGTTCCGTCGTCGTGTTCTGCGCCTCATCAAGAATAATAAAGCTGTCGTCAAGGGTTCGTCCCCTCATGTATGCAAGCGGTGCAACCTCGATATTTCCCTTTTCCTGATAACGCTGAAAATTCTCGGCGCCGAGCATATCGAAAAGCGCATCGTAAAGCGGTCTTAAATACGGGTCAACCTTCTGCTGCAAATCACCCGGGAGAAATCCAAGCTTTTCGCCGGCTTCGACCGCAGGACGTGTCAGGATAATTCTGTTGACCTCCTTGGCTCTGAATGCGCTGACCGCCATCGCAACGGCAAGATATGTTTTACCCGTACCGGCAGGACCTACGCCGATAACTATCGTGTTGTCACGGATCGCCTGAACGTATTTCTCCTGGCCGAGCGTTTTCGGCTTAACTGGTTTACCCTTCGTCGTCATGCAGATGCAGTTGCCGTTCATGCTTTTGAGCTGATCCTCGCCGCCCTCGTCAACGAGTGAGGTGACATATCTGACATTCTGCTCATTGAGCGACTCACCCTTATTGATTAAATCAAGCAAGCCGTTCACCGCTCTGACGGCAAGCGAGACATTCTCGGCTTCGCCGCTTATCTTCATTTCCGCACCTCGGCACACGACCGAGACGGAATATTTCTTTTCTATGTATTTAATATTTTCGTCGAAGCTGCCGAAAAGACTGACAGCCTGTTCCATTCTTTCAAAATTTATAATCTGCTCAAACAACCGATTACCTCCGACTTCCGACTGATATTTTATTGAAAGTAAATAAAATTTATTCAGTCCCTTAGTATTATAACACAGTTTTATAAAAAAGTCACAGATTTAATTCTTAAAGTTAAACATAATTTAAAGCTAAAATTTGTGCAATTTGTACACCTTGTCAATTGTAAAAGAACCTTGACGAAAAGCGGAATTTT
>ENA-UERK01002956-UERK01002956.1-human-gut-metagenome-genome-assembly--contig:-NODE-2956-length-10692-cov-5.182760_pt1 | contig 10692 bp, 8 predicted proteins | sample MGYA00242957_ERZ507957 | MGnify/ENA primary metagenome ERZ507957 (study PRJEB26167, sample SAMN06115538) | human gut metagenome | host: Homo sapiens | place: China:Heilongjiang | collected 2015-11-06... | reverse complement strand
CGTAAGAGTTTTGCAGACCAAGCAAATCTTGTTCTCTCTTTTTATGAAGGTCACCAAACATACCTCTCCGTAAAATACGGGGATTTCAGCCCAGAAATAACCGAAAGAAATCCATAATGAATGTAAATCATAATTCAGCTTCGGCAGCCGAACCGATTAAAAATCTCGGTCACCTGATGCGCTGGAAAGATTATATCAAGAACAATTATTCCCATAAACGATATGTTTTTTTCCTGCTGTGTCTTGATACCGGAATTTCTCCGGGAATTATACTTAACCTGAAAAACAAAGAGATTGACGGACAGACTCTGCTTGTTGATCCAGCCACCCGGCAAACGGTAAAACTGCATTTAATAAACATATCCTTGTCCTTGTCAATAATACCCGTGAATGTTGAAACCGTTGCAACACGAAGGTTGTTTGTCGAGAAAATCGGAGATGTAACATAACTTCCGGCTGTTCTGAATGAATTCCACAAAACAGGAGTTACGAACAGAATCGGCAGAATTGCAAGGTAGTTGTTTGAAATATTCGGAAAAATTCCGATAATCAGAAGTGCAGCCGCACTTGCAATAAGGCTGACGGTTTTGGTTTCAAGCTTAATAAAACGGTCGGCAATTACAAAGAAAACATTGCCGAGAATATATGTAAGGAGAGCGATGACGATAAACACAACGCCCTCAAAATCACCCGTAAAAATTTTGCTGACAAGGTGAATCATATTTGCTGTCTGTGCGTTACCGAACACATCACAGTGATTGAAAATTGCATATCCGCCCATAAATCCGCCCAGAGAGCTGACTGCAAAATGCAGAATATGCTGTTTTTGTTCTCTTGTCATTTTAAAGACTTCCTTTTTCGCCATAAAACATGTAATTGTTTAACATAATTATACACCTGCAATTCTGATTTTGCTATTATCCCCCAATGGAATTATACTCCGTTTTGCAATAAAAATTAAGTCACATTGCACAAAACAGCTATCTTACTGTTGTGCAATGTGACTTTTTTGCTTTTTATGAATCTTTAAAGAATCAAACTGTCATCAAACTTTTTCAGGCATTTCATCTGCCATACATTCAACAAGAACAGCCTTCTGAGCGTGAAGACGGTTTTCTGCCTCCTCAAAGATTTCATTTGCGTGTTCTTCAAATACATCTGCAGTAATCTCTTCACCACGGTGTGCAGGGAGACAATGGAGAACCATACAATCCTTGTTTGTAACAGCCATAAGCTCCTTGTTAACCTGATAGCCTGCGAATGCTGCCTCACGGATTTTCTTTTCTTCTTCCTGTCCCATTGATGCCCATACATCTGTATAAACAACATCGGCATTCTTAGCGGCCTCAAGCGGATCTGTTACGATTTCAAACTTGCCGTTACCGTACTTTTCACCGAACTCGATAATGTGTTTAGGCGGCATATAATCCTTTGGACAGGCGGCAGAGAAGCTCATGCCTGTGCTGAGTGCGCCGACGATGAGCGAGTTCATCATGTTGTTGCCGTCACCGATAAAGCACATCTTGAGTCCTTCAAGCTTGCCCTTGAATTCACGAATTGTCATAAGGTCTGCGAGAACCTGACATGGATGACAATAGTCTGTAAGACCGTTGATAATCGGGATTGAACCGTACTCTGCAAGAGCCTCAACTTCTTTTTGCTCAAAGGTACGAATCATAATACCGTCAAGAAAACGGGAAAGAACACGGGCTGTGTCCTCAACAGGCTCGCCTCTGCCAATCTGAAGGTCATTTGATGAGAGGAAAAGCGGATAACCGCCGAGCTGTGTCATACCAACCTCAAATGAAACACGGGTACGGGTGCTTGACTTTTCAAAAATCATACCAAGAGACTTGCCCTTGAGAATTTTATGCTCAATGCCGTGTTTCTGCTCATATTTAAGCTGATCGGCAAGGTTAAGTGTGTTGATAATTTCTTCTGTTGACCAATCCTCAAGTTTAAGTAAGTGTTTCATTAGTTGTTCTCCTTTATTGTTTTTTCGAGTATATTAATCGCCTCGTCAATTTCATTGTAATCAATAACAAGCGGTGGGAGCATACGGAGTAAATCCTTTGCCGTGATAATGAGCAAGCCGTTTTCAACGCACTTGATTGCAATGTCGTGTGCATCGCCATTTTCAAGCTCAACACCAATCATAAGTCCCATTCTGCGAACGCTCTTTACACCGTCAATTTTTGTGAGCCTGTCCTCAAAATACTGACCCTTTTTCTCAACCTCGGCAAGAAATTCGTCATTTGCAACTGTGTCAAGAACATAGTTTGCACCTGCACAAACAACAGGATTTGCGCCGAATGTTGTGCCGTGAGTTGACGGTGACATAACATCCTTGAGCTTTTCACCGCACATACAAACACCGATAGGAAGTCCGCCGCCGAGCCCCTTTGCAACCGTCATAAGGTCGGGGAGGATACCGTAATTCTGATGAGCAAACAACTTGCCTGTTCTGCCGACACCTGTCTGAACCTCATCGACAATAACGAGAATATCGTTGTCATTGCAATACTTAACAAGTTCTTTTACATATTCGGGATCGAGGATATTTACACCGCCCTCGCCCTGAATGAGTTCAAGCATTACTGCGCAGGTTTTGTCCGAAACAACTGCTTTCAGAGCGTCCATATCGTCTGCGTCTGCATACTTAAAGCCCTCTGTAAACGGGAAGAAATAGTTGTGAAAAACATCCTGACCTGTTGCGGCAAGGGTTGTAACAGTTCTGCCGTGAAAGGAATTGTTAAGCGTTACGATTTCATTTCTGCCCTCGCCGTACTTGTCAAAGCTGTACTTACGGGCAATTTTGATTGCGCATTCGTTAGCCTCTGCACCGCTGTTGCCAAAGCAGACCTTTGAAAGACCTGTAAGCATGCAAAGCTTTTCGGCAAGGTCACTTGCCTGTGAACAGTAAAAATAGTTTGACATATGCTGAATTGTGCCTGCCTGCTTTGAAACAGCCTCAACCCAACCGTCATTGCAATAGCCAAGGCTGTTTACACCGATACCCGATGAAACATCAATGTACTTTTTGCCGTTTTCGTCATATGCGGTAACGCCTTTTGCACTTTTGAGAGCAACATCGTAGCGACCGTATGTGTGCATAATATATTTTAAATCTTTCTCTTTTGCAGTCAAGTTAGCCACACCCTTTCATATTTTATCGTTGCTGAAGGAGTAAACAAAAACATCCTCACGCTTTTCAAAGCCGAAATCACGCCAGAAGCTTTGACCTGTTTCGTTGTTCTGATAACAGAAAATGTGAGTTTTGTCGATGCCTTGTTCACGGATTTTTTGGATAGCGGTCTGTGCAAGAGCGTGACCGATTTTCTTTCGTCTGAATTCGGGCAGAACAGCCATATGGTGGATAAATCCCCGTCTGCCGTCATGACCTGCAAGCACGGTTCCGACAATTTTTCCGTCAACCACGGCAACCTGACTCATACCGGCGTTGTGCTTGAGATAACGCTCCATCTGATCTTTTTCATCTGCCTTAGAGAGCGCACGCTTTGTGGTAATCTGCCACATCTCATAGACCTCGTCATAGTCGTCAATTGTCATTTCTCGTATAATCATTGCACCCTCCAAAATCTAATCTGTAGGGGCGGATATCATCCGCCCGCACGGCGAGCCGCCGTCCCCCGTTCGTGTAGACAGTTTGATAAATTAGAAACTATCCATACCCGAGCGTAGCATAGCTACCGTTTGCACAATTCTGTAGGGGCGGATATCATCCGCCCGCACGGCGAACTGCGGTCACTTTCCCATATGCATTGCATACGGATTGCACGCATTGCGTGCAAATTTGGATACACAGTTTTCATAATTTTCAAAACGGATTTTCTTTCTGCTTGGCAATCTGTCACTCATAAATCAATAAAACATTGTACCGATACCTTCATCGCTGAAAAGCTCGAGCAGGATTGAATGTTCGATTCTGCCGTCAATGATATGGGCACGGTTTACACCGCTGCGGACTGCCTCAACACAGCAATCAATCTTGGGAATCATACCTCCGCTGATGATGCCGTCACGCTTGAGCATAGGAACTTCGCTGACATTGACAACGGGAATGAGTGAATCCTCATCGTGAACATCACGGAGAAGTCCTCTGATGTCTGTCATAAGAATGAGCTTTTTTGCCCCGATTTTAGCGGCAATCTGCGATGCCGCAATGTCTGCGTTAATATTATATACATTGCCGTCATAACCGCCTGCAACGGTTGAAACAATCGGAATATAGCCGCTTGCAAGAGCGTTGTTGAGCGGTTCGGGGTTAACCTCCTTAATCTCGCCCACATAGCCGAGGTCTGCGCCTGTAACAAGCTTTTCTGCCATAAGCATTCTGCCGTCAAGACCGCAAAGTCCTATAGCCTTACCGCCGTGACTGCCGAGGAGCTGAACAAGGCTCTTGTTGACCTTGCCTGCAAGCACCATCTGAACAATATCAATGGTTTCCTTGTCGGTCACTCTCATACCGTTGATAAACTTGCTTTCCTTGCCAACGGCTTTGAGCATTGCGTTGATTTCGGGACCGCCGCCGTGAACAAGCACAACATTGACTCCGACAAGCTGCATAAGAACGAGGTCGCTCATAACAGCCGCTTTAAGCTCTTCGTTTATCATAGCGTTTCCGCCGTATTTTACAACAATTGTTTCGCCCGAATATTTCTTGATATAGGGCATTGCCTGTATAAGTACCTTGGCTCTCTTTGAAACATCCATTTTCTTCAATCCTTTATGTAGTTGATTTCCGCTCACACAATCAAATCACATATTATGTGCGGTAGTCACCGTTGATTTTTACATAATCATAGGTAAGGTCGCAACCGTAAGCCTCGGCAGATGCATTGCCGTCACCTAATTTTACGAGAATTTCAATTTCGTCCTCGAGTAAAATTTCCTTAGCCTTGTCCTCATCAAACACAAGACCGTTGCCGTTTTTGCAAACAAGAATTTCACCCTTTGCGGATTTATATGAAACATCAATTTTTTTAACATCTGTTTCGGCACCGCTGTAGCCGATTGCGCAGAGGATTCTTCCGCAGTTTGCGTCAGCCCCGAACATTGCCGCCTTTACAAGGCTTGAACAGATGATGCTCTTTGAAATAATCTTTGCACTCTTATCGTCTTTTGCACCGTCAACCTTGCAGATAAGGAGCTTTGTTGCCCCTTCGCCGTCTTTTGCAAGCTTCTTTGCAACCTTTTTGAATGCGTCTGTAAGAACGGCTGTAAAGGTTTTGTAATCGTCGTTCTTCTCTGTGATTTCCTTGTTGCCTGCATAACCCGATGCCATAATTGCAAGGGTATCGTTTGTTGAGGTGTCACCGTCAACGCTTACCATATTATAGCTGACATCAGCGGCTTCGATAAGCGCGGACTTGAGCATTTCGGAAGAAATTGCCGCATCGGTTGTTACAAAGGAAAGAGTTGTACCCATGTTAATATGAATCATACCGCTGCCCTTAGCAATACCGCCGATTGTAACCTTTTTGCCGTCAAGAACCGTTTCAACAGCCCACTGCTTTTTCACGGTGTCGGTTGTCATAATTGCCTCTGCGGCAGAGATTCCGCCGTCCTTTGAAAGCGTGCCTTTGAGCTTTTCAATTCCGCTTGCAATGGGTTCAATCGGGAGAGGCTGACCGATGACACCTGTTGATGCAACGATTACATCGTTTTCGTCAACACCGAGAGCGTCTGCGGCAAGACTGCACATTTTCTCAGCCTTTTCATAGCCGTCAGGGTTACAGGCATTTGCATTGCCTGAATTTACGACAACAGCCTGAGCCGTACCGTTTTCAAGGTGTTTTTTAGTAACATATATAGTGTCGGACTTTACAAGGTTCTTTGTAAAGATAGCCGCACTGTTGCAAACCTTGTCGCAGTAAATGAGCGCAAGGTCTTTTTTAGTTGTGTTAGATGCTTTGACTCCGGCACAAATTCCGTTGGCTGTAAAGCCCTTTGCGGAAGTGACCGAGCCGTTTTCAATATATTTGATTTCCATAGATATTCACCCTTAAAATGCAGGCGGAACGATTACCAAACCTGTTTTTTCGTCAAGTCCGAAGATGATGTTCATATTCTGAATAGCCTGACCTGCGGCACCCTTGACCATGTTGTCGATTGCGGCACAGGCAACGAGCTTGTTTGCTCTCTTATCGTGATGAATTGAAACATCACAGAAGTTAGAATATTTGATATTGTGAATGTCGGCACATTTGCCGTCATCAAGAAGTCTTACAAAAAATTCGTCCTTGTAAAAGTCCTCATAAGCCTCTCTGATTTGTTCAAAGGTTACACCGTCCTTGATGTCGGCATAAACAGTTGCGAGAATGCCACGGTTTACGGGGAGAAGGTGCGGAACAAAGGTGATAATAACCTTTTCGCCCGAAAGCTTTGAAAGAGTCTGCTCAATTTCTGGAGTGTGGCGGTGGCTTGCAACCTTATAAGCGTGGAATCCTTCGTTGAGTTCGGGATAGTGGTTGCCCTGATTTGGCTTTCTGCCGGCACCCGTAACACCGCTTTTGCAGTCGCAAATGATGCCCTTTGTGCTGACAAGTCCGTTTACAATTGCAGGAGCAATTGCGAGCGGTGAACAGGTTGTGTAACAACCCGGATTCGCAACAAGCTTTTTGCCCTTGATTTTATCTCTGAAAAATTCAGGAAGTCCGTAAACTGCCTGTTCGTGAAGTTTTTTGTCAAGAAAAGTTCCGCCGTACCATTCGGTGTATTCTTCTTCGCTTTCAAGGCGGAAGTCAGCGCCGAGGTCGATGAATGCCTTGCCTGCATCAATGCACTTTGCGGCAAGCTCCTGTGAAAGACCGTGTGGAAGAGCGGCAAAGATAACATCGCTCTTTTCAACAACAGCGTCCTGATTTTCACAAATCATATCGTTTAAAAATGTATAAGACGGATAAACATCGCTCAGCTTGTCACCCTCAAAGGAAACAGAGCTGATTGCCGAAATTTCAGCCTCGGGATGAGCGGTAAGAAGTCTTACAAGCTCCGCACCTGCATAGCCGGTTGCACCGACAATACCTGCTTTTATTTTCATTGCTATCACCTAATCTATTGTAAATTTATATATTGTTCCTGTTGCTTAAAAACATTCTGACAAAACATAAAGTTTCCTCAATACCACGATTTGCATACGCAATTTCAATATTACGCTCGGGCAGAATATGCTTTTAATACTGCAAACTTTCTACACGAACCGGGAACGGCGGCTCGCCGTACTTTATATCTCTGTCAATTCATATTGACTTTTATTTGCATATACTATATAATAAGGCTACAGGGAAAACCGTTTAAAGCGGTTGACCTACTTTGTTGGTTTGAATAACCGTCCGAAAGTAGAGCGTCGGGCGGTTATTTTTTTATGTTTTTAACGACTTCTGCAAGTGCTACGAGTAAAATTACGAGTAATACCGTTTCAGTCATACATATCACCCCCATTCATTTGGGAGTGTCAACCGCCTTAACTTCCCTGCAACCCCAACAAACCCGAAAATCGGGTTTATCGGCATTGAGTTTGTTTTTATTTTATTTTTTACAGCTTTTCTGCGATTTCTGCAACACGCTTAGCCTGAGCCTTTACATTTGTCGATGCAGGGCCGCCGAATACTGTACGCTCGTTTGTACAGCGTTCAAGTGAAATTGCGCTGTAAACATCATCGTTGAACACATCGCAAACCTTTTTGTATTCGTCCATTGGAAGATTTTCGAGGTCTGTACCGAGTTCAATACATCTTGCAACGAGTTCGCCTGTTGCCTTGTAGGCATCTCTGAACGGAACACCGTTTTTTGTGAGCCAGTCGGCACAGTCTGTTGCGTTGATGAAACCGCCTGCTGCGGCTTTTCTCATATTTTCGGGAATGACACGCATTGTGTCGAGCATGGGAGTAAAGGCTGTGAGGCACATTTTAACCGTGTCGAGTGCGTCAAAAATAGCTTCCTTGTCCTCCTGCATATCCTTGTTGTATGCAAGTGCAGTACCCTTCATAATTGTGAGGAGCGTCATATTGTCGCCGAAAACTCTGCCGCTCTTACCACGAACAAGCTCTGCAATATCGGGGTTCTTTTTCTGCGGCATAATTGATGAGCCTGTTGAAAAAGCATCGTCAAGCTCAATGAACTTGAATTCCCAACTGCACCACATAATGATTTCCTCTGAAAATCTTGAGAGGTGAACCATAATTATCGAAAGCACCGACGCAAATTCGATGCAGTAATCTCTGTCGGAAACACCGTCAAGAGAGTTGTTTGTAATTCTGTCAAAGCCTAGGAGTTCGGCTGTGATTGTTCTGTCAATCGGATATGTTGTGCCTGCAAGCGCACATGAACCGAGCGGCATTTCGTCCATTCTTTTAAGGCAGTCTTCAAGTCTTGAAACATCTCTCAAAAGCATTTCGCCGTAAGCAAGGAGATGATGTCCGAAGGTAATCGGCTGTGCTCTCTGGAGGTGAGTGTAACCGGGCATAACGGTTTCGCTGTACTTTTCAGCCTTGTCGGCAATAACCTTAATAAGACCTACAACGAGATTTTTTACATTGACAACCTCTTTTTTGAGGTAAAGCTTGATGTCAACTGCAACCTGATCGTTACGGCTTCTTGAGGTGTGAAGTCTTTTGCCGTTGTCGCCGATTCTTTTGGTAAGCTCACCCTCGATAAAGGTGTGAATGTCCTCAGCCTCCATATCAATGTGCAGAGTACCGTTTTCAATATCCGCAAGAATGCCTTTAAGACCTTCTACGATATCGTTTGCCTCTTCTTCTTTAATAATGCCGCATCTGCCAAGCATTGTTGCGTGGGCAATGCTGCCCTCGATGTCTTCTTTATACATTCTGCTGTCGAATGAAATCGAGCTGTTAAAATCGTTAGTGGTTTTTGAAAGCTCCTTTTTGAAGCGTCCTTTCCAAAGCTGCATTATTATTTCTCCTTACATATATATTGTATGGGCAAATCGACTGCCATACAGTAGCGGCAATCACTGATTGCCAATCGAAACGATTGTACAATCGTTTCGACTTAATTCAATTCATCTGCTTATTGTTATGCAATTATATATTCACATCTGTTCGTTTTGGTTTTACGACCAAAACGATTGGCGTTCGCTGAACGCCGCTACTGTAGGTAATTACTTTGCGATTTTTATATAATTTGTTTTAACACAAAATTTGTGCCGTTACTTGCGGGCGTCCAATGAACGCCCCTACAGAATTGCACAAACAAAAAACTATACTACGCTCGGGCAGAATATGTTTTTGATATTGCAAACTGTCTGCACGAACTAAAAAACACATAAAAATAAAAAGGTGTAATAAACACTTATCGGGGCAGAGAAATTCCCTGCCCCCGATTATGTATGCAAATCAAAGATTTAATTATTTGATAAGGCCTTTCTTTGCACGAACCTTGATTGGAAGACCAAAGAGGTTGATGAAGCCTGCACTGTCGTTCTGGTCATAAACCTGATCCTCGTCAAAAGTAGCAATTTCCTCGTCATAGAGTGAATACGGGCTTGTTACGCCTGCATCAATGATGTTGCCCTTATAGAGTTTAAGTTTTACATCACCTGTTACATACTCCTGAGTGCTGTCAACGAAAGCTGAGAGAGCCTCACGGAGAGGTGTGTACCACTTGCCGTCATAAACGAGCTCTGCAAAAGCATTTGCAACATTTTGCTTGTAGTGGAGTGTGTCCTTGTCAAGGCAGATTTCCTCAAGCTTTGCGTGAGCAGCATAGAGGATTGTACCGCCCGGAGTTTCATAAACGCCACGAGCCTTCATACCAACAAGACGGTTCTCAACGATATCTGTGATACCGACACCGTTTCTGCCGCCGATTTTGTTGAGTTCCTTAATGAGTTCAACGCTGTCGATAGCCTCGCCGTTAAGCTTTGTGGGAACACCCTTTTCAAATGTAAGAGTTACATATTCTGCCTTATCGGGAGCCTGTTCAGGTGAAACACCGAGTTCAAGGAAGCCTTCCTTATTGTACATCGGCTCATTTGCAGGATTCTCAAGGTCAAGACCTTCGTGGCTCAAGTGCCAGAGATTCTTATCCTTTGAGTAGTTTGTTTCACGGTTAATCTTGAGCGGAATATTGTGCTTTTCAGCATATTCAATCTCATCTTCACGGCTCTTGAATTCCCATGTTCTCCAAGGAGCGATAATCTTCATGTCAGGAGCGTAAGCCTTGATAGCAAGTTCAAAACGAACCTGATCGTTACCCTTGCCTGTACAGCCGTGGCAAATTGCGTCAGCACCTTCGGCTTTTGCAATTTCAACGAGTCTTTTTGCAATGATAGGACGGGCAAAAGATGTGCCGAGGAGGTACTTGCCCTCGTAAACAGCACCTGCTTTTACTGTAGGAATGATATATTCGTCAACAAATTCCTTGTTGAGGTCTTCAATGTAAAGTTTTGATGCGCCTGTTTTGATAGCCTTTTCTTCAAGACCGTCAAGCTCTGTACCCTGACCAACATCACCCGAAACAGCGATAACTTCGCAGTTGTCGTAGTTTTCTTTAAGCCACGGAATGATGATTGAAGTATCAAGACCGCCTGAATATGCAAGAACTACCTTTTTAATCTTATTGTCAGCCATTTTTGATTCCTCCGGAATTTGGAAACACTTTATGTCGGTGTTTCCTTTACTTAATTTTTATTACTCTTACATTATA
>ENA-UERK01002955-UERK01002955.1-human-gut-metagenome-genome-assembly--contig:-NODE-2955-length-10693-cov-3.959495_pt1 | contig 10693 bp, 19 predicted proteins | sample MGYA00242957_ERZ507957 | MGnify/ENA primary metagenome ERZ507957 (study PRJEB26167, sample SAMN06115538) | human gut metagenome | host: Homo sapiens | place: China:Heilongjiang | collected 2015-11-06... | reverse complement strand
AATTTTATACAAAATTATAAATTGTTATTTTCGCCACCGGGCGGCGTTTTTACTTCTATTGATGCGAAAATAAATCACAAATCAGTCTTTCGGGTAGGTGTCAAAGGTTTCATTTGTTGAAATGTCGATTACGGAGATTTCAAGAGGATTTTTGTCTTGAGATATGACCTGATAGAAAGCAACAGCGATTTGAATATTGAGCATTGCAAAGCTATCCATATTTTGGTTATAGGCGTTTTTATCAACATAAACGGATATTTTGCTTAAACTGTTGTTATAACCGATTTTCTTTACTGAGGGGTAGTTACCGCTTGTAACGATTTCGTTCAGCGTTTGAATGGTGCTGTTCTTCGTTTCGGCAACTATTTTGTTATATGCACTCTTTTTTATTGTGTATGTAACCGAACCGTCGGAGTTTACTTTTACAGCAGTGTAACCGTTCGCTTTATCCTCTGCGGTAAGCTCTGTACTCGGCTTTGTCTTGGAATCGGCATAGAACGATGCAGGAAAAGTTATATCAACAGTTAAAAGGTTATTATCAACCCAGTCGTCCTGCACGAGATTTTCGCTTTTGGAGTTTTTTGCAGTGTCTGTTGTCGGCTTGTTTAATTCTCCAAAAAGGAGTATACCTGCCGATGCAATGATCGTTATGCTCCATATCAACACTACTGTGATAATAAATTTTTTGTCTATCGGTTTTTTCATAATTGTTTCCTCTTATAATTCAATCTTCTCGTTGCTTGCAATATTATTTTGATTATAGCTTTTTGTTGCAGATTTCAAGCGGTAAACATCGTTTTGCATGGGTTCCAGCAATAAGTTTTTTACTTCTCCGTCTTTTCCTTTATATACCACGGATAAGAACGTTTTCTTTGAAACAACTTTTTTTGTCTTTGCTCGACCGCCAAACGCCGCACCTACAGCACCAAGCATAAGTCCTCCGGCCAGAGCACCGCCGGCAGAAGAAACAATTTGTTTTTGGATGTTCTTACTTTTATCAACAACAACAGAGATAATGCGTTCCTTAGGTATAGAAAATTCTGTACCGGCAGATTTACAAAGAATGCAGTTTGACTTCAGATATAGAGAACATTTTGTCCCGGTTGGAATAGGAAGACCCTCAACCACTGTTGTTTTAAAATAGTCTCTGAATGCTGTTGCTTTATAGGTAGTTTCTTGAGCATATTGTGCTACAGCAGCCGGTGTAATTTTTTGTGGAATATCTGTTTTATTAGATGTCTTAATGTCGTTTTGTTCGGGCTCCGAGGGAACGGTTTCTATTGACTGAATCGTCGGAGCTTTGTCAATTTGTATCTCACCCTCATGGAGATAAGCCGGAACAGCACTCAACTCGGCACTTAATGTCTTAAATTGCCTACCGTTTTTTATCAGCCCTCTGATTAGAAAAACATCCGGAATTACACACAAAATAACGGGAATCAGCACAGATAAATCTTCATTAACTATCAATAAAAGAAGAATCTGGGTTAAAACAAATCCTGTAAGCCAAATACTAAATAATACAATCTTAATGGTTACTTTAGTCTTTTCTTTCATAATGATCCTCTTTTCCGCATTTTTGACAAAACATAATTATTTCTCCTCTTTTTTAAATATTTATCACACCGCAGGGCGGTTATGAACTAAGTTAATCAATTTCTCTTATAAGCAGCCTCGAGCGGCTTTTTTATTATGGATTACATTTGCCGCAAGGTGTATATCCCATGCTTTCCAGCTCATAAGAAGTGCCATGAATAACAGCTTTATTCTCTTCCTTGATTCGACCTGCCTGAGAACAAGAGCTGTAATGGAATTTGCCTGTATTTGTGTTTACGATATAATCGTAAGATGCCTGAGTATGAACGATTTCCCTTTAAGGCTCAGTCTCTTCCTCGGTTGTCGGCTCTGTCGTTGCTTCGGTTGTTGTTACTGTTGTTGCTGTTGTTGGCTTTGATGTTGTTGTAACAACTGTAGTGTTTGATATTGTAGTTTCGGGTTCTTTGTTTTTATCTTTTAACGAATCGTTGCACGAACCAATTATGCCCAACAGTAAAACAATAGCCACAATAATACAAATTGTTTTCTTGCTTGGCTTTTTCTTTGTGCCGCTCATTTTCTCCCTCCTTCGCTTTAAAATTTTGCCCTCAATTCGACTACTTTTCCTATTACCGAGACGGGGAGGGAATTGACCTCGTCGGGGGTAAAGAAAAACGGGTCGTATGTAGGGTTGGTTGATACAAGCTTAATACCTGCATCTGTTCTATAGAATTTTTTAACGGTTGCATCGTCACCGTTTATAAGTACGACGGCAATTTCGCCGTTTTCAACGGTTTCCTGCTTGCGGACAATGACAACATCACCATCGGTTATTCGAGGCTCCATGCTGTCACCTTTAATCATTAAGCCGAAAAATTCGCCCGTCCGAGCTTGTTCTTGACTGATTTCTTCATAGTTTATAATGCTTTCGATTGCAGTCATCGGTATTCCAGCGCCGAGCGGCAGTTTTATTTAAGTTTTCGAGGTTATGTATTGCACTTGCGATTTTGTGAGCGTGGAGATCCATTTTATCTTCTTCGGTATTTTCAATTTGTGCCATTATACTGTTTCTGAATCCCTGCGGGTCATTGACATATTTTATACTGTAAAGACCGCTTGCTGTTGTCACATTAACTGTGCCATACTTAAAAATTTTGCCCCAAAAACCTGTTGCTACCTGAACGTTCTGAATTTGCTTAAGAGGAGAGCTGAGCTCCTTGGTCTTTATTATACCTGTCTTAGCAACGACCTTCTTGTTTGTTACAGCAAATTCATTGAAGAAGTGATATAAAAAACCTCTAATATCAACGATTGCACCAACTAAAATGCCGCTAAAAAGGATTTTAAAGAAAAATCCAATGCCGTCGGAAGAAACGGAAGAAATAGCAACAAGCAGAAAAATCAGCGCAACAATTATACCCGGAACAAATAAAATGTTGCTGAACTTTGCCTGTTTAATGATCTTCTCGTTTGCTGTTAAGCTGTTTTGTACATAATTTTTCATCTTTTTTGATCTCCTTAATCTCAATTATTTATTTATCACACCGCAAGGCGGTTATGAACTAAAGTTAATCAATTTCTCTTATAAGCAGCCTCGGCACGCCGATAACACGGCAGTGTTCGAGGTCTTCGTTTTCTATGGTTTCGGGCTTATATAGCGGATTGAGCGGCACAAGGCGCAGCCAATCCTCGCCGTGAACAAACTCGATCTTTTTCAGCGTGGCGCACTCATCTTCATAGATGATAGCACCGATATCGCCGCTTCGATCAAGTGTAGTTTGCCTTAAAATAAGGACTGTGTCGCCGTCCTGATATAAAGGATACATCGAATCGCCGTGTACCTTTAATACCATATAATCGGTTTTAGGTCTGCCTTTTAAATAGCTTGTCGGAACTTCAACCGTGTCACCGCTCCAATCTTCGTTGGCAACGCAGTTATATCCTGCGGCGATTTCTCCAATAACGGGAAATGTTACAACATCGTCCGTAACGGTAGGGGATACGAGTCTGTTTCCGTTTTGTGGAACATCAAAGCCTGATAGCCATACAGGGTCAACGTTTAATGCTAAAGCTAATTTATATAGTTTGTCGCCTTTAGGAGTAACCTTACCAGACAGATATAAACTAATTGAACTTTTATCAATACCTGTAAGTTTAACCAAGTCAGCTTGTTTCAAGTTGCTGTTTTGAAAGGCTTCATTAAGTCTTTTGCAGGTTGATTCAATTATTTCAGGTTTCATGAACTCACCTCCACAAGTAGAATAACACATATGTTTGAAAAAATCAACATTTTTTTGGATTTTTTCAAAAAATATGTTGACAAACTCAAACTTAAGTGATAAAATGTGTTTGAAAATTCAAACAACGGAGGTGATAAAAATGTTTCAATACAATAAACTTCTTGGCAGAATGACCGAAAAAAAGGTAACTCAAAAACGTGCTGCAAATACATTAAGTATATCCGAAAACTCATTTACCAACAAGATAAAGGGTAGATCAAACTTTACTTCTGAGGAAATAGCAACTTTGTGTGATTTGCTTGATATTGAAAAAGATGAAATAGGGACATATTTTTTTACAGTAGAGGTTTGAAAATTCAAACCATTGTAAAAAATCACAATTAAACAAGGAGGTCACTATGAATTCTGATATACTCAAACAATTAAGAAAAGAGGCTGGATTAACTCAATCTGATATGGCGGAAAAACTGGGTTATAAACATAAGACCGGATATCAAGCACTTGAATCGGGTACGGTGAAAACGGAAGTGAATACGGCATTTAAGATTAAGGACATTTTGAAAATGAAAGATGAAGAGTTTGATTCCGTCTTTCTTGACAAGTCATTAGCTGTTGAACCGTACATTGAAATTTCCAAAGCAAATCCTGTTGATAAAGAAACGGAGCTTGAGCAGTTTGAAAATCTGCTCGGAGAAACAAAACAGAGCAATATACAAGGCATACAGCTCGGATTGAGTATCTCGGCATTGATTATTTCTGTTATTGCTTTATCAATGCAATTATTGAAATGATTATCGCAACAATAGACAAAAACAACGGCAAATAAAACTTTATCGCTGATTCTCGATGACGTAGTAAAAGCATTTTACCGGTTTCACTTAATTTATAGGATTTGCCATCGCCATCAAATGTTATCAGATTATAGTTAAAAAGAAACAAATATTTTCCAAGCATCTTTTTATCTATTTTGGATTGAGACACTTTCCCTTTACGTTTTATTTTTCTTAATATTCGCATTTCTTTTCTGTTAAATCTTAATTCTTGATATGGAATAGACATGTTGTCACGCTCCTTATGAGAAATTATATCAGAAATTTCAGAGAACTGCAAGAACAGGAGGTCACGATGAAATTCAAATTAACACCAAAGGGCAATGTTATCCTCGGTTGGACAGACAAGAACGGCAAGGAACAGGAAATAGAATTGCTTGCCAGCGTCGCCAAAGTCGATATTGATAACATCACCCTTAATGATGACAAATTCATTGTAAAGCTTGAACTTAATGTCAATGAGCTTGATGTGAAGTATTCTTTATGTGGAATGCCTTTTCATCAAAAAACAAAAATACTGAACGAAATAACGGTAATTGAATCAGGGAATGAATTGAGCGAGGAAGCTCAGGACATCAACTAATCCCTTTTTAAAGCGATTTTCCATGTACGATATCATTTTATCGCTTAATGTGATGTTGCCGATAATATCCTCTTTTAGCGGATAGACGGATTTGATTTCACGGATAGTTTCATCCACATCTTCGGGGGAATCATCGGTGAGGGCATATATTTCGCTTGGCTCAAAAAACTTTGCATTTGCCTTAGACATGCCGCTCTTTCTGCGTTCAAGATAGCTTTTGTAAAGCAATGCAACCAATTTTTGAGCATCTTTGGTAAGTTCTGTATTCATTATTTTCACCTCCTTCGAGGCGATTATAACACATTGAGGGACGATTATGCAATCATCTAATTACAATCACTTTACCGGCAAAAAGAAGCCGATACAAACACAGCGGCGAAAGTTCGGCAAAGTCAAAAACACACGCACACATAAAAACAAGTATTCTCGCTTTTCAAAGGCTGAGGACATCAAGAAAAAGAGAATATACAGCAAGTGAAAGCAATTCACATTAACAAGGAGTGTCAATTATGAAAAAGATAAATGCACTCAGAACGGCAAGAATAGGACAATTTTACACACACATACACATTAAATATATGACGAAAGGAGCGTGTTAACTATGGCCGGAGAATTGACCTGTTACAACATTCTTATTAAAGAGGACGGAACGGAAGTACCGTTCGACGAACTCACAGAAGAAGAAAGAGCGGATTTCGCCGAGCGTGCGGGTCAGAAAATGGCCGAAGCGTTTCAGGACTGGTTTTCAAGACACCCCGAGGAATTCTGAGGGGCAACACGGACAAGCAGTTGAAAGGAGAGATAACCGATGGATTTAATATTTTGGCTTTTCGCGGGCGGATTTACAATTGGTATACTGGCACTTGCCGCAGCGTTTGGCTCGTATCAAGCAATACAGGACAGGCTCGGTGACATAGCCGATGAGCTCAGAAAGAGTAACATCGAGCTTGCAAGAGAGCTTGACAGGAAGAGCATGAAGCTGCGCCGCAGAGATGTTGAGCTTGAGGAGCTCAGACAAAAGCACTTTGAAGCTAATGCAGAAAAAGTCCTGATAAAGGAAAAGAACCCGTCCAGTGACCGCTGAACGAGCTCTGAGAAAGTGAATATGTGTAACTATTCGCTTTCATTATATCACAGAATTAAATTTTGTCAAATGAAAGGATTTGCAATGTTGACTATTGGAAATTTTATACATACAAGAAGAATAGAGTTAGGACTATCTTTAAAAACGGTGGGTGATGCTGTCGGAGTAAGCAAGTCCACGGTACAAAAATGGGAAACAGGTTTTATTTCCAATATGAGAAGAGACAAAATAATAAGATTAGCTCGCGTATTGCAAGTAGATCCGGCACTTTTAATCCATTTAGATTAAGGCTCACTTGAGCCTTATATGAAGGCGTAGTCAAACGGTAAGACAACAGACTTTGACTCTGTGATTGTGGGTTCGATTCCCGCCGCCTTTGCCAAACCCATAGAAAACCCTCTGGATTGTTACCTCCATATATTTTTCATTCTTTCCATTTTATTAACTCAGAGGTTTGGAACGGACACCGATACAAGTACAGTAAAAAGGGCATTCGGTTGACGGCTCGGAACAGACGAGCAACACGGGAACGTAATTCAACGGCAGAAAGTTCGCTATATGGACAGATGTGAGTTCGACTCTCACCGTTCCCGCTTGGGTGTTTTCCCATTTTTTTCTCTTTCATAAATGATGAGCCACGACGGATGTGAATATATCATTGCTCTCGGAATCCGTGCGGTGAAAATCCGCAATATTTTTAGAAAAGGAGGTCAGAACGATGCAGCTTATATCAATGGTTGAAAGAATTCTCGGAGATGAACCGGGTGTTGAAGAATTCACCGATGCTTTTAACAAGGCTCAACAGAAGCTTCACAGAATTATTCAACGTGAGGGCTCCGACGGCGGACTTCGTTTCGGCGGCAGTTATTTTGCACAGCTTATAGCCGAGCAGATAACAGAAAAGAGAGCCTCCGATTTAACAGAAGCTCTCTACAAAAGCAAAAGGCGCACTGCTCACACAGATACGCCCCACATCACATTGACTATTGTATCACTTAATGAACGATAAGTCAAGTAAAGAAAGGATGAAAATTTTGTCAGAAGTAATTGAAACCACTGCGGAACAGATTGATGATGTTCCGACAGGTAATGATTTAATGGCAGTTACTCAGCTGCCGGTTATCACGGAACAGCTTGAAATGCTTACAAATGTAATCAAGGCAAAAGTTGATTATGCGCTCGGCCTCAGCGTTACTGAAGAATCCTATAAGGAAATTAAGAGCATAAGAGCCGATCTGAACGCAGATTACAACGACCTTGAACAGCGCAGAAAAGCAATTAAAAAGGCTGTCAATGCACCGTATGAAGCGTTTGAAGATGTCTACAAGAGATGTGTTACACAGAACTTCAAGCCTGCGATTGACGAGCTGGGTTCCCGTATTTCAGAGGTTGAAGCAGGTTTAAAGGAAGAAAAGAAGCAGAAGGTTCTGCAATATTTCAATGAGTATTGCGAGCACAAAAACATTGATTTCGTTTCGTTCGATTCGCTGGGATTAAAAATCAATATGTCGGGCAGTTTGAAATCTCTTAAAACTGCGGTTGCCGAGTTTATCGACCGAGTTTCGAATGATCTTGAAATGATTAAGGTCCAGGAGTATTCGGCAGACATTCTTGTTGAATATAAGAAGTCTTTGAATGTGTCACAAGCAATCCTTACGGTACAGAACAGGATAAAAGCTATCGAAGCGGAAAAGGCAATGATGGCAGAGCGTGAAGCAGCTATGAAAAGTGCCGAAGAGACTGCCGCAAAGGTTGATGAAGTCCTTGAAGAAATTGAACAGGACGAAGCATTTGAGGCTCCCGAACAGCTTCAGATGCCGACAGAAGAACAAATTGAAGAAGCGCCGAGAAAAAAATATACGGTTGCGTTCAAGTATTCGACATACGACCTCAATTCAATCAGAGAAATCAAAAACATAATGGAAAGGAACGGAGAATATGAACAACTCTAATGCGGTTGCAGCACCGCAGAAACCAAAATTCAGCGTGGCTATATCTACCGACAAATACCGTAAGCTCATAAATAATACCCTCGGCGACCCGAACAGAGTAATACGCTTTGTTGCCGCTATTTCATCGACAGTTGCCGTAAATCCTGCTTTGCAGGAGTGCGAGGCGGGATCGATACTTTCAGGAGCACTTCTCGGCGAAAGCCTTAATCTATCGCCGTCGCCGCAGCTCGGTCAGTATTATCTTGTGCCGTTTAAAAGCAAGGCGAAGAAAGACCGTGAAGGACGTATTATTTCACCCGAATGTACCAAAGCGCAGTTTGTACTCGGCTACAAGGGATATCTTCAGCTTGCAATCAGAAGCGGTCAGTACACTAAAATCAATGTAATTGAGGTAAAGGAAGGCGAGCTTGTTCACTTCGATCCGATAACGGAAGATGTTGATTTGAAACTCATTGATGATTACGAAGCAAGAGAAAAAGCTCCGACTGTCGGCTATTGTGCGACGTTCCAATATCTTAACGGTTTCCGCAAAACGATATATTGGAGCAAAGAAAAGATGCTTTCTCATGCCGATAAATTCAGCCCTGCGTTTTCAAAGGAAAGCTACTACAAAATACAGAACGGTCAGATTTCCGACAGGGATATGTGGAAGTATTCTTCATTCTGGTACAAGAACTTTGACGATATGGCAAAGAAAACAATGCTTCGTCAGCTCATCAGCCGTTGGGGTGTAATGAGCATTGAAATGATTACCGCTTTTGAAAACGATAACAAAGAGATTGAAACTACGGCGAACGGTGATTTTGTATCATCGGAAACCGAACCGGCAGAACCGCCTGCGTTGAATGTACAACCGGAGGTGACAGAGGTCGAAGAAAAAGTAGACCTCAGTGCCCTTGATTGATTATAACATCATTTCCACGGGCTCACAGGGCAATGCAGTCATTATAGAAAAGGTCATACTGATTGACTGCGGTGTAGGTTTTAAAGCCTTAAAACCGTTTTATTCGGATCTGAGATTGGTGCTGTTAACACATATTCATTCGGATCACTTCAACAAGCGGACAATCAGACGTTTAGCGGCAGAAAGGCCGACGTTGCGCTTTGCTTGTTGCAGATGGCTTGTTGAACCCTTGACAGCCTGTGGTGTGTCAAAAAATAACATTGACATTTTGGAGTTTAACAGACTGTACGGATACGGCTTGTGCAACGTTATCCCCGTTCCACTCGTTCACAATGTCCCGAATTGCGGTTGGAAAATACATTTTGCTAAGAAAGGCAAGATGATATATTGCACCGACACGAACAACATGAACGGCATTATGGCTCTTAATTATGACTTGTTTATGATTGAGGCCAACTACGATGAAAACGAAATAGAGGAGAGAATCCGTCAGAAGAAGGAAAACGGCGAATACGCCTACGAACTCCAAGTGATAAAGAACCATTTATCAAAACAAAAATGTGATGATTTCATATACCGCAACATCGGACCTAACGGCGGTTATGTTTATATGCATCGTCACATAGACAAAGAGGTGAACGGCATTGATAACGACAGCGAAAATACTCAAGGTAGTTGATAATCAGCTTATATTGGCACCGGATGCAGACCTTTCAAGAGAAATTGCAAAGAAGCATATAGGAAAGGTTGAAATTCGTTTGAACGATGGAAGAACGATATCCAACGAACAGCGCAAGAAGATATTTGCGATTGTCAGAGATATTGCTATTTGGAGCGGACACGAGCCTGAGTACATAAGAGCTTTTTTAACCTGGGATTTTTGCTTAAAGTCGGATGTCAATACCTTTAGCTTATCAGATATCGATATGACAACAGCAAAGGATTTCATAACATATTTGATTAACTTCTGCTTTTATAACGATGTTCCGACGAAGGACACGCTTCTCAATCAAACTGACGATATCGGGAAGTATCTGTATATGTGCCTTGAGCATCGTAAATGTGCAATCTGCAACAAGCCTGCGGAAGTTCATCACGTTGACCGTATCGGAATGGGCAGAGACCGTGAAAAGATAGTTCACGTTGGCCTTAAAGCAATAGCTTTATGCCGAGAGCATCACGATGAAGCTCATCTCCGAGAGAAAGATCTCTTCAAAGAGTATTTTGTATACGGTATCAAGCTGGACGAATATCTTTGCCGCTGTCTTAATCTCAATACCAAGAAAAGGCGGTGATCGTGTGGCTCGTCCCATAAAGGACGGGGTTGATTATTTTCCCAAAGATACCGATTTCTATCAAGATGACAAGGTAAGGTTGTTAAGGGCAAGATTTGGACCAAAAGGGATGTATCTGCTCGATTACATCCTCTGTGAGATATATGGCAAAAATGGATACTATATGGAATGGAATGAAAACAAGTGCTTCTTAGTGTCAGACGGTGCGGGCTGTGCTTGTAATTTTGCACCTTGTGCTTTGTTCATTGCTGAGAAGATGCTGTCTGTTA
>ENA-UERK01002946-UERK01002946.1-human-gut-metagenome-genome-assembly--contig:-NODE-2946-length-10711-cov-30.934644_pt1 | contig 10711 bp, 8 predicted proteins | sample MGYA00242957_ERZ507957 | MGnify/ENA primary metagenome ERZ507957 (study PRJEB26167, sample SAMN06115538) | human gut metagenome | host: Homo sapiens | place: China:Heilongjiang | collected 2015-11-06... | reverse complement strand
GCTCTGCTATTAATATGATTGAACACGGGAGGGTAGTTTTTTCCGGTAGTACGGAAGATTTTGATAATTATATCGAACCGAACACGTTCTATTTGGAATTTGATCAACTTCCGGAAATGGATGAATTGATGAAGTTGCCCGGTATCAAACGGGCGGAAGCATTGGATAATCATGGCGTTCGTTTGTGGTATGACGGGGAGCGGGGAACGATTAAGCAAGTGATGCGGGAGGCTGTTTCTCGGGGATGGGATATGATAGAATTGCGAAAGGAGAAGAGTTCCATGGAAGCCGTATTTGCTAAATTGTCCGGTAAATAATCAATTAATTCTAAGAAGTAAATGTTATGAGAGCAATATACAGAATAGCTCGTTTGGAGTTATCAAATCTTTTTTACTCGCCGATCGCATGGTTGATCTTGATCCTTTTTGTCTTTATGACAGCGATGAATTTTACGGGTGTGCTTTGGGCATACGCGAGAAGTCAGGAATTCCGGGGCGGGGGCTTGTCTGACTTGTCCCGGGCGTTATTTTTCGATGCAACGGGACGGGGGTTGTGGCCTAAGATCAGTAATTTGTTGTACATGATTATGCCTTTGTTGACGATGGGGTTAATCAGTCAGGAGTTCAGCCGGGGATCGATCAAATTGTTGTTTGTAGCCCCGATTACCAGTCGTCATATCGTGTTGGGAAAGTTTCTGGGGATGATGATGTATGGGTTGTTGATGTTTAGCGTGTTGCTGGTGTACGTTATTCTTGCCGGATGTTGGATTGAATCCTTTGACTGGGCAGCGGTGTTGACCGGACTGTTGGGGCTGTACCTTCTTTTCGGAACTTACGCGGCAATCGGTCTGTTCATGTCCACGCTGACGACTTACCCGATCGTGGCGGCTATTTATATGCTGGCTTTGTTGACTTTCTTACGTTTCGTGTCCGGGTTGTGGCAGGAATATACTTTTGTCCGGGATATTACGTATTGGCTGGCACTGGACCGACGGGCCGGTACGTTTATTAACGGGATGATTTGCAGTGAGGATTTTCTCTACTTTGTTATTATGACGGCCATGTTCCTCGGGTTCGCGATTTTGAAATTGCAGTTTATTCGGGAGCGTCGTTCTGTGTTGAGTAAAGTCGGACGCTTCCTAGGTGTGTTTATCGTGGCGATGTTGCTGGGATACGTGACTTCTCGGCCGATGTTACGATTGTATCACGATTCGACGCATACCAAGACAAACACGTTGACCGAGGCTAGCCAGGAGATCGTATCCAAGTTGGACGGGGGATTGAAAATGACGACTTACGTGAATTTGTTCGGTAGTGTTTACAATATTACTCCTGCCAAAGTGATGGCTGATATAGCACGTTATAATTCTTATATACGGTTCAAACCGGAGACAAAGATGGATTACGTGTTTTATTATTACACGGACACGACGGACGGATTTTTTGCGCACCGTTTTGCGGGAAAGACGTTGACCGAGGCTGCAAAAGAAATGGCAAAATTCCAAGGTGTTAATGCTCGAAAATATGTTCCTCTATCGAAGGTCGATTTGAGAGACGAGGGGTATCGCTTCGTGGTGTTGTTGGAACGTGAAAATGGAGAAAAGACTTTTTTGCGGGTGTTTAATGATGCACAGCGAGTTCCTTTTGAAAGGGAAATTTCCGCTGCGTTGAAACGGATAGGTATGAAGTTGCCGAGCGTGGGATTCCTTTCAGATCATTATGCCCGCACGATTACGGGGGACCGGAATCGGGATTATTCCTATATGGTGTCGGAAAAGCTGTACCGTTCGGCATTGATTAATCAAGGCTTTGATGTGGTGGATGTGAAATTAAGTCGTAATCCTCAATTGCTTGATAGTTTGGATGTATTGGTTATTTCAGAACCTCGGGAGTTGGATAAATTTTATCGTTACGTGGAAAGCGGGAAGAATTTGATTATCGCGGGAAAGCCAAGAACAAACAGTTATTTGGCCCCGTTGATGGAGAAGCTGGGATTACGTTTTGAGCCGGGAATTTTGGTTCAGAAACAGGATCAGATCGTGGATAAAAACGCTGCCAGTATGCCTTCTGTCAGAGGTGCAGGTGGTGGTCCCGGAGCTTTGGGGCAGGCCGAGGAAAGAGAATATCCGGTTAGCTTGTTCCTTTGTAGAGCTACCGATGAGGCCAAGGGGTTATCTAAACTTTGGGACGATTTATATGTAAAAACCAATCATCCCGAATGGCCCTACTCGATCGTGATGCCGGAGGCTTCGGCGATCGAACAGGTGGAGGATAAGGGATTCCGGGTGATTCCGTTGCTGATCGGGCGTGATCCTTCAAGTTGGAACGAGTTGGAGACGATTGATTTTGTGAATGAAACGCCCTTGTTGAATCCTAACGTCGGGGAGCAAGCCGGGACGAAAACTACGATGGTGGCTTTGGAGCGTCAACAGGCAGGGAAGGAGCAGCGAATCGTGGTTGTCGGGGATGCGGATGCTTTTAGTATGGGAGAGGTGATGGCGAGTCGTAGGGGGATTCTTTCTATAAACGGGGGACTGATCATGTCTATGTTTGAGTGGTTATCCTACGGGGAACTCCCGGTGGATACTTCCCGTCCCGATCCGATAGACAATAACCTAACGATAGGTGCGGAGGCGGCCGGAAATGTGAAGACGATTCTGCAATGGATTCTACCGGTGTTGATTTTGTTGGGAGGTGTGTTATTGCTGTTCAGAAGAAAGGGGAAATAGAGAATGTATTTTGGCGCTGTTTCGTGCCGTGTATGTGTAATAATTTCGTATCACAGGGCCGTGGCGAAAGCGTCTCTTTTGACTCGGCTCTTTGGTTTAATAATTTGAGGATAATGATGAAGAAATTGATTTACATGGCTGTATTATTACTTGCAGTCATTTCTGCTAGGGCTCAGGACTACGAGGCTTTTAACAAATTTATGAGAGAGTATTCCAGGGGTTGGATGACAGATTACATGAAGCCGGCAGGCAACACGATGACGATGGTTAAACAAGTGGGTGAGCCTGCCCCGGAATTTTATTTTGATAAAAAGTTAAACAGCAAGGCGTTAAAAGGAAAGTTTGTCGTGATAAATTTCTGGTCCACGTGGTGTGGTAGTTGCATCAATCTGGTCCATGATTTGGATACGGTGCTGTTCCGGAATATGCAGCCTTATGAGGGAGTGCAATTTATAGGAGTGGATTCACACGAGAAGGTATCGGAACGTGAAGCTCGGAAATGGTGGAAAGATCATGGCATTAATTATTCTTGCGGTTATGGGAAAGGGGCAGATGCTTGTGCGGAGGCGTTTCATGGCAATCACCCGTCTGTCATAATTATAGATGATCAAGGGATCGTTAGAGGGCGTTGGGACGGTAGGAGTCCGAAATTGGCGGAAATTGTTCGAATGGCTATTTGGGTGCTTAAAATTGTTCCGGAACAGGGGATTCAAGCTGATTTGACAACAGTCAAGAAGCTTGTGGAAGAGAAGGAGTATCTTAAGGCGCTTTATTTACTCGAAATTATGCCGGAGAATATAGAGAGTGCTACTTTGAAATACCAGTGTAAATTGGAGATTTTCGAAAATAGTGCTATCCGGTATTTTGATGTAATACGGGAAAAATACAGGGATGATGAGCAATATCTTTCCGTTATGGAGAGTATAATGTATTTGGTACTGGCTTCTGATTCGAAAGCAGATGCTGTTATCAAGAATGGGTTGGATGCGGCCGAGAGTTTGTTGAGAAGTAGGAGGAACGGGGATTACCGTGTCCATGAAGCGATGGGTATTTTGTGTTACAGGTATGGCTTCGCCGGATACTCCCTGCATTCCTTCCGGCATCACCAGGTAGTAGGTGCAGCAGACCGGTACGATGCCGAAAAAGACCAGCACCAGCAGGTCGCCCAATCCCAGATAACTCAATTTGGTGGTATAGAGGAAGCAGAATAGCACACAGCAGATGCCTACGATGATCATCTCCCTTCCTCCGTAAAAGCCGAGTGGCAGTCCGATGGCGCAACCCAGGAGGGTAGTGAGGATGATGCCCCATTTCATGGCTTTCATCGTAATCCAGCCTTCGGCACAGGCGCGTTTTGGACCGAGTCTTGTCTCGTCATCGTTGCCATGCTTGAAGTCGAAGAAGTCGTTTACCAGGTTTGAATCAATCTGCATCACCCAGGCAAAGAGTAGGCAGAGCAGGGCTGGAATCCATTGACAATGGGTGTTGGAATCCTTGTATGCCTGAGCTACACCCAGCATTACGGGAACAGCAGCTGCCGTCAGAGTAACTGGACGGGCTGCCAGGAACCATGCTTTGAGAGAATTAGTTTTAACCATAGATTAGGGGATTTTTATGTAAGGAGTGAGCGATAAGACTCACTCCTTACAATTTTTTAAATATACTAGTTGAAGAAGTTCCAGCTTACACCGATTCTCATCACGCTTGCGTTCATAGGATAATGAGGGGTGAAGAAATAATTCTTGTCACCCTTGCCGGCATTGATGTGGCTCATCATGATGAAAAAGCGGGTATGCTTGAGATGTGCATTGGCATATACGTTGATGATAGGGTAGTTGCCTACCTTCACGTTGTTCTCGCCATTACCCTGCACGGTATACATGCCCACGTATGGAGAATAGTCTGGGGCTTCGTAGCTGGTAAAGTAGCGTACGTCGGTACCCATGTCTATTTTCAGTACCTTGGCAATGTTTACCTTGATATAGAGGTTGCTGTATACATTGAGTGCAGGTACCGGAAGTGCACTCTTGTTGCTGGAGTTCTGATAGGTAATCAGGTTCTCCCAATGGAAGATGCCGAACTTGAAGTTCTGTTCCAGTTGGGCTGTCAGCAGATTGATGCCTGAACTTTCCTGCATCGGTGTCACCACAACGCCAGTGCGAAGGAAATCTTCTGTCACGTTGTATGACTGTGAGAAATAAGTATAGTTCTTGATCTCGTCTACAGCCACACGCAAGGTCGTGTTGGTCTTGTTATATCTCAATGTACCCATGATGCGGGTATGGATGGTCTTCTCTAGATCATCATCCCACCATGCATGACGTGCATGATATTTACGGTAGTAGAAGGATGGTGTCTCCCGGTGGAAGAACGCATCACCTCTTACCTGAACGGTATCTCCGAGGAATGGGATGTTGACATCCAGGTTACCGTCGATGGCGAGGGTACCGGCGTCTACACCTGTCAAGCCAATCTCAGCTGTCGCATTATAGTGCAGCGTCTTACCCTGTTGCTTACTCAACTGTCCACCCACGCTCAGTGCATGCTCGTTGAATTTCTCGAATCCGCCTTCCTTGTCAGGCAGGGTATAGTGGCGCAGGTCATAGCTGGCGAAAGCCTTGATACCAGCCTTTGCCCACTTGCTGAATCCTTCCAGTGTAGCCAGTGCCAGGGTATTCTTCATGTGCCAGTGCTTGGTCTGGTCGTAGATGGAGTCACCCTGCAGTCTGCCTGCGGTATAGTATTCTTCCAGATAATAGTCGGCAGGAGTCTTGTATGCCTCGTAGATACGTTTGTAATTGTCAAACTTCACGGTATGTATGATACTTGTAACCGGCACATACTCGTTCTTGTACCACAGCGAATCCTCCTGTTTTTTCTTTTCGATGGCCATCAGACTGTCGGCAGCCGCCTTTCCGTTCACGGCGATACGGTTGCTGTCATCCTTACCATTCTCATCTTTAGCAGGTTCGTCTCCAGCAATCTTGGCATTGTCAGGTCTTCCCGAGAACTGGGCCTTCTGTTTCTTGTCGAAAGCCTTCTCGTCGAATTTCTTTCCGCTTTTCTTGGCCTGTTTCCTGGCTTCCTCCTTGGCATCTTCCGCAGCGTTTTCCTTGGCCGATTCCATGGCGAATTTCTTAGCCTTGATTTCTTCCTCGGTCATTTTTACCTTGCGGTTGAAGCCGAAGCTGTATCGGTGACTCAGGAAGATATGCTGGTTGTCATTTCTGTTCCAGTTCTCCTCCAGTACGGTAGGGATTTCATTGCTGGCGAAATTATCGGTATATTGTTCCGGATGCTTGATATAGTCATCATTGGTGATACCTCCGTTCTCGGTCACCTTCTGGTGATTGGTACTGAAGAGGAAGTGTGCCTGATATCTGTCGCCCAGATAAGAGGTCCACATGGTGTACTTGAAGTGGGAGGTACTCTGTGCATTGTAGTATCCTCTGCCGTATTTGTAATCGAAACGGAATCCACCACCCAACTGCTTGTTGGCATTCACTGCAAAGATAGCCTTGAAGTCGTCTTCTCCGTTGGTACGGTCACCACAACTGTTCAGCGTCACGTTGGTGAAAGGAGAGTAGGTGTTGGTGAAATGGAAGTCGCTCACGGGCGTTACGATGTTGTCGTATGGTTCCGTGAACATGAAGTTACCCTGCGTACGTCGGTCGATGAAGATACGGTTGATTCTTGCAGTACCCATGTTGCCCAGTGTGTTATACTGTCCATATAGTCCCTCGTTGAATGTAGAGTTCATATACAGGTGCTGCAGTGTGTCGACGGTAGCTTCCGTCCTGTCTCCGAATCTTTCGTCTATGGTCCACACCTTGATACCCTTTGGTATTTCCTTGTCCGAACCGAGCGAGTCTGTGTTCGCCCGGTTGCTGGTCTGTGGTCTGAACTGTGAATCTTCGTTGTTGTTAAAATCGTTTTGTGCCGCAACTGTGAGAGTTGCAGCACAAAATAGTATCATCGTTAATATTGATTTCTTCATTATCTTTCTGAATGTTCGGAACTGGCTGTAATCTTTCAGGATGTTTGGAAACCAGCTGTTATTTTTTGAATAGTCGGATGCAAACTTCTGCAATCTTGGTTGCCACACCAAGAATCAGTACGATTGCTGCCAATGTGTGATAGTCGTCCAGTTGGGTCCAGATAACAACGCCGATGATAGCCAGGAGCATGAATGCGATGTTGAGGTAGTTGCGTATCTGCAACATATTGTTCTGGTCGCTGTAGGCTAGTCGGCGGTGATGTCTGTGATCCGGACGCACGGCATAGCTGTTCTTTGGCTGTTCCTGCTGCTTGCTGTTTTCTGCCTGTTCTGTCTGTATGCTGTTATTTTCTTCTGTCATGATTTGAATTGATTTTACTGTTTAACCAATGCTGTTATCTCACTGAAAATCTGGTCTTTTCTGTCGATAGTCTTTTTGCGGAACTTACCGAATATCTTTGCCAGGTCGTTCTTTTTCTTGGTCAGTGCCACCTTGTCGGTAATCACCTTCTCAGCAGGAGCCTTGAATCCTGTCGGTCTGTCTTCCTCATAGTTGTATGAGATGCGGAGGAGTTTGAGATTCAGATGATTGTCTGCGATTTTGGCAACGAGCTGATACTTGAACTCTGAGCGGTCGAGTGAGATGAAGGAACTGCTGAACACGAGCCATTCGTCCATGCTGTTGGCGATGATGTATTCGTTAGGGTTCACCAGCGCCACTCTGCTGCCGATATTTTCATCCGACTGTGTCAGGTCGCTCATATATTCGTATACGATGTCGTAGATCTGCTTGGCTGTCTTGCCGTTGGCATCCGTATCGAGGGTGAATTCCACCTTGCCCTCCTGGTTCAGCTTGACAGCTCCTTCCAGATACTTAGGATCTTCCTTGAGCTCCACACCGTTTGCCATCAGCACAGGTTTTGCTTCTTCCTTCTTCTTGGCTACCGTGGTAGGAATTGCCCATCCACCCTTGGTGACAGCTTCTTCCTTCGGGAGGTTGGGAGCAGGTTCTGCTTCAGCTTTCTGGGCTTCAGCCTGCTTGATTTCTGCTTTCTTGGCTTCCATCTGCTTGGCTTCAGCTTCCGCCTTGGCAGCTTCCTGGTTCAGACTGTCGGTCTGCGCCTTCAGACGAGCAGCTTCCGCCTTCATCTTAGCTATCTGCAGTGCCTTCTTGGCAGCTTCCAATTGTTTCTGGGCTTCTTCCAACTGCTGTTGCTCTGTAAGCACAGTCTGTGCTTGCATAGTAAGAGGAAGAAGCATCATTATAGGGATGATAAATTTTTTCATGTTGGTTTTACTTATTATCTGAAAAAAAAACGAATGTTGCGGAAGATGAGGGATTCAAACCCCCGATACCCGAAAGAGGGTATACCGGATTTCGAGTCCAGCGCATTCGGTCACTCTGCCAATCTTCCTTCGTCATTATCAGATGCAAAAGTACGATTATTTTTGCACCTGACAAAATATAGACGATTTTTTTTAATTTAATTATACTTTCACTCAAGTTTCGCAAGTAAGCCCCACACGCCCTGAAAGGGCAGAAGCCCCTAGCCCAGGGCATCGCCCTGGGTGTTTATGGACGCAAACTTGTCGCCCTGTAAGGGCAAAAGCTTTCAATACACTATAATGTCTGCAGGTATCTGTCAGCTTCGATGGCTGCTTTGGCTCCTGAACCTGCTGCAACGATTCCCTGACGGTAAACTGGATCTGCAACGTCACCGGCTGCAAAGATGCCTGGCAGCTTAGTGCTTGCGGTACCTGGGATAACCTTGATGAAACCCTGCTCGTCCAATTCAAGATAATCCTTGAAGAGGTCGGTATTAGGCTTATGGCCGATAGCCAGGAAGAAACCGTCGATAGCGATGTCAAACTCCTCCTCGTTGGCTTCTCCCTTATGACGTACGAGATGAGCCCCCTCTACACCGTTCTCTCCGAAAAGACCTAAGGTATTGGTTTCGAAGAGAATTTCGATATTCTCCTTTTCCTTCACGCGCTGCTGCATGATTTCTGCCGCACGCAGATAAGGCTTGCGGACAATCATGTAAACCTTCTTGGCAAGACTGGAGAGATAGAGTGCTTCCTCGCAGGCTGTATCACCACCACCTACTACGGCAACAGTACGCTTGCGGTAGAAGAAGCCGTCGCAGGTAGCACATGCAGAAACGCCCTGTCCACGGTATTTCTCTTCGTCCGGCAGACCCAGATATTTGGCAGAAGCACCTGTTGCGATGATTACGGTATCAGCCTCAATCTCATTTCCTCGCTCATCTGTCAGGTGATAAGGGCGTGAACTGAAGTCTACCTTCTCGATGCTTCCGTCTCTCAGGTCAGCACCGAATCTTGCTGCCTGCTCCTTCATGTCCATCATCATCTGGGTTCCGTCTACACCGTTAGGGTAGCCTGGGAAGTTTTCTACTACGGTGGTGATGGTAAGCTGTCCACCAGGTTGCATACCCGAATAGAGAACAGGTTTGAGGTCGGCTCTACCTGCATAGATGGCTGCAGTATATCCTGCAGGTCCACTGCCTATGATTAATGTCTTTACTTTTTCCATTTATTTCCTTTAGTTTAATAATTCTTATCCATAGATTATGCAAAGTTACTATATTTCGGTTAGATTACAAAATAAAGAACCGTTTTTTTTCTATCTTTAAGATTTTATTGCTATCTTTGCACCCAGAATAGAAAAAAAGCAAGATGGTTGCATCTAATCAGACGAATAAAAACAAATAAAGAGATATGAATACAATTAAGAAAATTGTACTTACGGGTGGTCCGTGTGCGGGAAAGACCACAGCATTGGTCAAGGTGATAGAGCATTTTACGAGCCTTGGCTATAAGGTATTTACCATTCCGGAAGTACCAACCATGTTCACCCAGTCGGGTATGAATTATCTTACCAGAAACGAGAAGTTCTTTTTTGAGGGTGAGAAGGCTACCTTCCTGACTCAGATAGGGTTAGAGGATAGTTTTTCCCGTATGGCAGAGACTTTGGACCAGCCGGTCATCATCGTTTGCGATCGTGGTACGATGGATATTTCTACTTATCTTTCTGTAGATTTCTGGAACCGCATCATCTCTGAGCAGGGATACAGCAACACCCAGTTGCGTGAGCGTTATGATGCAGTGCTTCATCTCGTGAGTGCTGCCGATGGAGCAGAGCAGTTCTATACCACCGCCAATAATGCGCAGCGGTTGGAGAAGGCTGATGAGGCTGGTCTTCAGATAGCCCGTGAACTGGATAAGAAGATTGTTTCTGCCTGGAAGGGTCATCCTCATCTCCGTGTCATCAACAATCATGAGGACTTTGAGAACAAACTCAATCGCGTATTGAAGGAGATCAGCAATGTTCTGGGCATTCCTCAGCCGATAGAGGAGGAGCGCAAATATATCGTGAAACTGGTGGGCGAGGTGCCTAATGCCATAGACAGCGATATTGTCCAGACCTATCTTTCGGGTGAGCCGGGTAGTGAAATCCGTCTCCGTCGCCGTAGTTTTGAGGGTGGAAAATATGTTTACGTTCATACTTCCAAGAAGCGTATTTCGGATAAGGAGCAGATTGAGACAGAGCGTCAGATCAATGCCAATCTCTATGAGTCGATGCTGCAGCAGGCGGACCCTTACCGTGCCACCATCCGCAAGCACCGCAAGAGCTTTATCTGGAAGGGACAGTACTTCGAACTGGATTCCTTCGAGCAGCCAGTTCACGACCTGATGATACTGGAGACCAAGGGAATAGCTCAGCATGAGAATGTAAACTTCCCTCCATTCATCCAGGTGGTGGAAGATATTACGGGCAATACCCAGTATGACAATTATAATATCGCATTGAAGAGATAGTATGTGGTAGAATCGGTAACCGGCTGATAAAACAAAAAAAAGCATAACAATGGAACCAACTATATACAATTTTTCACTTTGTACCGCACTGCCGTTAATGTTATTCTTCGGCTTTTATTTTTTGTTTGCAAAGACTCCTGAAAAGA
>ENA-UERK01002939-UERK01002939.1-human-gut-metagenome-genome-assembly--contig:-NODE-2939-length-10734-cov-19.185418_pt1 | contig 10734 bp, 9 predicted proteins | sample MGYA00242957_ERZ507957 | MGnify/ENA primary metagenome ERZ507957 (study PRJEB26167, sample SAMN06115538) | human gut metagenome | host: Homo sapiens | place: China:Heilongjiang | collected 2015-11-06... | reverse complement strand
AGAACCAAGATGGAAGAAGAACCTGTGGAGAATGTTCCTGATACTGAGGTGAAGGACGACTTCATTATCTCTCAGAATACGGAAACTAAAGAACCGGAGAAGCATGAGAATGTCTTCAAGGAAGAGGTTTTCGAGGATAGGGCTGTCAAGAAGGTAAATACTGTCGAGACAACCGATTCACAGGAAGAAGATGAATTTGATTTGAGCGATATTTCCGCACAGCCTAAGATACAGAGCCGTGAGGACATCATCGCTGCCGCCGAAGCCGCTGCATTTGCAGAGGAATAGGGCAGGAAAGAAGAATATATTGATAAAGCCTCAGATGAAAATGGAAGCATTTTATCTGAGGCTTTATATTACATGTATCTTTGGTGCAGAAATATATAAATGTTATGGAAAGAAGTATTATTTTTATTTTATTATCAATGCTATTGTCATGTACTGGTAATAAAGTCTATGATCACCAGCTGAGTAAGGCTGATAGTATCATGGATATAGCAGACGATTCTGCCCAGATAGCTATAAAAATGCTGGATGCTTTAAAACCTGAATGGTCTAAATTTACTAAAGCTCAAAGGATGCGTTATGATTTACTTTATCATAAGGCAATGAATAAGGCATATATAGATTTTACTTCAGATAGTACTATGCTGGCTGTTGTAGATTATTATGAGCATCATGGAACTGCTAATGACAAGATGTTGGCATATTACATTTTGGGGTGCGTATATAGGGATATGCATGAGGCACCAATGGCATTGGAGTATTATAATAAAGCAACGGAGCAGGCTGATACTGCAGCCCAGGATTGCGATTATGCAACGCTATGTAGAGTGTATAGTCAAATGGGTTTTTTATTTGCGAAACAACATCTACCTCATCAAGAATTAGCTTCTTTTAATAAAGCAACTCAATATGCTTATAAGGCAAAAGATACATTAAATGCAATAAGATATTATGTAAATAAAGTAGGTGCTTATACTTATTTAAACAATGAGGATTCTGCTATAATAATTAATAATAATGCAGCAGAACTTTTTAGAAAATATGGGTATAAGCGAGATGCCGACATAGCTTTTGGATGTAATTATGGATATTATGTGAAAAGGAATGAAAAAGAAAAAGCGAAGAAGGCTTTTGAAGCATATATAAGAGCTAATTATAAGGGTAATACAAATTATGTGGATTCTTATGCTTTCTTGCTTTATGAGAAAGGTATGTTCTATTTATTGATGGAACAAAATGATTCTGCGTATCACTATTTACAAAATAGTCTTATGATATGTAAAACTTATGGGAATAAAGCAGCTACGACAAATGGGTTGGCTAATTATTACTCAAAAAAAGGAACTTATGAGTTAGCGGCAAAGTATGCTTTGTTGAGCTCTGTATATAATGATTCTGATTATATTGAAACCCGAAAAAGCCAGTTAGCTCAGCAGCAGGCTATGTATGATTATAGCAGAAACAAAAATTTAGCTATCATTTCTGAGAAGAAAGCTGAAATGAGGACAAATATGATATATATAATCATAATAGGTAGTATTATAATACTATTTATTATCATTTCCCTTTATAAGAGGCAGTTATCTCTCAAGAGTAAAAAGATAATAATAGCGCAGCAATTATATAGTGATTGTTTGCATAAACTTCAACTATTGCAAGAGGAGAACAAAAAAATAATGGAACATAGAGATGCTGCTGATGCTGAAAAATTAAGAAAAAGCGATGAAGCTATCAATAAATTAAAAAATACAATTAAAGATATTCGTGAAAAATTCTCTACGTCTTTGATGACAGATGTTGATGTTATTTTACAGAATTCTACCATATTTAGAAAAATTCAGTTTATATCATTACATCCTAAAGAACGAATGGAGAAAGAGGATTGGGATGAATTAGAAGAAACTGTAGGCGAAATTATACCTTATTTTTCCCAAATATTAAAAAATCAATTGACTATCAAAGAATATCGTATTTGTTTATTAATCCGCCTTAAGTTTTCACCTACGATTATTGGTAATATCGTAGGATTATCAAATTCAGGAGTTTCACTTTCCAGAAAAAGAATGTTGGAAAAAGTGTGTGGAAAAGATGGAACGCCTAAAGATTTCGATAAATTTATTCTTTCTTTGGTCTAAAGTAACTACTCAGCACCCCCAGCAGCATGAGTTGGTTAACAGGACTCGTTAATAATTTATAAACTTGATTTTGTTTCAAATTCAGATTATTGTTAAAGCGGTTTCGTATGTATAGTCTTATGTATATGTAGGCTACAAAGGTCAAATCCGGGTTCTATTAGGACACCAGCGGTCACTGCGCACTTGCGCTGTCAAATTGCGTCTTCAAGCAGACAGTTGTCAACGAGAGCCGATTTAGCGTTTCGGGCAAATATGAAATCACCGTTAATGGATGTAAAACCTTATTTGGTCATTTCACAAAAGATGCCTATCTTTGCATCTAAATGGCAAGACAGTGTACAGGCATAGACGAAGTTTTGCGCTCGATTAATCAGCGTCTGCGTAAACGGAACTTACTTCCACCAAGTCTGATCTTGCCGATGCCAAGACTCGCATCAAGGAACTTGAGGACGAGAATGATGAGAAGGACGATTCTGAAGGTTCATCGGGAAAGCCTGAGAAGAATAGCAGCAACAGCAGTGTCCCTCCATCCCAGGAGAGCATTGCCGCACGTGAACTTCGCAGAACGAAGTCTTTGCGTAAGCCGAGTGACAAGCCAAGTGGTGGACAGCCAGGACACAAGGGAAGCACCTTGCAATCTGTCAGTACGCCAGACAGAATCATAAAGCATGAGCCTGCCTACTGCAAATAATGCATACGAGGAGATACGAAAGAGAATTGAGTGCGCTCCTGTTGTTGGAGCGGACGAGACCGGTGCCGCTGTGGGAAAGCAGTTGCACTGGAACTGGATATTCCAAACGGATGCTCTTACCTATGTGTATCAGTTGAAGACGAGAGGTCAAGAAGCCGTAGATTCCAAGTTTCCTAATGGTCTGCCCCATTCAACACTTGTGACCGACAGAAAACAAACTTATTTCAAGATGAATGTCAAGGACCATCAAGTCTGTCTGGCCCACCTGTTAAGAAATGCCGAATATCTCAACGAACTAGACACAAATTGTTCGTCAAAAGGATGATATAGAAGGGTGTCATTTGTCTATTCCTAAAGGTTTGATAAGAAAGAATGAAAAGCCTATAGATGCTGCTATTAGGGAAACTTATGAAGAAACAGGTCTTGCGATACAAAAGTCTTGTTTGCGTAAGCCATATTTAATGAACATCGAGTCCGTAAATTATTCTCGTCGAATCATATATTATGTTGTTCTTTTATTTGAGGAACCCAGACTATGTTTTTTGGATAAAGAAGAAATATTAGATTGTCGTTTCTATGATTACCAAGATGCTGAGTAGCATCTTCAATTGTCTCAATTGTCTGTTTTGTTGCATTTGAATCCAAAAGTATTGTCTAGACGATATGTTGAATGGCTAATCATGAGTGGATATATTTGTAAAGAAGAGCATTATGAGGCTAGGATGAGCATCTTGAATTATACCCATCTTTGTAAACGAAAACAATATTGGGATTAGGTAACTATGTGGTGTCGTGGTTTGATAGTGGATAACGATAATCATATTCTGTTTCGTCCAATGAAGAAATTTTTCGAGAGAAATCAACTTTATCATTATTTTGTACCTCATGGAAACAAGCATTTTGAACTATACGAGAAGAAAGACGGTGCTTTGGGAATATTGTATTGGTTAGCTGATTTTCCATTTATAGCTACTCGTGGTTCTTTTACGTCTAAACAAGCCATTATAGGAACTTCTTTGTTGTATTCAAAGTACTCAAGCGAAATTCCCAAAATGAGCAAAAGTTATACTTATTTCTTTGAAATCATAACACCTCGTGACAAGCATGTTGTCGATTATGGTGAAATTGAGGATTTGTTTTTGATAGGAGCTTATGACAATAACAATCTTTGTGATGTTTTATCCCACCGTCTGGTAGATTTGAATTTCCCTAATGTTAAACATTATCAACAGCATGACCATATCAAGGATTTGGAGAAACAAGATATGCCTAATGAAGAAGGTTATGTCGCTTATTATGAAGATGGTACTCGAGTAAAGATAAAATTCAAGAGTTATAAGAATAAACATATTGAACTTTTTAATAACATAAAATTTTAAGAAAATGAGAAAAACATTAAAAGAATTAGAACTATCCATTCCAACTTTGGATGTTCTGACCTGTAAGCAGCTTATGGGTGGTGATGGCTATTACGATGATGAGCGTATTAATGACATTCAGGAAGTCGTCATTATAGGAGAAAGACCAGATTCCCTGCCAGATACTGAGCGTGACGAAACGGAGAACCCAAATGATCCACAAGACAAGGGATGGGATGATGATTTGGAGAATGATGGAAGTAGCAATGATAATGACTCTGATAATGGCCAGGACGATAAAGAAAAAGATGACATACCTAAGGAATTGGAGAAAACAATAGGGAAACTTCCAGAGAATGTCCAAAAGTTTATAAAAGAAGGTAATGTGACGATTGTTTACGATCCTAATTTCAAAAATTCTCATAATGGACCAGCGTCTTATAATTCAGAAAATAAAACTATAACAACGTCAAGTACTGATGCAAATGTAATAACAAGAGAGTTAATCCATGCAGCACAAGATGCGATGGGAATACTTGATGGCAATTCTCGCTCTGCAGAGGAATTTCAAGAGAAAGCATTAGGGGATATTGCTGATTATGCTGACATGCTTAAAAATGGTGGTCATGGCTTTGGCGCAACATTAGATATCGATTCCGAAGATAAAGCTAATGAATGGAGAGATTTTGTCATTAATTATTTTGATGATAGAGATACATTTGATAGGGAGTATTTTAAGGAGAACATTATGAATTGGTTCCAAGATTTTCAAGATGCACATAAGGATATAGATGGCTACAATGATGAGTTAGAATCTGATTATGAGTGGAGTTGGGATGATTTCTTTGATTTTTTAGGTCTGTAAAATTTAAGTAGCTGATTATAATCAGCTACTTAAATTTATTTAACGAAAAGTTGGGCTAGTCTAACCTTTTATTTTGTATTTTTGCATAAACCAAAAGAATAAAAAATGAAAAAACTATTAAATTTAGTCTTTATAGCCATATTAGGAGTGTGCAATCTCTATGCCCAAGGTGTAGATTTGAAAAGAGAAGGGACAACCGTTTCTTCTGGTACAGATTCTGTATGTTGGGAAGGAAAATACGATGTGCAAAAATCTCGTATTAAAGTTAGAGTACTATCTAAAAATGCAGTCAAAGATGGTGTTGCTGATAAAAAAGCTAGATTATTAGAACCTTGGCAAGTTAAAGAATATGTCAATATGATAAATAATCAAATGATGTCAGCCATGGATAGTATAATTCCATTATTTTCAAAGGAAGAGCTAAACAACTTTATTCATGTAGGAGTTGTACCTTTAATATGTAATTATCGTATAAACCCTGCCACTGGAGAATTTGTTGATTTATACTACTCTATTAATCGCAAGGTTGTTGATTGTTTTTCTAATTTCCAAATGCGAGAAATTAATAAAATTCTATTGAGGCAACCTCTTGTAGTTGATAGCAATCTTGCTGGTGGTTATATAAATGCCTCTTTCCCAATGTCACTTGTACAAATAAAAAAATATAGTACAAAATTCATATGCCAATCTTCTTTTGCTCAAAATTCGAAAGATTCGTCTTCTTTTGATATCCCTGTCTTTTTGGTTGATGGGATTGAAGTTCAATCTTTAGATAGCATTTCTAAAGATGATATTGAGTCTGTAGATATAGTGAAAGACCCGAAAATATTAAAGTATTTCTATCCTCGGATGGGTGGTTTGATACTAATTAAAACAAAGTCTCAAAAGCAACTTCATACTTTTATACAAAAATATAATGAAGAATCGGAAAAATTAAAGAAGCATTCTAAAGAGAAAGGGAGAATTTGGATTAGATAATAGATTTGTATTTGTCATTATAAGAAATTATATCTGTCTAACTGTGATTAGAAAGTATAATGCATAGTTTGTTAGTTTTACAGTTCATGCTTGCATTCTTGTGAGTGTGAACTGTATTTATTTTAAAGTTATATGTTGAGAGTATCTGTTTCTGTATTGTTACTATTGGGTGCTATTTCTGCTTTAGCTCAAGATGTTTATTATACATTAGGGGAGGCATTAAGTCGAGTAGAGAATACTAGTGAGTATTTACAAGAAATGCGAGAGACTTCTATTAAGCAACTTACTCATAAAACTTTCCATTCTCAGGTCTTACCCCAAATCAGTCTTCATGCATCCGTGCCAAGTTATGAAAAGTCAATAAGTATGGTATCGCAAAATGATGGTTCATATGTTTATCGAAGTAGGACTTATGCAAATTCAGAGTTATCTTTAGGTATTAGGCAATTAGTTCCTTTTACTGGTGGATGGTTGACTTTTAAATCAAGCCTTTCACGTTTGGATAATTTGAATAATACAGCTAAAACATACGCCTATTATTATAATATTGGTAAGATTTCATATAAGCAGACTATTGGTGGCTACAATGAATATAAATGGTTGAAAAGAAAAGATGAGGCAGATAAAGTCTTAGAAAATATACAACATCGGCAAAATATAGAAAAGATAAAATTCAAAGTTGTAGATGCTTTTTTCTCTTTGTTATGTGCACAGAAAAGAATAGAACTTATTCAACAAAACTATGATTTAGCAAAGTTCGTCTATAACCGGGCTGAGTCTTTATACCAACAAAATAGAATTTCAAAAGCAAATCTTATAGAGGTAGAAGTCGATTTACTTAAAGAGAAAAATGCTATTCAAAATAGAAAGGCGTTACAAGATGCCCAAAATAATTTGACTTTGCTATTGAATGATAGTAGTAATTTAATCGTGGCTTTTTCTGAAAATGATTTTCCTTCATTTTTTCAAAGTTTTGATAAAGAGAAAATCTTAGAAAATGTTCTAAAATATAATGTGGATTTAGTAAAAAAAAGTGAGAGTTTATCTCAACAGATGATAGTTCAAAAACAAAAAAGTACAATGAGGCCTTCTGTAGAGATAGAAGTTGGGGGAGGAGTAAACTCGCAGTTTAAGAATTTTACAGATGCTTATAAAGATAAACTTGAAAGTAACCTTATCTCATTGTCTATATCCATGCCTCTATACGATGGTAAAATATCTTCATATAAGCTGAAAATGGAAAAACTTAGAATGGAGTTACTTAACGATAAGTATAGAGTATCCAAAGATCGTTATATCCAAAGTATGATGAGTGAACTGTCTTATATTTCACAACTCGTAGGTATTATTTCTAACCAAAGAAAAACTTTAGACTTGCTGAAACAAGAGAAGATGTTGGTAAAGCAGCAAGTTAATATGGGAAGACTAAATTCTGACCAGTATTTGCGAATTAAATCTTCAGAACTAAAAGCGAGCAATGAGTATTTTGTATATATTCAAGAGTTTTATCTTTTGATTTTTAAATATCGTTATCTAGCTTTATATGATATTTTGAAAGATAAAAATTTGTAGCTTTATAGATAAATTTATACTAAAAGGAATAATTTCCCATTTTAATAATATTACTAATTAAAATCATATCAACTATGCGCAGTATTATGTTATTGTTAGTCTGTTTGTTCAGCATATGCCTGAAGGCACAGACAGAGTTTAGAGTGTATCAGAAATAATCTAAGAAAAGCTGGTATTATATAAGTGCGCCAATCAATGGCACGAAACTTAATGATATTTTGATAACTACTGGAGATGCTGGTTTTTATATCAAGGAGCATGACTTCAATGAAATGTTTCCTGACCACTCTTTTGCAAAGTCCAAGTTGAAGGTGCGGTCTATAGAATGTTTTAGAAAAAAGTATCTTGTGAAGAATATTTTTGTGGGAAAATTCAATGTGGGGAATGTTTGCTTTGTTGGAAATATCTTCGTGCTGGAAAATTCTTATCCGTTTACTGCAAAACTTGATGTGCAAAACCTCTGCAACTTTTCCGACTCTACCAAAAACGTTATCAATCTTAATTTTGCTGATCAAAAGTTGGCTTTTGTGGATATGAATGCCGTGGATACTACAAAGTTAAGCAAGTTTGACATCCTTTCTGTCTATCCTTCAATTGTAATAAAGGTGCCAATAACTATCCGACAGGATGGAAAAATGTGGAACTTGGAAGGAAACATGAGGCTGTATCTGAGTAATGCAGAGTTGATAGAGTTTTATCCAAGTAAGTATCTGGATGAGTTTTGCAAACAAACGAAGGTGAAACTGATAGATGTTTATAATGACTATTTGGATAGCTATAAAGCTATCAGATATGATAAGTTAAAGATAGGTACTAAGTACTTTCCTAATCATTTTATTCCTATCATGAAAAATATCTCTATTAAAAACAGTTTTGGTAGTATCAATGGTTCGTTCTTTAAAGGGAATTTTTATATTGACTTGAAGAAAAATAAACTTTATTACGAATAAAATATGCTGCTAATGGAGACTGCGCATTTGCAGAGAAATAAAAGCAGACAAATAAAGGCTTTAGTGATTGGCTATTTCACTAAAGCCTTTATTGGTATTATCATATTTTTTGCGCAAATAAATCATCCATTGTGATTTGTTTTTGCACGATATCGCTGTGTTTATTCTCCTTTATCCCAAAGGAAGTAATGAATGTAAGGATGAGAGATTTTTTAGTTTTTGTTTCTTCTAAGAATGTACTGATTTTATTTTGCAACTTTTCTTCGTATTCCTTACTAATCTCAAATGGACCATTATAGAATTTAATTTCACAGAGATTGATGGTTTCATCTTTGCGATCTATAAGTAAGTCGATTTGGGTGCCCTTTTCTGTTTTGTTGCTACGCCAGGAACATACTATCGTTTGAACACCCGATATGCCGAGGGACTGTTTGATGCTCTCTATATGGTTTAGGCAGAGCATTTCAAATGATAGTCCTATCCATGTATGGTGCATAGGCGTATTTTGTGATGAAGACCAGAAATGAGGGTCTTGGTATTTATTGTGCTTGATGAATTTGAAGTAGAAGAGCGTGTAGAAATCTATCAATTGAAATAGTGTATTTCGTTTCTGACGAGAATCACCGCTCATTCTGGTGCTGGTGGAGAATGGTTCATATAAACGGATGAAACCGCATTGTTCCAACTCCTCTAATACCGTGGAGAAAGCTCCATTGTCAGTAAGACCTGACGATTTCACCAATTCTTGACGTGTCATTCCAATACCTTTGTTGGCAAGAGTAGTAACCACGGCAATATGGTCGGTAGATTTTTTGAATAAGGCACGATATAGTTCGTCGAACTCACCTTTTAATTCTGCATTTTCCGCAAAGAATAGTTGGTCAATGTTTTGTGCCAAGCTTTTCGATTTGTCCATCATGGATAGATAATACGGTATTCCGCCCATCACCATATAGCATTCAGCTATTTGTTTTCTGCTATATCCGAAGTGATATGTTTGGAAGTATTCTTCACACTCATGTAGTGTAAATGGTTTAAGAACCAAGTGGTGGGTTAGGCGATTGTGTAATCCTCCACGATTGCGAATTAAGTTGTTGATCATCCAAGAAGTGGCAGAGCCACAAACGATGAGTTTGATATCATTACGTAGTACAGCCCAACTATTCCAAAAGTTTTCCAATGCAGGGATAAAGCCAGATTTGGCAGTATCCATCCAAGGTAATTCATCTATGAAAATGACTTTTTTGCCGTGGGGGAGTGATTCCAAATATTGTTCAAGGCCATAGAATGCCAATAACCAACTCTTGAAAGTTTGAAGAGTTGCAGAGTGAGTATATTTTTGCAGAGCTATGCTAAAGTTGACAAGTTGCTCGTTTTTGCCAACGCCATGCATTCCTGTCATGAAAAAGGCAAAATGATCCTTTACGGCTTTTCTTATGAGAAAAGTCTTTCCCACACGTCTTCTTCCGTAAACGGCGATAAACTCAGATTTTTCAGAGTTTAAATATTTGTTGAGGTTTTCAAGTTCGACTTCTCTTCCTACCAACTCCTGTTCCATACTTGATTCGTTATTTTTTGCGCAAAGATACAAAAAAATAGCCATTAGCGCAAATTATTCACGGATAATCTGCGCTAATGTATGTAAAAATGTATGTTAGCGCAAATTATCTATTGAATCTTTTATCGTGTCCGCTTTGGGGAACTGCTATAATTTTTATATTGACTTAAAGAAAAATAAGCTATATTACGAATAAAAGTTCGATAGTCATTCTTCTTTTCTTTTGAAAGGCATATATTTAATATTAAAAATAGTAAAAACTTTCTCTATGTGAAAAGTTTAGGTTAATTTTGCAACTCAAAAGATATTAATATCATATATGAGTTTAACAAGTATAGTAAGCAACGTCTTCAAACCTCGCCAGAAGGAGTTGGAGAAGTACCTTTATGATGCAGAACATCTGCAGCATAAAGTACTCATGCACCTTATCAATAAGGGCAAAAATACAGAATATGGCGTTAAGCATCTACTAAATACGACTGATAGTTACGAGAAATTCGCTAAAAATGTACCTGTCAATTCCTATGAGGAACTGAAAGGGGATATCGACCGTATGCGCCACGGAGAGCAGGATGTTCTCTGGCCTGGAACCGTGAAATGGTATGCTAAGTCGTCTGGTAC
>ENA-UERK01002937-UERK01002937.1-human-gut-metagenome-genome-assembly--contig:-NODE-2937-length-10742-cov-4.751336_pt1 | contig 10742 bp, 10 predicted proteins | sample MGYA00242957_ERZ507957 | MGnify/ENA primary metagenome ERZ507957 (study PRJEB26167, sample SAMN06115538) | human gut metagenome | host: Homo sapiens | place: China:Heilongjiang | collected 2015-11-06... | reverse complement strand
ATGGATACTTTTCATTGTAAGACTAAGGCTTACCCAGTTTAACAACATGAATTCAATGATTTTCTAGTTGCATTAGTTCAAGATATGGTTCCAACCGCACAGGCATCACCTCAAAATGCATCAATGCCTAAAAAGAAAATCGGTGAAATATTAATTGAATCAGGAGCTATCACTGATGTTCAATTGATTGAAGCCTTGGCTGAAAGTAAGAAAATGGCTATGCCATTAGGTTCAACTTTGTATTCATTGGGCTTTATCACATTAGAACAATTAAAAACTGCGTTACACAAACAACAAGGTTACGATGTTGTTACGACAGAAATGATTAGAAGTCAAAGTAAGTGTATTACTTTGTTGCCTGAAGATTTTATTAAAGCTAATAAGGTTATCCCACTTTCATCTGACGGCAAAACAATTAGTGTAGGTATGGTTGACCCAAGTGACACAAACGTTTTAAAAGATATCGTTTACTTGACCGGTCAAACACCAAAAGCATATTTGATGACTCATGTTGAGTTTAACAATGCAATAAATAAATTCTTCTCAACTGCAAAACAAGAAACTCGTAAAATCATGAAAAAACTTGAGCAAGATGCTCAAGCTATGGACATGGAAGATTCAATTTGGGATCAAATTGAAAAAGAATTGCAAGATTCTTCTGGTTCTGTTGCGCAGTTGGTAAACAAAATTATTTCTGACGCAATTGATTCTCACGCATCAGATATTCACATTGAACCAAGACTTTCAAACCATGTTGTAAGATATCGTATTGATGGTATTTTAAGAGAAGTAATTGAAATTCCAGCAAAAGTTGAAATGGCTGTAATTACTCGTTTTAAAGTTTTGGCAAGAATGAATATTGCTGAGCACAGACGTCCTCAAGATGGTAGTTTTACTATTAAGATTAAAGGTAAGACTTTCGACTTCCGTATTAACTCTTTGCCTGTAAGTGGTAAAGAAAAGATTGTAATTCGTGTACTTGCGCCTCCAGTAAGTTTTGATTCAACAAGAAAAGATTTGGAAATTGAAGGTGCTACTGAACGAGACTTAGATATTATCAATAAAATGATTGCATCTCCAAACGGTATTATTTTAACATCAGGTCCAACAGGTTCAGGTAAAACAACAACTCTGTTCTCTTTGCTGAAGGTGTTAAATACCGAAGATGTTAATATTACAACAATTGAAGATCCGGTCGAAATTAAGTTAGAGGGGGTAAACCAATCTCAAGTAAATACAAAAGCTGGTATTACATTTGCGTTTTGTATGAGAGCTATCTTAAGACAAGACCCTGATATTATTCTTGTAGGTGAAATTCGTGACTATGAAACACTAGAAGTAGCGATTTCTGCTGCTTTAACCGGTCACTTAGTATTAAGTACTGTTCACACAAACTCAGCATCTGCAACGGTTACTCGTTTGATTGAAATGGGTGCAAAGGACTACTTGATATCTTCAACTTTAACAGGTGTAATCGCTCAACGTCTTGTAAGAAAGTTGTGTAAATGTAAGCAAGAGTACTATCCAACACATGATGAGGCTGCTCAAATCTTAATGGACGAAGATGATATTCAAAAATTAATGAAGACAAAACTTTATAAACCTACAGGTTGCCAAGAATGTAATATGACAGGTTATAAAGGTCGTTTAGGCGTATTTGAAATTTTGCCTATTACAAAAGAAATTAAGAAATTAATTTCACAAGGTGCACACGATATTGAAATTGAAGATGCGGCAGTGGCTTGTGGTATGAAAACTTTGAACCAAGCCTGCTTTGGTCACATTTTGAATGGGGAAACTACTATTGACGAATTCGTTCGTGTATTAGGTCTTGCAAGTGAATAGGGAGTTGAGTCATGCCAGTATACAATTATGTTGCATTAAAAAATAATAAAGATGTCGTAAGAGGTAAGGTTGAAGCGGAAAATCACAGGGAAGCACGTTCAATCATTCGTAAGATGTCTTTGCTTCCAACTCAAATTTCTGAGGACGTAAAAGCAAGCAGTGGAACTATTATTGCTAAAAAACTCCAAAAAATGTCTTTGCAAGATAAGATTGATTTTACATCAACGTTTCAAATATTGGTTCAATCTGGTATTCCTGTAATTGAAGCCTTGATGTTTTTGGAAAATGATGCGGCTAAAGCAAAATTAAGAAATATCGCAAAAGAATTAAGACGACAAATTATTGCCGGTTCTACATTTGCAGATACAATTGCTAAATATCCTAAAATTTTTGGACAAATTTATATTGGTCTAGTTAGAGCGGGTGAAGATTCAGGGGAATTGGAAAAAACTCTAGAACGTTTGTTGGAACTTCAAAAAAAGGAAGCAGCAATTAAAGGTAAAGTAATTGGAACTTTGATGTATCCCGCTTTTGTAATCGTTTTGGCGATTGTTATTGTAACAATCATGTTGGTATTTGTATTCCCAGCATTCAAAGATATGTTTGATAACTTAGGTAAAGAATTACCTCCAATTACGGCTTTCTTGATGAATATTGGTTTAACATTAAGAACTTATTGGATTTTAATTCCTGTAATTTTCGTCTCTTTGGCGGCATCAGTTTATACGGCATTTGCTTGGCAAACTTCAAAGAGATTGATTGATAAATATGTACTGAGAATACCTTTGCTTTCTGCATTAATTGAGTACTCTAATTTCTCAAACTTCGTAGCGGTAATGCAGGTAGCATACGAAGCAGGTATTCCGATTATTGACTGTTTGTATTTATCAAATATTACATTAACAAATTATACATTGCAAACAAAACTTAATGAGGCAACAACAAAGGTACAACAGGGTCAACATTTGTCTTTGGCTTTGAGGTCAGTTGGTGTAATGCCAAAAATGATTCTGTTTATGATTGCAACAGGTGAACAATCAGGGCGTTTGGGGGATATGTTGTTCCAAGCGACAGTATTTATTGATAAAAAATTAGATGCAATTATTGATACATTAACAAAAATGATTGAACCGTTAATGTTGATTGTTATCGGTGGTATCGTACTTGTATTAGCATTGGCTTTATACTTGCCACTATTCAGTTCTTACTCAGCATAAAAATAAAGGATAAAAAATGGTAGATAGCGAAGAATTTAGTATTAATAAATCAAAAGCAGTTTCAATGACTGAAGATTTTACTTCTGGTGTTTGGTCAGAAAAAGTTTTAGTCATAACTCAAGATTATGAAATTAGAGGTTATGTTTTTATGCCTAAAACAGGTAAGAAAAACAGAGTGCTTTCTGATATCTTAAATGGTGTTAAACGTTTCGTTGCAATTAAAGATTGCGAAATAAAACATAGATTAATTCCAGAAAGAAGAACCGAATATCATAGCTTCTTACAATTAAACTTAAGCTCTATAATCTTGTTGCGTCCGGTGGCTGATGAAAACTAAGAAAACGTATGTAGTTACAGGGGCAACTTCAGGAATTGGCTATGAAGCGGTAAAAGAATTTTCGGTAGAGAATGTTGTTTTTGCAGGATATCGAAATCCTAATTTGTTAGAAAAATTGACAAGTTTGGGTAAGAATGTCGTTCCATTTTTTATTGACATGAATGATGATAATTCAATAATTGAAGCTGGAAAATTTATTGCAACTAAAACTCAACATGTTGATACTTTATTAAATATTGCTGGTTGTGTAGTTGCTGGAGCAATGGAGACTTTAGATGTAAGCAAATTGCGTATGCAGTTTAATGTTAATACTTTTTCGCATATTGAATTTACACAACAACTGTTGAAAGCTAATTTGTTAGAAAATAGTCGAATTATCAACATAAGCTCAATGGCAAGTTTTGCGGTATTTCCTTATGTTGCTCCTTATAGCGCCTCAAAAAGAGCCTTAGATATTTTATTTAATATAATGCAAGTTGAATATGGCGATAAAATTAAAGTTATTTCAGTTAAACCTGGAGTAATTGCAACTCCATTATGGGACAAATCTGTAGAAGCTAATCAAGATACGCTTTTAAACGATAACAAATATGAAAAAGCCTATAATTATTTAAAGGATAATGCTCATTCAAACGGAAAAAATGGTTTGAATGTGAAAGAGGTTATAAAAGTATTAAAAAAAGCTGATAGCGCTAAATGTCCTAAAACTTCATATTTAGTGGGTAAAGACGCTTTTGCAGCTTCTGTTTTTTCAAAATTACCACAAGCTCTAATAAACAAGGTTTTGCAGATTGGGATTAAATTAAAAATCTATAACAACTAGAATAGAGGAACAGGTATTAGATATTTGTAGAATTGGTATTCATCAAAAATTTTAGGTAAACCTTCCCAGTAACGGTAAATTAAGAGTCCTTGTTTTTCAAGTTGATAACCAACACTTTCGTCTTGTGTAAAATATGGATATACAAATGGAATTTCGCCTTCTTCTAATTTGAAGCCAAGTTCATTTTTTGCACCAAATTGTTGAGCGTATTGGTTAAAATTATTTAGTCTCCATGCTTTTTCTTGTTCAAAGTTTACTAAACTCATAATTTTTTCGGTTGTTTTGGACATATACATTAACGGCTGTTCATCAAGTCTAAGCTCGTTTTTGACTATTTTTTCGTAATCCATATTTTCGTCAACTTCGTAATCGGGTGCTGTTTTAAACGGAAAATCTAAAACCTTTTCTGTATAAAGGTAAGCCCCGTCATTAACTCCATAATGAGGTTGAAAGAACTTTCTAAGTGATGAAAATGATGCCAATCCCATAGGTTCGGCAAAAAAAGCGTGAGCGTTATCAATAATTAAATTTGTGTATTTTTTTGCCAAATTCCAAAATAATTTGGGTATAAAATAAAATCGTCAAATTTAAACTTGCAGACTGGCATGAAATGTTCGTCTATGTGGTAGTATTCAACCTTACAAAAATCTTTTTTTAGAATGTTTTTTATGCTTGGGCAAATGTAATATGGAACGTGAATTACAGGTATTTTGTAAGCTCTAATCAGATACCTTAAACAATTTCTTGCAGTATTTAATTTTACAAGCTGTTTTGACAATTATCTGTCCTCTAATTTAATAATGGCGCTATGTCTGTTTGTTGTTCCGCCTTCTTTTCTATATGAATAGAATAAATCATTGTTGCAAGAAGTGCAATATGGGCATACATCAATATATTTAACGCCTAGTTCTTCAAGTTGTCGTTTATTAATTTCTTTTAAATTCACGTAAATTTTTCCATCTCTGATTTCGTAAAGCCCCTTGTTGTTTTTTACGGAAACCATACTCATATTGAATACATCTTCTTTTACTTCATAACAGCAAACTGAAATGGCAGGACCTATTGCTACACGTACATCTCTGATGTCAGTATTAAAATCGTCCATCATTTTCAAAATAGTTTTTGTACCAATTCTTCCAACTGTACCTTTCCAGCCAGCATGGATTACCGCACCTATGTTTTGCTTTTTATCATAAGCAATTAGTGGTGTGCAATCTGCAAAATTTAAAAATACGGCTTGTTCATGGTTAGTTAGAATAAGTGCATCTGCTTCTGGATAATATGTTTTGCCTAGTTCAGCTACTGCAACAGTGTCAGTGTGGCGTTGTTCGGGATAGATAAAGTTTTCTTGTGTAATACCTAATTCTTCGCAAAACATCTTTCTATTTTCTTCAATAATATTTTGCATTTCAGGTTCTTTTGACTTGATAGGACACTCTCTTGTTGTAAAATAGTGAGTCAATCCCTCTAAAATGTCTGTTTTCATTATAGTTTTGCCATGTAACTTATCTAGATAGAACATAAATATCCTCTCAATACTTCAATTGAACGCTTTGATAATAATTCGTTTTTAAGTTTTTTGTTTTTTCTTTCCTTTTTAGGTAATTCAATTGGTGAAACAACTGCCCAATTAGAATTCATTGGCTGAAAATGTTTTAATTCGCTTGATGAAATATAGTTACAAAGTGCGCCTAGCATGGTCTCTTGAGGTAACTTTATTAACTCTTTGCCTTCAAGTTGCCTTGCTATATTCAAACCTGCAAGTAAGCCTGTTGCAATGGATTCGGTATAGCCTTCAACACCAGTAATTTGACCTGCGAAGAACAAATTTTCACGCTTGCGAGTGTTAAGTGTTGCATTCAAAACTTGTGGACTATTTATGAAGGTGTTTCTGTGCATAACGCCATAACGTACGATATTAGCGTTTTCTAATCCAGGAATAGAATGAATTAATTCTTTTTGCGCACCCCACTTTAAGTTTGTTTGAAAACCTACTAAATTGAATAAACTTTTTGCTGCATTGTCTTGCCTTAATTGAACTACCGCCCAATTTTCAACTCCAGTACGTTTGTCAATTAAGCCAACAGGTTTCATCGGTCCAAAACGCAATGTATCAACCCCTCTTGAGGCTAAAACTTCAACTGGCAAACAGCTTTCAAAAAATTTTGCATCCTTCTCAAATTCTTTTAATTCAATACGCTCAGCATTTGTAAGTATCTCATAGAACCTTGTGTATTGCTCTTTGTCCATTGGACAATTAATGTATGAGGCTTCCCCCTTGTCGTAACGGCTTGCCCAGAAGGCTATATCAAAGTTTATGCTGTCTTTTTCGACGATTGGTGCAATTGCGTCGAAAAAATGCAAGTGTTCTGATTTTGTGAACTCTTGAATTTTACTTGCTAAATCGTCACTTGTTAATGGCCCAGAAGCAATTATAACTGGCTTATCGGGAGGTATTTCTTTTAATTCTTCTCTGATAAATTCAATATTTTCGTTATTTTCGATTAATTCAGTAACTTTTTTACTAAAACCTACACGGTCTATTGCTAGAGCGTTTCCCGCAGGAACTCTACATTCATAGGCAATTTTTATCAATTCTCCGCCTAATTCTTGCATTTCAGCTTTTAAAAGACCGCTTGCATTCGTGATATCAGCTGAACCTAGCGAATTTGAGCAAACAAATTCTGCACAATTTTCTGTAACGTGTGCGCCTGTTGTTTTTTGGGGACGCATTTCATATAGTTTTACTTTGATGTTTCTCTTTGCTAGTTGTAATGCGGCTTCAGAGCCTGCAAGTCCAGCACCAATAATTATAACTTCCATAAAATAAGTATAAAATAAAAATATTTGTTGTACAATGGATATAGCGAATTATAAACGTGAGAGTAAATATGAACGAAAAGAAAAACATTTTAGTTGTATTTGGAACAAGACCAGAGGTTATAAAGCTTGCTCCTGTTATCATTGAGCTTAGAAAACATTCTGAATACAATGTTATAGTATGTAATACCGAGCAACAAAAGGAATTATCTAACCAAACGCTTGAATATTTCGGGTTAAAGGCTGATATAAACCTTGATTGTATGCGTCCTAACCAACCTTTGGCGGAAATTCAATCAAGAATTTTGTTGAATTTAGATAAAGTATTTAATGAGCAAACTATTGATGCGACTATTGTTCAAGGTGATACAATGACTGTATTGACGAGTGCGCTTGTAAGTTTCTATCATAAAGTCCCAGTTTTTCACGTTGAAGCTGGTTTGCGCTCGTATGATATCTACGAACCCTTCCCAGAAGAGGTTATGCGCCAAATGACATCACGTGTAACTCAACTTCATTTTGCTCCAACCGAAAAAAATAAACAGGCTCTATTACGTGAAGGTATTGATGAAAATAAGATATCAGTTACTGGAAATACAGTTGTAGACGCATTATTCTGCCTATCTGATGACGTAATTGCCCGTTCTAAGAGCTTTTTTGAAGATAAGAACATTACAATAAACGACAAATTGGTACTTATAACTGCACATAGACGAGAAAATCATGGCGAAAGGCTTGATAGGATTATAAAAGCGATATATGATTTAGCTATAAAGTACACAGACCATACGTTTGTGATACCTGTTCACCCAAATCCAAATGTAAAAGATAAAATTCACGAAAAACTTGGTAAATTAAGCAATATACACCTATTGACACCGCTTGATTACCCTTATCTAGTGTATTTACAACGTAATGCAAAGTTGATATTGACTGATAGTGGCGGTATACAAGAAGAAGCGCCTACTTTTGGTTGTCCAACTTTAGTAATGAGATATGAGACAGAGCGCCAAGAAGGCATAGAAGCTGGCGTTTCGACTTTGGTCGGCGCAGATTACGCTCGTATACTGTCACTTAGCGAAAATATCCTATCAAAAGAAAAATCTCAAACTCGATTGACAGCTCAAAATCCTTACGGTGACGGACATTCAGCTGAGAAGATTGAAAAACTAATGCGTGAATTTTTTAAAATGTAGGTGAGAAGCGTACGTAAAAATACGTACGCTTTTTTACGGACAAATTTAGAACTTTTGTATTTTTTATAAATTTTCGCTATATTTTATAAAGTTTCAAAAAAATAAGGTTCAAATTTTTAAAATCTGAACCTTATTTTTTATTTTTAATATTTACCAAATTACTTGTACAAAGGTGCAAGTTTTTTTGCTTGTTGCGGAATTACGCCTTCTTCGATTGGAAGATATACTCTGTAATCAATATCAGGGAAACAGTTGTCGATATCTTCGATTTCGTGAAGTTTAGCTTCGTCAATGTTGCCTGAATCAATCATATCAGCGATTGTTTCAAATCTGTCAACGTGTTCTCTAAATCTATCAGTTGCGTAATCTTTAGCTTGCCATGTTGTGATTAAGAAAGGCCAATCTGAAGATTGAAGTAACAAGTTTTCTCTTGATAATTGAGCCAAAGCTCTTAGTAATAATTTATCAGATGGTTTTTCTTCGTATCTTGAAGCTATTTCTGTGATACGTTTTTCGCAAGAGTGGATAATTGGCCACATCCATTCAGTTAAGTGATTCATCCATACGTAGAAGTGTCCGCCAGCACCCCAAGAGCTTTCTGGAATTTGAATAGCTTCTTTTGGTGGGTGAGCTTCTAGGTATTCACCTGCTGTCATCATTTCGATATCATCTTTTAAGTATGTGTTGATTTTTTTAACAACTTGTTTAATAAATTCAACACCTTCAAACCACCAGTGACCGAATAATTCTGTATCAAAAGATACCATTACTAAGCCTTCTTTACCATTATGAGATTTTTTGTAATCGTTTAACAAGTGGTAAAGCATTGTTGTATAGTGATCTGAATTTTCGTTAATTTTATTGAATGCTAATACAGGGTCATAAAGCATTTTGTCACCTAAATCGGTTGTTGAAGAAGTAATTCTCCAATAGTGCATGCCTGATTTGTCGTCTTTTTTGTGAAATTCTCTGTAAACGCCATCTCCAGGATATCCGTCTGCTGCTGACCAAACTTGGTAACCAGCTCTATCGTTTCTACCCATAACAGCAACTTGCGCATCTGGTAACCAATAAGCTGAATATGTATCATATCCTGTTGCTTCACGTTCTGGAAGTGGAATGTATTCAATATTACCATACATTCCGATTACACGTCTGTTACCGATTGAATTACCACCTTCGATTACGTGTGATTCAGTAAAGAAGTATTGAATATCATTGTTTTGAAGAGTAACTTCAATAGCTGGTCTCCATTTCTTTTGACCGTCTTTACCAATGTATTGATAACCTTGTCTGTAAGCACATTCTGGTAACCAAGCACCTTTAGCTTTTTTACCAAATAATCGTTTTGTTGTATCAGAACCAACTTTGAATTGAGCATTTAAGTTGTTGTCAGTTGCAAGAAGTGGTGAGAAACCGTGAGTTGCACCTGATGTTGTAATTTCAATACAGCCCAAATCTTGGTATTTTTTGAAGGCTGCGATTAAATCTTTGTTATAACGGTTTACAAAGTGGTCTTTAATTTTTGATAAGTGGTTGAATGAAAAATTAGCTAAGTAGCTTAAGTGTTCAGAGTGTTCAACCTTTGGATCTGGATATCTTTCAATATCTTCAGCTGCTGATTTAATTCTAGTATCCATGTACTTAACAAAACCTTCTTGTAAATGTTTATCGTTAAGTTGTTCAGCCAAAATTGGTGTAATACCAACTGTAAGTTTAGCTTTGATGCCATCTTCTTCGTACAATTCTGAGATTGCATCAAGAAGTGGAACGTAAGTTTCAGCCATACATTCGTATAAATTTTCTTCACCGAATGGCCACATACCAGCTTTGCGGTAGTATGGCAAATGGCTATGTAACATAAAAACAAATTGTCCTACTGACATAATAAAATGCCTCCATTTTTCTTCGTGTTTATATTAGGGTAAATTGTGTCTGAACAATTCTCTCCTTTGTTACCTTTTTTATACCATGAAACAAAAAAAAAAGATACTTTTTTTCTTAAAGATTGTATCGTAATGTTACAAAAATAGCCGAAATGACCTATATACCGAACGGTATAAACTTTACAATTTCTTGACATTTGTAAAAGTTTATTTTAATATTTTTTTGCTCACATCCTCAGAGTAGCAATGAGGCTTAAAAAGGACGTCATTAACCTTTTTAAATCTCACAAAAAGAAAGAAGGACAAAAATGGCTAATATTAAATCTGCTAAAAAAAGAGTTTTAGTTGCTGAAAGGAATCACGCTAAAAACGTGGCTTTCAAAACATCAATCAAAACAATTTTGAAAAAAGTTGTAGAATTAGCTAAAGCAAAAGATGAAGAAAATTTGAAAGTTGCTTTATCAAAAGCATACCAATTATGTGATAAAGCTGTTTCAAAAGGTATTTTACACAAAAATACTGCTTCAAGAAAAAAATCTAGATTAACTATCGCTGTTAACAAATTAATGGCTCAATAGTTTTTAAGATTTAGAAATCTTTTAAGGGCGCAAAACGTAC
>ENA-UERK01002935-UERK01002935.1-human-gut-metagenome-genome-assembly--contig:-NODE-2935-length-10744-cov-58.573451_pt1 | contig 10744 bp, 6 predicted proteins | sample MGYA00242957_ERZ507957 | MGnify/ENA primary metagenome ERZ507957 (study PRJEB26167, sample SAMN06115538) | human gut metagenome | host: Homo sapiens | place: China:Heilongjiang | collected 2015-11-06... | reverse complement strand
ATTAGGACTCGCTTCATATCATAATCTTCTGCAAATATGTTGGCAATCTCAGAGTTTCCATCACAGTTGATGTAGGCAACGTGGTCATATTCCTGTTTCCCAAACTCCTGGAGGATATAAGTCTTGCCTACTTGTCTTGCTCCTGATAAGATTAAGGGCTTTCTGTAAAGGCTCTCTTTCCATGCTTTTAATTGTTCTATGATCGTTCTTTTCATCCTTACATACATTTTGAAGTTGTTAATGATGTTAATAACTTGCTGTTATGATGTTTAAACAGCTCTGTCGGTTGCAAAGATACACTTTTTCACACGAACTTTCAAATGTTTTCAACACTTTTTTACACGAACTTTCATCGCATGCATACACTTTTTTACACGAACTTTCATCGTATACTTGCATTTTTTACACGAACTTTCATCGTATTACGTTCATGACAACCGCTTTCCCATCTTATTCATAATGATTGATTGCCTCCACATACTCCCACAGTTTCTTGTAGAAAGGATGCTTCGTCATCGTGTCCTTGTTGCCTAGGATGATGAGCTTCATTCGGGCTCTCGTCATCGCCACGTTCATGCGGCGAAGGTCTTTCAGGAATCCTATCTGACCTTCATCGTTGGAACGTACCAGCGAGATGAGTATCACGTCTCTTTCCTGCCCTTGGAAACCGTCCACCGTGTTTACGCTGATCAGGCGGCGGTAAGGCTTGAAGAACTCATACTTCTTGATGAGCTTCTTCAGATACTGCACCTGGGCACGATAAGGCGAAATAATGCCCACGTCGATGCTCTCACTCAATACCCGCTGCTTGCCTATCTTGGTGAAGTGTTCCGCCAGGGTAAGCAGGGTAAGCTCGGCTTCCGCCTTGTTGATACGCCCGAAACTCTCGCCCACAAACTGCTCCTTGAAGTTCAAATCAGAATTCTGATTGGCTGCAGATACAGAAGATGATGTGGAAGCAGAATCCTCAGGAGCATCTTCTCCTTCTATCGTTATCTGATTCTCCTCGTTCGAAGTATCAATCCACGTTATCGGATGGTCGTAATCCAATACGCTTCGGTATTTGATCTGAGGCGCACTCTCCACCTTGCCCCCGTAGAACCAGTCGCTGGAGAATCGCATGATTTCGTCGTTCATGCGGTATTGGATTTTCAGCAGGGTTACTACCTCGGGCTTGTTTTCGGCGATGCGCTCCATCAGGGTCTTGCCCAGTCCGGCTCTTAATGCCGCAATACTCTTTACGGTAGGCGGCAGCTGACAATGGTCGCCTGCCAGAATCACCCGGCTGGCTCTTCTCATCGGAATCCAGCAGGCAGCTTCCAAAGCCTGGGCTGCCTCGTCGATAAAGAGGGTGCCGAACTTCATTCCCTCCAGCAATCTGTGGGCAGAACCTACCAGGGTGCAGGCGATGACACGCGCCTCGCCAAAGAGTTCAGAATTGATGCGGATTTCTATTTCGGCGGCACGGCTCTTCAGCCTATCCATCTTCTGATGATAGTTCTCGCTGCCTTTCTTCCTGTTTTTTCTTAATTCTCTGATTGCCTTGCGGATAGCCCAGAGCTGCGGATAGTCGGGATGACTCTCGAAACGTCGCTCGTAGGTGAAGCCCAGCATCTTGTCGTTCACGCGGGTAGGGTTTCCGATGCGGAGCACATTCACACCTCTATCCACCAGTTTTTCAGAAATCCAATCCACCGCCATATTGCTTTGTGCGCACACCAGCACCTGACTCTCTCGCATCAGGGTTTCGTTGATGGCTTCCACCAGGGTGGTGGTCTTTCCGGTTCCCGGAGGTCCGTGAACAATAGCCACATCCTTTGCCCAGAGCACCTCGTTCACAGCCCTTTCCTGGGTAGGATTGAGCCAAGGGAACTTCATCAGTTCGAAGGAAAATCTTCCTGCCTTTTGATGAGAATAGAATAAGTCGCGGAGATAAGCCAGGCGGTTGTTTTTCGCCTTCATCACTCTATCCAAAGCCTCGAACATCAGTTTGTAGCTGGTTTCATCAAAGGATAGCTGTACGCCGATAGGCTCCGTAGACTGCTGCAAGTCGAGCAATGGGGCAGAATCAGGCACGGTAATCACCATTCTGTCGCCATCTACATAGCTTACGGTTCCCGTAAAGGAGAAATATTTTATACTTTGAACTTTGAGATTTGAACTTTGAACTTTATGATTAGCGTCTGAAGGGTTTTCTGGCTGCTGGAGGGCTGTGTTGCCCTGGTTCTCATTCTTGCCCATCTTCTTGCCCATAAAGAACATGACGGGGCGACCGAACTCAAAGTTGTGCTCGATGTCCTGGTCAGAGGTGCGGAAGACCTCGATGGCTGTTTGGTTCAGCGAATTATAAAAGCTTTTTCCCACACGGAGCGGGAACCAGGCGTCACCTCGTTTCACCTTTCGCTGCATTCCCATCTGTTCGGTGAGCTTGCGGAAGGCTTCCTTCTCGGTATAATACTCCAGCTGGAGCAGGGTGCGTTGTTGCAATAATGCCTGAATTGGTGAAATCTGTTCCATATAGGGTGCAAAGTTACACCAATTCAGGCAAAAATAAGAAGATAATAGGATAAATTATCTAAAATTTATTTCATGACGCGTTCTACGTCCTGGATGCTGCGGTTGAACGGTCCGTTGTGCTCCAGCTTGATGGTGCACATGGCAGCAGCAAACTTGCCGGCTTCGGTAGGGGTGGCACCTTGTAATCGCTTGTAGAGATAGCCGGCCGAATAGGTGTCGCCACATCCGGTAGCATCCACTACCTCATGAGGAGTATAGGCTGGAATCTCGTAGAACGTGTCGTCTACATAAACCAGCGAACCCTCGCTTCCCAGGGTGATGATTACCTCGGTAACTCCCCAGGCATGAATCAGCTTGGCGGCCTCGCGTGGCTCCTTCAGCCCCGTGATGGTCTCCATCTCCGTCTCGTTCACCTTCAGATAATAGGTGTTCTTGAGCACATCGAGCTTGTCCTTCCAGTCGATGGCGTAAACCTTCTCGTCTCTCACCTCGCGCAGATAGCCCTGCACATCGATGGAAACCTTGCCCTTGCTGGCAAGATAAGCCACTACTTCTGGCGAGAAATCATCGCTCAGCAGACTGCCCAGATGATAAACCTTGGCCTCTACATGCTCCAACTGCCTGATGGTGAACGGATCAGCCTTGGCAAGTACACGCTGCTTGCGCTTGTTCTGGTCTTCTTCGTAGATGTTCTCGAAGAAAACCGTGTTGCGGGAAGGGTTCAACGTTACGTCGATTCCGGCTTCGAGCATCTTTTCAACAGGTTCTTTCTCTGTTGGGTCCATTGCCGTGATGAGTGAGAAACTCACATCCTTGGGCAACTGGTTGATGGCGTAGGCGAAGTAAAAGGAAGTTCCGCCTGCCATGTATACAGTACGATTTGGGGTCACAATCTTGTCTTTGGTAATGTGACCGATACAACAAATATCTTTCATTTTTTCTATTTAAAACGACTGCAAAGTTACAAAAAAACTTTGAGTATTTCAGAGTTTTTTCTTTTAATTCTGCTTTTATGGCAAATATTTAGAAGAAAAAGCCGGATTTCTTTTGGTGGTATTCGTATTTTAATGTACCTTTGCACCGGATTTAAAAAACTTGAACATTATCTAGAGAATAGATTAGACTATTATGTGGTTTGATAATTTAATCAACGTGCATTCGGCGGTGCAGGGCATCGTCATTCTTTCATTGATTTGTACTTTGGGTCTTGCCCTGGGCAAGATTCATGTCAAAGGAATTTCCCTTGGCATAGCCTTCGTATTCTTCGTGGGTATTGTAGCTGGTCATCTCGGACTCACCATCGATGAGAACATGCTGGAGTTTGCCGAGAGTTTCGGACTCACCATGTTCGTGTATGTTTTGGGACTCTATGTGGGTCCTAACTTCTTCGGTTCGATGCGCCACGAGGGCATCTCGCTCAATCTCTGGAGTCTGGCTGTCATCGCCGTGGGAACCGTTTTCTCGCTCGCCCTGTGCCTGGTGCTGCCTGTTAGTCTGCCTGATATGGTGGGCATTCTCTGTGGTGCTACTACCAATACGCCGGCTCTGGGTGCTGCCCAGCAGGCCTTGCAGCAGTTGGGATTGCCTAGTGGTGGAGCGGCTTTGGGCTGTGCGGTCACTTATCCCTTGGGAGTGGTGGGTGTCATCTTTGCCATGATGTTCCTGCGCAAGGTCTTTGTGAAACCTGCCGACCTGGAGATTCGGAGTAATGATGATGATGACCATACGGCAATCGGACAATACGTTATCGTAAACCCTGCCCTGAACGGAAATACCATCGCAGAGATTACGATGATGACCCATCGCAAGTTCATCATCTCACGTGTATGGAGAGGAGAGCAGGTGATTGTGCCTCAGGCTGATACGGTTCTCCATACCAATGATAATGTGCTTGTGGTTACCAATAAGGATGAGGTTTCGGCGATGCAGATTCTCTTCGGAAAGAAGGTTGACAAGGAGTGGAATAATGATAAGGTAGACTGGAATGCGATTGATGCGAAGGTAGAAAGCCGCATTATCGTTGTTACCCGTCCGGGACTGAACGGTAAGCGGTTGGGCAGTCTGCAGATGCGAAATTCCTATGGTGTGAATGTGAGCCGGGTGCTGCGTGGTGATATCCGTCTGCTGGCTACCGATGACCTCCGTCTGCAGTACGGCGACCGTCTGACGGTGGTGGGCGATCCTACGAGTATCGACCATGTAGAGCAGTTCCTGGGAAATGCCGTTAAGACGCTCAACGAGCCTAACCTGGGCGCCATCTTCCTCGGAATCATCCTCGGACTTGCCATCGGAACCATTCCTCTGGATATTCCGGGAATGTCGGCTCCTGTACGTCTGGGTATTGCGGGTGGTCCTATCGTGATGGGTATTCTGATTGGTGCGCTCGGTCCTCGTGTGCATTTCATCTCTTATATGACCCGTAGTGCGGGCCTGATGCTGAGAGAACTGGGTCTTGCCCTCTATCTCGGTTGTCTGGGCTTGTCGGCAGGTGGACAGTTCTTCGAGACGGTGGTTCGTCCTGAAGGCTTGATGTGGGTAGGCATCGGCTTCCTCATCACGGTAGTGCCTGTAGTTATTGTGGGCCTTATCATCCTGAAGACCAAGAAGTACGACTTCGGAAGCATCTGCGGCATTCTCTGTGGCAGTATGGCGAATCCGATGGCTTTGACTTATGCCAACGAGACGCTGGATGGCGATACGCCTAGCATCAGTTATGCTACGGTCTATCCGCTCGGAATGTTCATCAGAGTGGTGATAGCCCAGGTCATCGTGATGTTCTTTGTCTGAAAGGACACAGGGGTAAACTTTTAGGCACGGCTTTTTAATTTTTTAGGCACGGATTACACGGATTACACGGATTTTTTTATGATACTATAAATACGCTTTATTCACATTAGCGCCATAAATCCGTGTAATCCGTGCCTAAATCAGATTTAGAAATCAGCCTTTCTTGTTATGGTTATTTTCTTTCCAGTCAATGGATGTTCGAAGGTTATCTCTTCTGCATGGAGATGCAGTCGGGCAGCCTTCTCGTTGCCGTAGAGTGGATCGCCGAGGATGGGCGCATTCAGTCCTTCCTGATGGGCACAATGCACTCTGAGCTGGTGGGTTCTGCCGGTTTTCGGATAGAGAGCTATTCGGAGATGGGAATCGTCGACAGGCTCCAGTACTTCATACTCCGTGATGGCTTCCTTGCCCTGAGTATGATTCACTATCTGGCGGGGACGGTCCAGATAATCGGGCATCAACGGAAGAGAAATCTTCTGCTTTTCTGCGGCATTAGAAGACGCTCTTCGTTCTTTCAATTCGTCTCTCATATCTTTTTTCTGCTTCTTTGCTTTTTCCCAAATCTTATCGCAGGCATCCTGGTCCTTACATCCAATGATGGCGATGTATTTCTTCTGAACCTGATGGTGCAGAAACTCGTTCTGCAGACGATGATAGGCAAATTCCGTTTTGGCGATAATCATCAGACCGCTTGTTGCCATATCGAGACGGTGGACTATCAACGGACTGCTTGCCGCCGGATATTTCTTCCGCATGATGGAATAGACGGATGGCTGGGATGAATCTTTGCCTGGCACAGACAGCAATCCCGATGGCTTGCAGATAACTGCCAGCTGGTCGTCTTCGTATAAGATTTCCAAAATATGCTTTTCGGCAATTTGAGAATGAAAGACTGAATCGGGCAGCATCCAATGCAGTATCGGCTTGCATTTGCCATTGCAGGCTGGATAGAACTGCAGGTGATGGCGAATCTCTTCCTTCGGACTTTCGCCCCACCAGAACATGGCCATTTGCAGAGGCTTGTAACCATGCTGGTAAGCATATTGCAGCAGTTTCGGTTCGCAGCATTCGCCACTTCCGGCAGGCGGCACCATCTTCAGAGCTGCTATTCTGCTCGTTGCAATAGTGGCTTGCGGATAATCCCTGAGGGCTGCATCTCTGAAAATCTCCAGCAGGTCTTTGCTCTCACCTTCATGATTCTGCATGTGGAACTGCGAAAACAGCCATTGCTGCAAGGCATCAGATAATGTCTTGCGCAGTTGCTTCAGGCTAAGAATATCCGCCTGATAGGCTTCGTATTCCGTTTCAAGGCTGGTCTTTTCGGAAAGCGATTTCTTGAGTCGGCGCAGTTCTGCTTTCATAAACTGGCTTTCCTTCACCATTTCAGCCTCTTCCTCCGGATTGAGATTTCCTGCTTCCCGTCGGGCATCACGTTTTGCCTTCGCCTCCTTTATCTTTTCCTGATAGGCAGCGATGGTATGCTTCCGCTCTTCCTGCAGTTGCAGGATGAGACCTTTGGCTTCCTTCATGTGGGTGTTGGCTTCCAATTTCCTGATGCTCTGGTTAATGCCGGATATTTCAGCCTCGTGGGTCTTGAAATATCCGTCGGGCTGCAGATAGTCGAAAACGGCAGGCACAAAGTCGTCCCAGTCGCTTCTTCCGCCTATCTGTCCGCTATAGGCGGCAAGATAACCTATTTTGGAGGCACCTGATGCAGGTTGGGCATTCTCAACGATGAGTACGCCAAACATTTTTCCTTTATCTATCTCCTCTCGCCAGTCTTCACGCTCCGATAGATAGGTTTGCAGCTCCTTGCATACAGCGATGCAAAGAGGATGAGGCTGATAATCGAGCGGATTGTTCATGCGCTCGGGAATGTGAATGCCTGATAGCAGGGCTTGGTCTATGGAATGAAATATCATGCTGCAAAAATACAAAAAAAATAGATAGAACTCTTGGTTTATCCACAGAAAAGTCTTAATTTTGCAAAATAAAAATGAAAATTTATGATGAATACGCAAAACAGCAACATATTCTATCACCTGATCGCCTTTCTGACGGTGGCAATATGGGGAACAACATTCGTATCTACCAAGGTATTGATGCTGAACGGGCTGTCGCCTGCCCAGATTTTTACCCTGCGCTTCAGCATCGCCTACATACTGATGCTGGCTTTCAACCATCGCCGGTTCTTTGCCGACTCCTGGCAGGATGAGCTGAAGATGGCGTTGCTGGGCATTACGGGCGGTTCGCTCTATTTCTGTAGCGAGAACGAGGCGATGAACTTCACCACTACCACCAATACTTCGTTGATTGTGTGTTCCTGTCCGCTCTTTGCCACCCTGCTGGTTCGTTTGGTCTATAAGGATTCCAACCGCATCCATATCGTGCAGCTGCTGGGTTCGCTTCTGGCATTTGTGGGTATGATCATCGTGGTATTGAACGGCAGATTTGTGCTTCATCTCTCTCCTGTAGGTGATGCTCTGGCGTTTACCGCCTGTATGTGCTGGGCTATCTATTCGCTCCTGATGAAGTCGGTAACGGGCGATTATAGTGCAGCTTTCATTACGAGAAAGGTTTTCTTCTATGGCGTACTCACCATCTTGCCTTATTATCTCATCATCCCGGGCTTTCCTCCTCTGGAAGTCTTCACCCGTCCGCAGGTTATCGGCAATCTGCTTTTCCTGGGCTGTCTGGCTTCCATGGTCTGCTTCCTGACGTGGAACTGGTGCATCTCCAAGCTTGGAGCGGTAAAGGCAACCAACTGGGTTTACTTCAACCCTATCACCACCATGATTTTCGCTTCATGGGTACTCGATGAGCAAATCACCCCTTACTTCCTGGTAGGTGCTGCCTGCATCCTGGCAGGTATGTATATTGCCGATAAGAAAACGAGGGGAGAATCATAATTTATCCCTCATATCCCTCACGTTTTCTCTTTTTGAATCTATAATCGTTTGATAATAAGATTGTTATCTTTTTTTATAGCGTGATAGATGAACGAAATGTTTATAAAATCCATCACGCTATCCATCACTTATTGCCTTTATCCATCACGTTTTTCAGCTTATCTTCTTGCTGAAAACGCTTTTTTATGCATGTGATTCGGGACAAGGATGAAAGTTTTTGGGACAAAGCTTGCATTTGGCTTTAAAATTTTGTATCTTTGCAGCAACCAAGTTACATGGGACCGACGCTTTTGTCATAGATGCCCCGTGTTTCTTTGTGGAGAGTTGACAACACAGATTCCACAATGGCAATAACCACTGCGAAACCTAATGTTTAATTTAAAATTTATTTTTTATGGAATTAAATCTTAATGATCCTGCGTTTATCAAAAGTCTGGTAGATTATCATTGGATGTACTGCTTCAATGCCGATTGTCCTCGGGCAGCAGAATGCATCCGATTCATCTCGGCAAAGTTCAAACCCGATGATGTTACTGCTGGAAATGCGGTTTATCCCGATGCTAACCTTCATGCATCTTGTTCCCATTTCATGCGTGTGTACCAGTTCAAGGCAGCATGGGGATTTTCCCATCTCTACGACCAGGTAAAACATGTCGAAATGCAGACCATCAAGTACCGGGTCATGGATGTTCTGGGCAACCGCACTACCTATTATCGTGTACATCGGGGGGAGAAACATCTTACGCCGGAAATGCAGGAGCAGGTGAAGAAGGTCTTTGCTGAATATGGTTATGGGGAACCTGCCTATGATCATTATGCAGAAGAAATCGGATTCATTTACGAATAAAGCAGAATCCCCTGCCGATGTATCGAAAGCTGGAATGTGACGTATCAGTTTGGTTCACAGGGTGAAACGAAGTGTTTCTCCGCTTGAAACAAACTGTTTCATGGTATGAAATAAAGTGTTTCGTGTTGATAAACTTTTTAAAATGACAGACAATGAAATTTACCATAACACATAGAAATAAAAAGAACCAGCTCCTGGTCAGTACCAAAAGTCTGGAACGTTTCCTTGAGCGCATCGTAAACGATGATGCCAGGAATACCGTGGAGAACTTCCGTGAATATGTACCTTATCTCACGAATGGTTATGATGGATATAAGGATATGCCAACCTGGATGCATGTTCATCCTGCGGCAGAATTTCAGAAATCGGAGAACGGTCTCCTGAAGATAAAGAAAAACAATAGCGTTCTGCTGCTTACATTTGTTCATATAGATGAGGATGGAGGCGCAGATGCCATTAAGCAGAAAGTAGCCAGTCTGCCTTCTACTCTTGCAGCCTTTGTGGGAGCCGATGGCATCAGTCTGCATGTCCTGGCGAAATATGCTCTGGCAAAGGGGACGTTACCTGATGAGGAGGTTGCTGCCGACAGGATTTACAAGCAGGCTTTCCTGACCTTTGCTCCGCTTTATCAGGCGCTTGTGAAGGCAAAGATGCAGATGCCCGAGCCTTCTATCTTCTCTGATTTCCTGATGACAAGAGATTCTTTTCCTTATTATCGTGAAGATGCGTTGCCCCTGACGTTGAATGAAGTTTTTTATGACGCAGAAAAGCCTGTGGAGAGCGTTGATGAGAGGGATGCTGATAACTCTTCCGCAGATGTGGATAACGACAGTAAGGAGTTGAGTGACAATATCATGAGTATGATCGGATTTCTGTGTAAGAAATATGATTTCCGTTATAATTCGGTAATGAAATGCACAGAATACCGGCCGAAGGAAAAAGATTATTGGGGCTATCAGCCTGTGGATGCCCGTGTGCAGAAACGTATGACGCTGGAGGTACAGCTCGCCAACATCCGTGTGAGTATCAAGGATGTGCGCAATTATCTGGAGTCGGACCTTCTTTCTACCTATAATCCTGTAGAAAACTTTCTGTATAAGTGTGAGGGGAAATGGGATGGAAAGGATCATATCCGTGCCTTGGCGCGCACGGTGCCTACTGATAATCCTTATTGGGAGGATTGGTTCTATACCTGGTTTCTAGCGATGGTTGACCAGTGGCGTGCCTACAGTCATCGCAAATATGGCAACTCTGTGGCGCCGCTTCTCATCTCCAAGCAGGGTTACAATAAGAGTACTTTCTGCAGATCTCTGGTTCCGCCGGAGTTGCAGTGGGGGTATAATGATAACCTTGTGTTGTCAGAAAAAAGACAGGTGCTTCAGGCAATGTGCCAGTCGCTGGTCATCAACCTGGATGAGTTCAACCAGATTTCTCCTCAGGTGCAGCAGGGATTCCTGAAAAACATCATCCAGTTGCCGAGTGTCAAGATAAAGCCTCCTTATGGCAGTCATGTACAGGAATTTCCGAGAATGGCGTCTTTTATCGCTACAAGCAATATGGAGGATATCCTCTCCGATCCTTCCGGTAATCGCCGTTTTCTGGGTGTGGAGCTCACGGGGCCTATCGATGTGAGCCAGCGTCCGAATTATGAACAGCTTTATGCGCAGGCGCTTTCAGCATTACG
>ENA-UERK01002928-UERK01002928.1-human-gut-metagenome-genome-assembly--contig:-NODE-2928-length-10763-cov-2.792719_pt1 | contig 10763 bp, 7 predicted proteins | sample MGYA00242957_ERZ507957 | MGnify/ENA primary metagenome ERZ507957 (study PRJEB26167, sample SAMN06115538) | human gut metagenome | host: Homo sapiens | place: China:Heilongjiang | collected 2015-11-06... | reverse complement strand
GAGAGAAGCAGCACTGAAAGGAGTAACAAACGCATGATGAACAAAGAAGGAAAAATTTATGTAGCAGGCCATCATGGTTTAGTTGGCTCTGCTATTTGGGCAAATCTTAAAGCTCGCGGGTATAACAATTTGATAGGTAGAAGTCATCGAGAATTAGACCTTACTAATGAAGTAGCAGTAAAAGAATTTTTCGATAAAGAACAGCCAGATGCCGTAGTACTGGCTGCTGCGTTTGTTGGAGGTATTATGGCTAATTCGCTATATCGTGCCGACTTCTTGATGCAGAATATGAAGATGCAATGTAATGTTATTTCTAACGCCTATTCGCATGGCGTTAAGAAGTTGCTCTTCTTGGGTTCTACTTGTATCTATCCTAAGAATGCTCCTCAGCCAATGAAGGAGGATGCGCTTCTTACTTCAGAACTCGAATATACCAATGAGGAATATGCTATTGCCAAGATTGCAGGATTGAAGATGTGTGAATCTTACAATCTGCAGTATGGTACAAACTATATCGCCGTTATGCCAACCAATTTGTATGGTCCTAACGACAATTTCCATCTTGAGAACTCGCATGTGATGCCAGCCATGATGCGTAAGATATATCTCGCTAAGTTGCTCCACGACGACAACTGGCAGGCTATTCGTGTGGATATGGACAAGCGTCCAATAAATCCTACCGACAAGCTACGTGCTATTATCGGTGAAGGTAATGTGGATGGCAACAACGACAAGGAGCGCATATTGAAGGCGTTGGCTTATTATGGTATTGAGAATAATAAGGTTACGCTTTGGGGTACAGGTAGTCCATTGCGCGAATTCCTTTGGAGTGAAGATATGGCTGATGCCAGCGTTCACGTGTTGTTGAATGTCGACTTCAGTGATGTTATCGGTATTGAGAAATATTCTTCTGTATTCTATGGTGCAAAGACAGATGGCGCTGTAGATAGAAACAACTCAGAGGGTCGTGGCGGTGCTATTCCATCGTTGGGTGAAATCAGAAACTGTCATATCAATGTTGGTACAGGCAAGGAACTTACTATCAAGGCTTTGGCGCAACTCGTTGTTGAGACTGTAGGCTTCGAGGGTGAAGTGGTTTGGGATGCTACCAAGCCTGACGGCACACCACGTAAGCTTATTGATGTAAGCAAGCTACATTCTTTGGGTTGGACTCACAAGGTTGAGATAGAAGACGGTGTGAAGAAACTCTTTGAGTGGTACCAAGACAGTTTGAAGGCGTAAGCCACGATACTTGACTTGGGATAATTTAACATCTTGAAAATAGCAGTTTCCTACTGAAAGTAGGGGCTGTTATCTTAAAAATGTGTAACTTTGCACATTGCAAACCAATAGATGAGGAGTTGCTCCCTCATTTTAAACAATAATTGTATACAATTTTTTTATGGCTGAAACAAAAAAGATTAAGACTGCGTTGGTGTCAGTCTTCCACAAGGATGGTCTTGATGAGCTCCTTGCAAAGTTGAACGCTGAAGGCGTAAAGTTCCTTTCTACAGGAGGTACACAGAAGTTTATCGAATCTTTGGGCTATGAATGTCAGGCTGTAGAGAGCCTCACAACATATCCTTCAATCTTGGGTGGCCGCGTAAAAACTCTTCACCCAAAGATTTTTGGAGGAATCTTGGCTCGTCGCGACAATGAAGGCGATGTTGCTCAGATGGCTCAGTATGAGATTCCTGGTATCGACCTCGTAATCGTAGACCTCTACCCATTCGAGCAGACAGTAGCAAGTGGCGCTTCTGAGGCTGACATCATCGAGAAGATTGATATCGGTGGTATCTCGCTCATCCGTGCTGGAGCAAAGAACTTCAAGGATGTTGTTATCGTGCCAAGCAAGGCTGAGTATGGCGTATTGCTCGACATCCTTAACAAGAAGGGTGCAGAAACCGATATCGAAGACCGCAAAATGTTTGCGGCTCTTGCGTTCGGTGTAAGCAGTCACTATGATACCGCTATTCACGAGTGGTTCGTTAAGTAAGATTGAAGAATTGAGAATCGATTAGGTCGGAGTGGCGTGATCGATTCTCGACTTCTCGACAATACTTCGTTTCATTATTACAACAATAAAAAACAGTTTCAATTTCAATGGGATTTTTCTCTTTTATTCAAGAAATAGCAATGGACCTTGGTACTGCTAACACCATCATCATTAGCGATGATAAGATAGTAGTAGACGAGCCTTCTGTTGTAGCACTTGACCGTCGTACCGACAAGATGATTGCTGTTGGTCAGAAGGCAAAGATGATGTACGAGAAGACACACGACAACATTCGTACTATTCGTCCTTTGCGTGATGGTGTTATTGCCGACTTTACTGCCTGCGAGCAGATGATGCGCGGCTTGATTAAGATGGTTCACACAGGTAGTCGTCTGTTCTCGCCATCTTTGCGTATGGTTATTGGTGTTCCTTCCGGTTCTACCGAAGTTGAGCTTCGTGCCGTTCGCGATTCTGCAGAGCATGCTGATGGTCGTGATGTATATCTGATTTTCGAACCTATGGCAGCAGCTATCGGTATTGGTATCGACGTAGAAGCACCAGAGGGCAACATGATTGTTGATATCGGTGGTGGTAGCACCGAGATTGCTGTTATCTCTTTGGGTGGTATCGTTAGCAACAACTCTATTCGTGTTGCAGGCGACGACCTTACAGCAGATATTCAGGAATATATGAGCCGTCAGCACAATGTAAAGGTCAGCGAGCGTATGGCAGAGCGTATCAAGATTCACGTAGGTTCTGCACTTACCGATCTTGGCGACGAGGCTCCTGAGGATTACATTGTACATGGTCCTAACCGTATCACAGCCCTTCCTATGGAGGTTCCTGTATGCTATCAGGAAATTGCACATTGCCTTGATAAGACTGTTGCAAAAATTGAGAATGCTGTGCTCTCAGCTCTTGAGAACACACCACCAGAGCTCTATGCCGATATCGTGAAGAATGGTATCTACCTTAGTGGTGGTGGTGCTTTGCTTCGTGGTCTCGACAAGCGTTTGCAGGATAAGATTAATATTCCTTTCCATATTGCCGAAGATCCATTGCACAGTGTAGCTAAGGGTGCAGGTATAGCTCTCAAGAATGTCGACAGATTCTCGTTCTTGATGCGTTAGTATGCGAAATCTTATAGCATTTATTACAAAAAATTACCATTGGTTCCTCTTCTTGTTGCTTGAGGTCGTTGGCTTTGTGCTACTCTTTAAGTATAATAGCTATCAGGGTAGCGCGTGGCTTTCTACTGCCAATGCCGTAACAGGCAAGGCTTACGAGATAGACTCCGAGGTGGAGGCTTATTTCTCGTTGAAAGACCTGAATACAGAGCTTACTAAGCGCAACATATACCTTGAGCAACAAGTAGAGAGCTTGGGCAATAAACTCTTGGCGACAAAGGCTGATAGCGTTATGGCAAAGCAAAAGCAGATAGCTCAGCTTTCTGCTTATAGACTTATCTCTGCCAAGGTTGTCAGCAATACCGTAAACAAGCGCGATAACTTTATCACTATCGACCGTGGACGTGTGGATGGTGTGAAAGATGGTATGGGTGTGGTAGCAGGAACAGGCGTTGTAGGTATCGTTTATCTAACGTCTGATCATTATTCTGTTGTCATCCCAATATTGAGTTCTAAGTCGAGCATCAGCTGTTCGCTGCAAGGTAGAGGATATTTTGGCTATCTGCATTGGACGGGTGGTAGCCCTCGCTATGCTTGGCTTGATGATGTGCCACGTCATGCTACCTTCCGACTATATGATAAGGTAGTTACTAATGGTTATTCTGCGGTATTCCCATCAGGTGTTCTTGTCGGCAAGGTGTTGCATGTATACAATTCTCCCGATGGCTTGGCTTATCGCGTGCAGGTGGAACTGGCAACCGACTTTGCTAAGTTGCGCGATGTTTGCGTGATAGACAATGCTCTTTTGGAAGAACAACTTGATGTGGTGCGTGCTGCAAGAGATTCTATGAAGTTAAAAGAATGATAAAGTAGGGATAGAATATGAATATGAATTTTGTATCACAGATACTATTATGCCTCGTTCTACTTATAGTTCAGGCATTGGTACTGAATAATATCCATCTATTTGGCTTTGCTACCCCTCTGTTGTATGTGTATACTGTGATATGTATGCGCCGCAACTTTCCAAGATGGGCTGCGCTTGTCATCTCTTTTCTTTTAGGGCTTGGCATCGACATATTCTCCAACACTCCTGGTGTTGCTGCATGTTCGCTCACATTGCTGGCTTTTGTACAACCATTGTTGCTTTCGTTGTTCTTGCCTCGCGATAGTGCCGACGACTTTTTGCCTACCATCTATTCGCTTGGTGTGGCAAAATATATCAACTATGCTTTTATTGCTACATTATTATATTGTGTAGTGTTCTATACTCTCGAGATGTTCAATTTCTTTAATTGGATATTGTGGCTTGAATGCGTAGGTGGCAGCACGTTGATAACTCTGCTCATACTTGTCGTCGTAGACAATATGAGAAGGAAATAGCCTATTAGTTTTTCTACAAAAACACATATAATTTATACAATTCAGCCAACTTGAAGAATTATAACCTTGATAAGCGCAGATATGTTATAAGCGGAGTGGCGATAGCTATTGTTGTCGTCTATATCATCCGCTTGTTTACATTGCAGTTGTTGAGTGATGACTACAAGAAGAATGCTGACTCTAATGCTTTCTTAAAGAAAGTGGAGTTTCCTTCGCGTGGTGTTATTCGCGACCGCCATGGAAAGTTGCTCGTTTATAATCAGCCTTCATATGATATTATGGTTGTGACGAACGAAGCTAAGGGACATATAGATACCTTAGAGTTCTGCGAAGCTTTGGGCATCACTAAAGAGTATTTCATAAAGCGTATGGATGCCATAAAGGATCGCAGCAAGAATCCTGGCTATTCACGCTTTACTCCACAGCTCTTCATGACTCAACTTGCTGATCGAGATTATAGTGTGTTCCAAGAAAAGTTGTTCCGCTTTCCTGGATTTTCAATACAAAAGCGTAGCATCCGACAATATGAATACTCTTATGCAGCTCATGTTCTTGGCGATGTTGCTGAGGTTTCGCAAGCAAATATTGATGAAGACGACTATTATCAGCCTGGCGACTATATCGGTAAGTCGGGAATAGAGAAATCGTATGAGAAGTATCTGCGAGGTGAAAAGGGTATGCAGATTATGCTTCGCGATGCTCGTGGACGTATTCAAGGAAAGTATCATAATGGTGCTCTCGACAGAAAACCTATAGCAGGTAAAGACCTTACGCTAAGCATAGATTTAAATCTTCAAGCTCTTGGCGAACGACTACTCGAAGGCAAGAAGGGAGCTATAGTTGCAATAGAGCCTTCAACTGGCGAGGTGCTTGCTATGGTGTCGGCACCTACCTACGACCCACGAATGCTTGTTGGACGCAACAGAGGTAAGGCTCATCGCATGCTGTCGCGCGACAACTGGACGCCACTTCTCAATCGTGCTATCATGGGTCAATATCCTCCTGGCTCTACTTTCAAAACCTCGCAAGGTTTGACTTTCCTTACGGAAGGCATCATAACTCCAGCCACCAGTTTCCCTTGCGCTCATGGCTTCTCTTATCGTGGACTTCATGTAGGCTGTCATAGCCATTCGTCTCCACTTAGCCTTGTGCCTGCCGTGCAAACATCATGTAATGCTTTCTTCTGTTGGGGACTCTACTATATGATGGGCAACAGAAAGAAATATCCAACTGTGCAGACTGCTATGGACACATGGCGCGACTATATGGTGAGCATGGGATTTGGATATAAGCTCGGTATCGACCTCCCGGGTGAAAAGCGAGGACTGATACCTAACTCTAAATTCTATGATAAGGCATACAAGGGCTCATGGAATGGTCTTACCATCATCAGTATCTCTATCGGACAGGGTGAGGTGAACCTTACGCCGCTGCAGATAGCAAACCTTGGTGCTACTATTGCCAATCGCGGATATTATATGGTGCCACATGTGGTGAAGGGTATTACAGATACTCCTATCGACACCACTTTCACACGTAAGCACTATACTAAAGCCAACCGTAGGGCGTACGACTATATAGTATGGGGTATGCGAAATGCCGTATTGGGTGGTACATGTAAGGCTCTTGCAAATAGCGATATTCCAATATGCGGTAAGACAGGTACTGCTCAGAACCGCGGACAAGACCACTCTGTATTCATGGGCTTCGCTCCTATGGAAAATCCAAAGATAGCGATAGCAGTATATGTAGAGAATGGTGGATTTGGTGCAGAATTTGGAGTACCTATAGGCGGACTCATGATAGAACAATATATTCATGGTAAACTAACCGAAGCACAAAAACGACGTGCTGAGGAAATACAAAAAAGAAGAATAGGATATGGTCCAAGAAACTAATGGAAGAAAAACAGGATTATTGGCAAGTCTAGACTGGTGGACAATAGCTATCTATGTAGCGCTCCTCATATTTGGATGGGTGAGCGTATGTGGTGCGAGCTATACCTTTGGAGATACCGATATCTTTAGCCTCTCTACACGTTCTGGTATGCAGATTGTGTGGATGGCAACATCCATTATTCTTGGTTTCGTTATACTGATGCTCGACGACCAATTCTACGACACCTTCTCGTATGTCATCTACGGAGTGTTGCTATTGTTGCTCTTTGCCACGATATTCAATCCTCATGAGATAAAAGGTTCGCGCTCATGGCTTGTGCTTGGGCCTATACATGTGCAACCGGCAGAGTTTGCTAAGTTTGCTACGGCATTGGCTGTGGCAAAGTTTATGAGTACCTATGGCTTTGATATGCAGAATTGGAAGCATTTTGCTGCAGCCTTAGCAATAGTAGTATTGCCTATGCTCTTTATTGTGGCACAGAAGGAAACGGGTTCTGCTCTTGTCTATCTCTCATTCTTCCTTATGTTCTATCGTGAGGGAATGCCTGGTGGCATCTTGTTTACTGGTGTGGCAATGATCTTGTATTTTGTCATTGGTATCAAATATGAGCAGGTTCTACTATGGGACACACCAACCTCTTTGGGTAAGTTTGCCGTTTTGCTGATGGTGCAGATATTCTCTGCAGGCATGGTCTACGACTATTGTAAAGACAAAGCAAAGGCTTTGCAGATAGCTTCGGTTTCGATAGGAATAACTCTTGTCTTTCTGCTCTTCTCTAAATTTGTGATACCATTCGATATCGTTTGGATTCAGATAGGTATATCGGTCTTGCTTATAGGCTATCTGCTATATCATGGCTTGTATACACGCATGCGCAACTACTTCTATATCCTAATCTTTGCTATCGGAAGTATTGCTTTCTTCTATTCTGCCGACTTTGTATTAAACAATGTCATGGAGCCACACCAACGTGTGCGTATCAATGTGCTACTTGGTTTAGATGAAGACCTTGCTGGCGCAGGATATAATGTTCATCAGAGCGAGATTGCTATCGGCTCAGGTGGACTAAAGGGAAAAGGTTTCTTGAATGGAACGCAGACAAAGCTTAAGTTTGTGCCTGAGCAGGATACCGACTTCATATTCTGTACCGTAGGCGAGGAAGAAGGCTTTGTTGGTGCTGCCGGTGTATTGCTATTGTTCTTAGCTTTAATATTGCGCCTAATAAAGATAGCCGAGCGACAACCATTCCGCTTTGTTTCGTGGCGGCGGCGATATTTGTCATGGCGTTGCTGTATTCTCCTTTCACGGTATTGCTCGTTATCATCGGGGGTTCTTTGATTGCCTTTTATTATTATCGACACGATATTCGGGAATTATTCCAAATCATCTTGTTCATCGGGTGTGGTTTTGGGCTTTTCGTTTTGATTAAATGGATGTTTAATCTATTGATTTCCGATTATTATATGTTACTCACCGTTTACGTGATTACAAGTATAACCGCTATATATCCGATATATAAACGGAAGATGAAAAATAAGATTTTTTACATACTTTTCGCATTGTTCTCCGCCGGTTTCGCTTTTACTTCGTGTACCGACTATTTGGAAAGAGATTCTGACTCTGTACTTTCAAAAGAAGATGCGTTTAAGAACTTTAATAATTTCCAAGGATTTATTGAAGTAATGTACAACGTCATTCCCGATGTGGCAAAGCATTATTGGGTAAGCTCTTTTAACTGGGGTGACGATGAAGTGATTACCACTGGTAACGGTGAGTACTTGATGGGATATGCCATCGATGGTGGAAACTACCGTACTTACATTGGCAAGGGAGACTGTTTCTTGGATAGAAGCTGGTCACTGAACGGTGATCGTTTTGCCAAGTCCCTTTGGGGGGGAGGCTGGTATGCTATCCGTCAGGCCAATTTGGGCCTTGAGGCTCTGCAGAATGGTCTGTTGAAGGATGCTACACAAGAAGAACGTGATTTTCTTGAAGGCCAACTTTATTTCTTCCGTGCCTGGTTCTACTTTCAACTGACAACTTACTGGGGCGGTCTGCCTTATCTGGAAAGACCTCTTTCTCCTGTCGAGCCGCTCAATATGCCGCGCGAAAGCTATCAGGAAAATGCCGAGAAGATGGCAAAAGACTTCCAGCGTGCCGCTGACCTGCTTCCTGTCGACTGGGATGATACTGCTGCCGGTAACCGTACGAAGGGCAATAATGCTTTCCGTCCCAACAAAATCTGGGCACTCTCTTATTTAGGTAAGTGTCTGCTTTATGCCGGTAGTCCTTTGATGAAGAACGGAGGGGAAAACAGTGACCGTTCTTACGATGCGGAATATTGTAAACGTGCTGCCGAAGTTCTGGGTAAGGTACTTGCGATGGTAGAGGGTGGCCAGACCCAATATGCTTTGGTAGATTTCGAACATTACAGCAACCTGTTCTATACCAAAGAGCAGAACTGGCTGATGCCCGGTGGTACCGAAGCCATCATGCGTAGCCCTACTTTCGGTGCTGATTCCTACTGGCGTCAGATGAACTCCTATCAACTTTCATATATTTGTGACGGTGATGGTATCATTCTTTGCCCTGCAGCTAATTACGTGAATTATTTTGGTATGGCGAACGGTATGCCTCTTGATGATCCCAACTCCAACTTTAGCAAGTCACAGCCGTGGAAAGACCGCGACCCTCGTTTTTATAATAACTTTATTTACGATGGTGTCAAGCAGATCAAAAATGCAGCGGACTATAAAGAGTATGAGTATGCCAATCTTTACGAAGGTGGAAACTGTTGTAACGATCCTCAGAAAACCAGTCGTACAGGCTATTTCAACTATAAATTTATTCCATTGGGTGCCAATAAGGGTGATCAGGACTATGGTTATGGGAAAGCTACTCATTTCCATTTGGCATGGTTACGTTTGGCGGAAGTATATTTATTGTATGCCGAAGCTGCCGCGCAAGGCTACGGTTCTGCCAACGGCAAATCTACCTCTTTTTCAAAGAGTGCTGTAGAAGCGGTGAATGTGATCCGTGAACGTGCAGGTGTGGAGGATGTTGCTGACGGCTACACAACCGACCTGGAGAAATTCATGGGTGAAGTTCGTCGTGAACGTGCCGTGGAACTGGCTTATGAAGGACATCGTTTCAATGACCTGCGCCGTTGGAAGTTGCTGACTGAATATCCTTACAATATCAAAACCAAGCAATTGTTTGATCGTGCAGAGGCATTTGACCCTAAGGATGAGCCTAAAGAACGTAAAGTTATAAACTTCCGTGAAGAGGTGGTGACGGAACGTAAATTGACAAGTAAGCACTATTGGTTGCCGTTCAAGACAAGCGATGTGACGATGTATCCGGAATTCTACCAAAATCCCGGTTGGTAATGGTTTTATTAACATAAAGACTATAAAAAATGAAACATATATATAAAGGACTTGCATTCTGTGCCGCGTTGGCTTTCGCTCACACACACATTGCCGCTCAAGAGACGCTGGCCGACTTGGTGGAAGCGGCTCAAGCCGATACGCTTCAGAAGGTGCAAGTGGCATTTCGTTCCATAGACCGTAATGACCTGCTGGGTGGAGTATCGGTCATTGATATGAAAGAAATGTCAGAAAAGGCATATACAACCTATAGTTTGAGTTTGGTTGACAATGTCGTTGGTGGTTTCAACGGTAATATTTGGGGAAACAACGAATATCTTGTCATAGTAGATGGCATGGTGCGTGATGCGAATAACGTGCTTCCCCACGAGATAGACCAGATTACCCTTTTGAAAGGGGCTTCTGCTGTAGTGCTCTATGGTCCGCGTGCGGCTAAAGGTGTCATTTCCATCACCACTAAACGTGGCGAAGTGGGTGACCTCAGAATAAATATTCATGCCAACAGTGGTTTTTATACTCCTAAGTCATACCCGAAATATTTGGGTTCGGCAGAGTATATGACCCTTTATAATGAGGCACGTCTTAACGATGGTCTTACCGCCAATTACTCGCAGGAGGATATTTACAATCATGCTTCGGGTTTGAATCACTATCGTTATCCTGATTTCGACATGTATTCTTCCGAATATTTGAGGAAGGCATATAACCGTTCGGAAGCGATTGCCGAAATTTCGGGCGGTAGCGAGAAAGTGAAATATTATACTTCTACCGGTTACTATCGCGAATCTTCGCTTCTTAAAGTGGGCAATACGGAAGATAACTATATCAGTCGTTTCTTTGTCCGTGGAAATGTAGATATGAAGTTGCATAAACTTATCACCGCGCAAGCTGATGCTATAGTTTTTTTATTTTTTAGGGGCGAGGGACAAGCCCTCGCGGCGCGAGCGGTTGCGTTGCCTCTGAGTGTGT
>ENA-UERK01002924-UERK01002924.1-human-gut-metagenome-genome-assembly--contig:-NODE-2924-length-10774-cov-4.498271_pt1 | contig 10774 bp, 11 predicted proteins | sample MGYA00242957_ERZ507957 | MGnify/ENA primary metagenome ERZ507957 (study PRJEB26167, sample SAMN06115538) | human gut metagenome | host: Homo sapiens | place: China:Heilongjiang | collected 2015-11-06... | reverse complement strand
TATTTTTGATATTGATAATACGCTTGTTCCACCCGGAGCACCGGCGGATGAGCGGGCAAAAAAGCTGTTTGCTCATTTAAAAGAGCTGGGTTATCATTGTATGCTGTTATCGAATAACAAGGAACCACGGGTGAAGATGTTCAATGATGCGGTAAATGTTTCTTATATTTACAAGGCAGGAAAACCGTCAACGAAAAATTATCTTAAGGCAATGGAAGAGATGGGAACCACCACGGAGAATACGTTATTTGTGGGAGACCAGATATTTACGGATGTGTATGGGGCAAACCATGCGGGAATCCGTACAATTCTGGTAAAACCGATACATCCGAAAGAAGAAATACAGATTGTTTTAAAGAGATACCTGGAGAAAATTGTGTTATTTTTTTATACAAGGAAGAGAAAGAAGGAAGAAAAATTATGAAAATCGGAATTGGAAATGACCACAGTGCAGTCGAAATGAAATTCGCAATTAAAAAGTATTTAGAGGAAATGGGACATGAAGTTGTAAATTACGGAACAGATTCTACCGAGAGCTGTGACTATCCGGAGTATGGTGAAAAAGTAGGACGTGCAGTTGCAGCCGGGGAAGTAGACTGTGGCGTATTAATCTGTGGTACCGGGGTTGGAATCTCTTTAGCTGCTAATAAGGTAAAAGGTGTCCGTGCAGCAGTATGTTCTGATGTAACAACTGCGCATCTGGTAAAAGAACATAACAATGCCAATATCATCGCATTTGGAGCAAGAATTGTTGGAATCGAGAAGGCAAAAGATATTGTAAAAGCATACCTGAATGCAGAATTTCAGGGTGGCAGACATGAAAAACGTATTGCCATGATTCACGAAATTGAATCAAGATAGGGTAAAGTCACAAAAAAAGGTTGAAAAATGGCTTGTTTTATTATAGAATAGAACGAGTGAGTGACAAGTTTGGAATGAGAATTTTTTCCAATACCCGTAAGAACCTGCCGATGGCAGCGTCTTATGGTGCTTAGCAACGAAAATTAGGAGGAATATCGATGATTTCAGCAGGAGATTTCAGAAACGGAATTACAATCGAATTAGAAGGAAATATTTATCAGATTATTGAATTCCAGCACGTTAAACCTGGAAAGGGTGCTGCATTTGTCAGAACCAAATTAAAGAATATCAAGAGTGGCGGTGTAGTTGAGAAAACTTTCCGTCCAACAGAGAAATGCCCACAGGCACGTATCGACCGTAAAGATATGCAGTATTTAAGTTCTGACGGAGATATGTATTAATTCATGTATGTTGAAAACCATGAGCAGATTGCTTTAGATAAGACAACCATCGGTGATACCTTAAAATTTGTAAAAGAGAACGAAATGTGTAAAATCTGTTCTCACAATGGCAACGTATTTGCTGTTGAACCACCATTGTTTGTTGAACTTCAGATTACAGAGACAGAACCTGGATTCAAGGGTGATACTGCAACAGGTGCAACAAAACCTGCAACTGTTGAGACTGGTGCAACTGTAATGGTTCCATTATTCGTAGAGCAGGATGATGTCATTAAAATCGATACAAGAACTGGTGAGTATTTATCCAGAGTATAATTTCATGCGAAATATGTGGGAGTTTCAAAACAGTTGTTTTGAAACTCCTTTTTCTGTTGCCGGGTATTTAGGAAAGAACTGTCAGTGGCAGTACCAGCAGGTTATGGCAATGAGAATGGAAAGTTGAGGAAACAGGCTATGCAGGAAGAAAGCAGAAAAGAGAAAAATTTCATAAAAAGGATTTATCATGCAGACGCACCAAAGTGGTTGAAATATGCGATATTATTCGGATATCCGGTTCTGCTTTTTTATATTACTGCATTTATGACATATAATCCTTTTGTAAGAACCAGATGGAGAGCACAAATTCTAAATCTCCTTTTATTTGAGGCTTTTGTGTGGCTGCTGCTGGCAATTACCGGAAGTGCAGTGATCGCACTTCGTACGGAAACAATTCTTGGAATTGCATTGAGCATTGCGAATTATTATGTCATTTCCTTCCGTGGTTCTCCGGTGGTGCCGTGGGATTTGCTGTCTCTTGGAACGGCAGCCAGTGTTGCCGGAGGCTATAATTATATGTTGCCGTCCCGTCAGATTGCGTTGATTCTTCTGATGTTCTTTCTGGCATTTACGGAGCGTTATGCAAAGATTCATATTTCACGGAAAAAGATATTGCTCCGCGCAGGTAGTGCTGTGATTTCTGTTGCCTGTATGGCAGGAATTGGCTGGATGGTACAGGATGATGCAATGGTAAGTGAATTACAGCTTTATCCGTTCCTTTTTACGCCTACAGTCATGTATGAACGAAATGGCTTTGCAGTGACGTTTCTTATGGATATGCAGTATCTTAAGGTGGAAAAGCCGGAAGGATATTCTGTTGAAAAGGCAAAGAAATTATTAGAAAATGAGGATGGTCTTGACTGGACGGCATCCGACCAGAGAAATAATGTTGGAAAGGAATTTGCAAATCAGAAAGAAACAACAGACCAGCTTCCGAATGTTATCGTCATCATGGATGAAGCCTTTTCCGATTTGGGGGTCCTGTCCGATGAGGCACTTCCGGTAAATGAAGACTATATGCCGTTTATTCACAGCTTGCAACAGGGGGCAGAAAATACCCAGACCGGATATTTGAATGTATCGGTGAAGGGTGGAAATACAGCAAATACGGAATTTGAATTCTTAACGGGAGATACCATGGCATTTCTTCCGGCTGGTAGTATTCCGTATCAGCAGTATATTACGAAGGACACGCCAAGCATGGCATCCTATCTAAAGAGCTTGGGTTATGAGACATATGCCATGCATCCATATTATGCGTCCGGCTGGAACCGGGATAAGATATATCCGCTGCTGGGATTTGACAGCTTTTATTCTTCTGCAGATTTCTATGGTTCCACTTATGTGAGGGGCTATATTGATGATTCATCTTGTGTGGATAAGATTATTGAGACATATGAGAAGAAGGATGCAGGAACGCCGGCATTTATCTTTAATGTAACCATGCAGAATCACAGCCCATATACCGACGGCTATCAGAATCTTCAGGGAAATGTTACAGTAGATGGAACGGTATCTGCCCAATTATCGGAATATCTGACACTGGTAAAATTATCGGATGCTGCATTGGAAAAGCTGATTGATTATTTTGAGACACAGGACGAACCTACGGTTATCGTATTCTTTGGTGACCACCAGCCGACAGATGCGGTGGTGGAGCCAATCTGGAATTTAGAAGGCAAATCATCCTCTGATTTAACAGAAAAAGAAAATCAGCTTCGTTATAAGGTGCCTTATGTTATCTGGGCAAATTATGATATTGATGAGGCGGTAAATCAGGAGAGCAGTGCCAACTATCTGGGGGCACAGATGATGGAAGCAGCAGGAGTTCCGTTGTCGGATTATCAGAATTATTTACTGGAACAGAAGAAGGAGATGCCATTGATTTCCACGCAGCATACGGAAGCAGAAGGCAGTGATGCATGGCTTAATTATCAGACGCTGCAGTATTATCTTTTATTTGACTGGGATGGAGAAAAATAGAAATGAAGGAAAGATTACTTCGAATCAAAAACAATAAGAAGATGCCGTTAATACTGGCTTTTTGCATTCCGTTTTTTCTTGCACTGGGAGTCTGCATCGGCCATGAGATTTATCCTTTTGGCAATCAGTGTTTTCTGCATATTGATATGTATCACCAGTATGCACCGTTTTTTACGGAATTCATGAATAAGTTAAAGAGCGGAAGCGGGTTATTATATACATGGAATCTGGGGCTTGGTACAGATTTTGTATCCCTGATGGCATATTATCTATCCAGTCCTTTTAACTGGCTGTTATTATTATGTCCGTCTAATCTGGTAATCGAATTTATGACGGTATTGATTTTAATTAAGACTGGACTTAGCGGACTTACTTTTGCATTTTACTTAAACCGGCATTATAAAGATAATGGATATCGCATTGCTTTATTTGCGGTATTCTATGCGTTATCCGGGTTTATGTGTGCTTATAACTGGGATATTATGTGGCTGGATACGGTGGTGTTATTGCCGCTTATTTTGCTGGGTCTGGAAAGACTGGTAGAAGGAAAGAAGATGACGCTTTATGTGGTAACACTGGCAGTTTCGATTCTTTCAAACTACTATATTTCCATTATGGTCTGTATCTATCTGGTGCTTTATTTTGTGATTCTGATATTAGAGCAGAAAAGCGGAATAGGAAAAGCAATTCTTAAATTTGCGACCGGCTCCATCCTGGCAGGCGGTATGGGAGCAGTACTGATTCTGCCGGAGATAGTGGCATTAAGCGGAAGTGGTTCCGGTGGAATCTCTTTTCCGGAAAAAATGGAGTGGTATTTTGGCCTGCTGGATGAAGCAGCAAGGTTCTGCATTGGTGTCGAGCCGTCTTCTACGGTAGGACATATGCCAAATCTTTACTGCGGAGCGGCAATTTTATTATTATTATTCCTTTATCTTTTGAATCGCAGGATCCGAATTGGTGCAAAGATTCCAAGACTCTTACTGGTGGCATTTTTCTTTGTGAGCTTTGCAAATAATAAACTGGATTTTATCTGGCATGGCTTTCATTTTCCGGATGGACTTCCGGCAAGACAGACCTTTTTATTTGCATTTTTACTGTTGACCTTAGGTTATGAAGCAGTGCGGGAAGAAAGAGGCAATAGCATTTTTAAAATCCTATTTGCATTCCTGTTAGCGGAGCTGGTATTGGTTTTATGTTTCCGGTTTACAGATTTAGAGCAGGTGACACCGGAGCAGATGCTTTTAACAGGACTTTTGATTTTAGGTTATGCACTTCTGCTGTTATTCTATCGGCGGAAGGATAAGACGATGCGGACTATCGTATCGATATTTGCGGTGATTCTGGTATGTGCCGAGGCAGGCGTAAATCTTGACACGACCAGTATTTCTACTACCAGCCGGACGCTGTATACCCAGCATTTAGAGGATTATAAAACACTGGCGGAGACAGCAGGAGCAGAGGATGACGGTTTCTTCCGTATGGATAAGTTTAACCGGATGACGAAGAATGAGTCGGCACTTTCAAACTATGCATCCGCATCTGTTTTTTCTTCTCTTATAAATAAAGATGTGGCAGATTTCTACCGGGAGATGGGAATGGAAGGCGGTAAGAATTATTACTGCTATAATGGTGCAACGATGCTTACTTCCTCGCTGCTTTCGGTAAAATATATCCTGACGGACAGTGCAGAAGAGGAAAGTCCGTATCGAAGTCTGATATCAGAACAGAATGGCATATACTTATATGAAAATACTTATACACTGCCACTTGGTTTTATGGTAGATAGTGATTTGACGGAAAAGTGGGATTTTACCCTTGGAACACCGATAATGGCACAGAATGAACTCGCCTATGCCCTTGGTGCAACGGAGAATCTTTTAGAGCCGGTGGATGCAGAATTACATGATGGCAAAACCGTGATTCAGGTAACGGAAACCGGCTATTATTATGGTTATTATACGATGAAGGATGCCAAAACCATTACCGCAACCACTGGAAACCGCACGAGGACATTTTCTAAATGTGACCATGTCTATTTACTGGATTTGGGCTATTGTGAGGCTGGGGAAGATATTACGCTGACTTCTGTCGATACGGATCAGATACTGGTGCAGGGCTACCGGTTAAATGATGCAGCATTTCAGGCAGCATATCATACATTATCCCAGCAGACCATGGAGTTAAAATCCTACAGTGACAGCAGAATCGAAGGCAGCATCAACGTAAAAAAAGCCGGAACTCTTTTGCTGTCCGTGCCGGATGATGAAGGCTGGCATGTCTTTGTGGATGGGGAAGAAGTGGATTATGAGCATTTCTGCGATGCGTTTATCAGCATTCCATTAAAAGAAGGCAGCCATGATATTATATTAAAATATACAACACCGAATCTGAAACTGGGAGCATTGCTTTCCGGTGGAGCATTGTTCTTATTCCTTTGCATTACCTGGATACCGGTTGCTGTGAGAAAACGAGGAGAGAGGGCATGAAGAAAAAAATAACATTTCTGATATTTACGGTACTGGCGGTACTTTGTGTTGTTTATTCCGGGATGGTACTGGCAACGGGTTCCGGAACATCATTTTTTCTGGTGTGGATCGGACTTGCGGTACTTTTCTTCCTGTTTGGGTATTCTGTCTGGAAATCTTTCTGGAAGAAAGTTCCCCGGCTGGTTAAGGGAATCTGCATTGTTGTCGTTGCAGCGGGATTTACAGCATTTTTCATCGTAGAAGGCTGCATCATAAGTCAGATGCATGAAAAAGGCGAAGCGGGACTTGACTATATTATTGTGCTGGGGGCACAGGTGAGGGAAAGCGGACCAAGTGCTGCGTTAAAATACCGGCTGGATGAGGCAGTGGAATATTTAGAGGATAATCCAAAGACAATCTGTATCGTATCCGGCGGACAGGGTGCAAATGAACCATATTCCGAAGCCGAAGGAATGGCACAGTATTTAAAAGAACAGGGGATTGATGCGTCCCGGATTCTCTTAGAGGATAAATCCTTAAATACAGAGCAGAATATGGAGTACAGCAAGGCACTGATAAAAGATGGGGCATCCGTTGGAATTATCACCAATGATTTTCATCTGTTCCGGGCAAAGCAGATTGCACGAAAATACGGACTGGACAATGTCTGTGGAATAGCAGCAAAGTCTACACCGGTTTATCTTCCAAATAATATGCTGCGGGAATTTTTAGCAGAGATAAAATTTTTGCTGTAATTATGCGGATGAATGGAAAAGTCAAAGACTGACCGGAGACTTTAATGTGTGCCAAGGCACATTCTTTGTTCTAAATGGGCTTGTATCGGGTGGAAGAATAGAATAGTATAAAAAGTAACAGGAGTTTTATGGAGAAAGGGTTTATATAGCTATGGAGATTAAATGTGAATACTGTGGCTCCATCATTAAGGAAACAGATGAAAAATGTCCTTACTGTGGAGCCACCAATCAGGCAGTAAAGCGTACTGCAGACCATACGCCAAAGACTATTGAAGAATTGCAGCAGTGGTATCAGGCGCGGAATCTGCCACCGTATGAAGTGACGAGATTCTTTATCGGAATCAATTACACACAGCCCAAAGCCTTTGGTATTTACCGGGAAGGTCAGAATGTCATTGTCTATAAGAACAAGGCAAACGGCGAGCGGGCGATCCGCTATCAGGGAACGGATGAAGCCTATGCGGTAAATGAGCTGTATCTTAAGTTAAAAGAGGAAATCTTAAACCAGAAGGAACATAATCGGGCTGGAAATGTAAGAAGCAGTTATGGAAATAACAGAAAACCAATGTCAACAGGAAAGGTAATAGGAAGAACCTTTGCCGGGATTGGAGCATTCTTTCTTTTCTTCTTTGGTTCCTTTGTACTCTTTGTGTTAGATACATTATACCGGGGAATTGGAACAGCACTTTTTATTGCACTGATTGCCGCAGCACCGGTGGCAGTGATATTAGACCTTATTGTTTGTGGTTTAAGGGGAAAAAGTACGGTATTTGAAAAGATATATCAGGGATTTGCCGGAAAGAAATTCTTAACCTGTGCCGTTTGTTTCCTGATGTGTTTTTTAATCGTTCTGATTCCGATACATAATTACAAGAAGGCAAGTTATTACCAGTACCAAAATACGGTCTATGTACACAGCCACAATAACTGGTTCGAGTATGATGGTTATGACTATGATAAGATAGACAGTGATGAGGTACCGGATGATATTTTAAATAACCGTTCTGATTATGAAATGACTTATCAGAATGGCTATGACTGGGATAACAGCATTACCAATTTTGAAGACAGCAGATATTATGAAGAGCATTATGGCTCAGACAGCTCGGACAGCAGTTCAGACAGTGGATATGACTGGGATTCCAATGACAGCTGGGATTCTAATTCATCTGACTGGGATAGCGACTGGTAAATGTTAATATATCATTTAGAAATTTATTTTTCTGTTAAGAATAATCTAAGAAATGAAATAGAATATCTTTAAGAACACTCCTTTTTCGTGTGCTTTACTAAGAGTAAAGAATGAAAAAGGGGTGTTTTTTATGATGCAGTCAGAACAGGAAGGACAACGAAATTTACAACAATCAGGAGCAGCCGGACAGCGGAATACACAACATGCAACGAACATAAAAAAGCGGAGCATGCGCCGGAAAAAAGCAAGAAGAATGCGAAGAATCAAAAGAATATTTGTGGCAGCAGTAATTCTGCTGGTAGTTTTTGCCGCGGGCAGAAAGTCATTTGTGCAAGGCTTCTTAAATCACTGGAATGTAAAATCAGAGGCAACACTTACGGCAGAGGGGTATCCGGACAGCCTGATACAGCTTTATGAGAAAAACGAAGAAGCAAGACAGTTTGTACTTGATTATAAGAAAAATGGAAACAACGAGCAGCCGATTGATATTTCATCGGATGTAACAGATGGTAAAATACCGCTTTTCCTTCAGTGGGACGAGCGTTGGGGCTATAGAACCTATGGAGATAATTTCCTTGCAATTACAGGATGCGGTCCGACGGCATTGTCCATGGTTTATGTGGGACTGACCGGAGATACATCCATGAATCCTTATGCCGTTGCCCAGATGGCACAGGAGGATGGCTTCTATGTCAATGGAAGCGGATCTTCCTGGAGTATGATGACGGAACTTGCCACAAAGCTTGGCTTATCCGCGCAGGAACTGAGCTTAAATGAAGACAGCATCCGGCAGGAATTATCCCAGGGACATCCGATTATCTGTATCATGGGACCGGGAGATTTTACCACATCCGGACATTTTGTTGTTTTAACAGGAGTAGATTCCGAAGGAAAAATAACAGTGAATGATTCCAATAGTAAAAAGAACAGTAATAAGGCATGGAAGATAGAAGACCTTATGAGCCAGATCCGGGATTTGTGGGTGTATCAGTAGAAGTGGCATTCTTTACGAAAATCTGCTATAATTCTTGATAAAATGATTCGAAAGGCGAGTGGGAAATATTGGGAGTAATTTTTCTAACGGTAGTGTGGCAATATCTGGATTGTTCTCCGAAGTGAGGATGCCTGATAAGGACTGTTAGAGGCACTTAAAATTTCGGATGGAGTCCGGCAACGCTGGCACATGGAAGTGCCAGCGAGGTGCATATGAACATGGATGTGAATTTGCACCGGTTGCCAGAAGAAAATAAAAATGAAATCGAAATTCTTAGTGCCTCTTGCAGTTCTTATGGAGCATCCGGGTTCGGAGAATAAGCCAGATATTACATCGCACGAATGCCGGAAGAAAACCGGCATCACATTTCCCACTCTTTTACAAATATTTTAACAAGAAGGGAGCTATAGAACATGGAAACATGGTATTACGAAGTCGTATCCATTGATGGAGACTATGCAAATTTAAAGAGGACAGACATTGCTTCAGATGATTTGAAACTTGTGGCAAGAGCACTTCTTCCGGCAGAAATTATGGAGGGAAGCAAGTTAAAATACGAACTGATGCAGTATGAGATTATAGAATAGCAGATAAAGGAGTTAGGGAAGATGAAAATCGAAGCGGCAAGGCGGGAGGTTTAGCAAAAATTATGAAAAAGGAAAAGGTTATTGGAATGGGGGTACTGCTTGGAATTATTATTCTGGCAGTGATTGTAGTTGTAGTGGCAGGAAATCAGAAAAAAAAATAAAACGAAGACTGAGACAGAAAATAAAACGGAAACAGAGACGCAGATGGAATCAGACTCAGAATCAGAATCGGAAACAGAAACTGCACCTGCGGATAAAGAGTCTTTGGACGCAGACGAGCTGGTAGAAGAGAACTTTCGTCAGGCTGGAATTACAGAATATGAAAAAATAGATCTGGAAGATTATGAGAGCCAGGCAGGAATCGATTTATCAGAATATGTATCTTATCGGTTTTATTATGATAGCGATGGATTGAAAATTGAAGGATATTTCAGTGCACCAAAAGATTTACTGGATGGACAAAAGACTTCCTGTCTTATTTATAATCATGGTGGAAATCAGGATTACGGAGCATTGGAAAATATAGAAACCTGCTTTTATGCCTATCAGCTTCATACCATTTGCATTGCATCAAACTATAGGGGATGTGGAAGCAGTGAAGGAGAAGACCAGTTTGGCGGAGCAGATGTGGATGATGTGGTCCGGATTTTGGATTTGTGTGAGCAATTTTCCTATATTGATAAGGATGCCATAAATATGATGGGTATTTCCAGAGGCGGAATGATGACTTATGAAGTGTTAAGTAAGGATGAACGGGTGCATAAGGCAGTTGTCATATCTGGCCTTTCCGATTGCTTTATGTCATATGAGGAAAGAAGTGATATGCAGACCATATTCGATTCTTTGGTAGGCGGTTCCCCGGAAGAGATGCCGGAGGAATATGAGAAACGTTCTGCAACCTATTGGGCGGATGAAATTAATATACCGCTGCTCATCATTCATGCCACTGGAGATGAAAAAGTATCCGTTGCACAGGCAGATAAATTAACAGAAGCATTAGAGCAGGCAGGAAAAACCTACGAATATATTACCTTTGATGGAAATTCCCACGGAGAAATCCGACCAGAGGATGGTGAGAAGATAAAGGCGTTTCTGGAAGGGCAGGAGCAGGAAGAAGATAGTGAAAAGAATAATGTAAAATAGTGAAAAAATAGTGTAATATTTCCTTCGCATGGTACTGTTGTATTCAAATAAGGTTTGTGAATTGTCGGAGGGCTCAAA